>Ga0070753_1000630_pt1 | contig 20968 bp, 26 predicted proteins | sample VirMetDEL_Aug_31_FD_77441 | JGI IMG/M metagenome (GOLD analysis project Ga0070753, IMG submission 77441) | Aqueous microbial communities from the Delaware River and Bay under freshwater to marine salinity gradient to study organic matter... | ecosystem: Environmental > Aquatic > Marine > Coastal... | reverse complement strand
GAAATATATGAGTATACAGAACTACCATATTGGTTTTTAAATCCACCAAATTCTAATTTAACCGGTGATAATGTGCCTGATCCTGGTACAGTATCATCTAAACCAGTAAGCACAATAGTGGCTTTGTTATCTAGACTAAATCCAGTGGTTGCCGCTGATATTCTTTTTGTAACAACATCTGCACTATACACTTTACTGAATATATTGCCTGATTCACCTAACTGTATACCAACATAATTTCTAGAGGCCATTTGTGAACTACCACTACCTGTTACATTGGTATTTGGAACTAAACCATAACCATCATTGGTCTCTAATTTAACATTTTGTGTACCTACGCCTTTTTTGGCTTCGATTAATTCTATAGTTAAATTGGTACCTTCTATATCACCACTTGCAGTTATGTTACCAACTAAAGGAAAATCACCGCTGTATGTTGGCAAATAACTTTCTACCAACGAATTTGCATAATATAAATTAGTATTACCTTCTGCTAAATCGTCAGTTGTTTTTGTAGTTAACCAAGCATTACTGTTTGCATTACCTCTATCAGTAGTCCAATATAAATTTGTTGATCCTTCTGTTAAGTCATCTGTTGTTTGTCCACTTAACAGTGTGGTGTTGTTAAGACTTATAACACCTGTGCCGCTGTTGTATACTACTGGATCTGTGGAACTTATAGCACCTCTATAATCACTGTCTGTTGGTCCATTATATGTTATAAAGCCATTACCAGCATTGTATGAAATATTACCATCACCACCTGCATTGTAGGCATTGATTAATAATCTACTTTCAAATGCTGTTATACCTTTAAATGTTAAGGCTCCAGTTGCTTGGCTATATGTGATATTACCATAACCACCTGGTAAATTACTTCCAGTAATTCTACTGCGTATTTCTGCGTTTGTTATGCCTCTATATGATATAACACCATCACTGGTTTCACTGCTATCATATGTTATATTACCAAAACCACTTACATTTGCAACTGATATTTTTGTTCTCACAGCCGCATTTGATATAATAGCACCTGCACTAACATTTACGTTAACTGGTGTAGAACCTACTGTGATATTGCTTGTTGATGTGGTTACATTAAAGGTTGCACCGCCACCCTGTTCAGTTACAGTAATATTTGCCGGCGTACTTGTAACTGTAACATTACTTGTTGAAGCCTGTAAAGTTATATTACTCATTGGCTTCTCCTTAAGATGTTAGACTGACAAATCCTGGCTCGGCTTCAATATTTCCTGTAGGTGGTTTACCGGCTCTTGGATCGAATCTTTCTAATATTAGATATCTATGTCTTTGCTTTTGTACTGGTGTATCATCTGTTTCCCATTCAAAAGAAAATACAGTACCCACTACATTTGTTCTTGCATCTGGAGTAACATTACCGGTATATCTGTTTTCTGGTATAGTGAGAGTAATTTGTCCGGACACCGCGGCTGATGTGTTAATGTTTACATTTGCATCTGTAAAAGATCCATAATTGTCAAAGTATCCACTAACAGTAGTATCTGAGAACGAAGGATCTCCGCTTACTCTGTCGTATGCAACACTTGATAACACAATTGATTGCCAATCGGCGCTAAATGAATAACCACTTACATCTATTCCAAAGTCATAAGTGTATTGAATTTGATCACCTGGGAACATTTCTTTGACAAACACATTGTCTGCTCCACCTATGTAATCTTTAAAAGATAAAAGTCTTCCGGCCATATTTACTCTCCTGAGGGATAAAATTTATACACTAAGGTGTATAAAAGTTGTTCTAACTATTTATCGAATTAGTGTTTTTTTGACTGTTATGAAGGCACACTGGGCCACGGAACGTCATTAATATTAGTGTATGCATTAGGATCTATTGCTCTCAATGCCGTTCTGTATGTTTGCCATTCTGTTCTTCTAGCATCACTGATATGTATATCGCCTGTTTGAGTCCAATCACTGCTTTTTAACAAATGATTTCTTTTTTGTCTTATTTGCCAAGGTACTGTGACTAACACTGGTGGTTCTTTGCTTACCAATGTCATTGTTTCTAGATCTATTTTTTGCGTTTTTATATCGATTACTTTGCCTACTTGTGCTTCTGGTATACAACTCATATTGAATTGTGCATTCTGTCCACAATTATATTCTGCCATATGGTGAGTACATTTTTTAACTCTGTAAATTTCACCAGTAACTGTATTATAAAATATATGTCTACAATTCATAAATTACCTCAAATCAATATAATCATCGCCTCTTGCGATTCTCTTATCTTGGTTAGTTGTTTGAGCACCTCTTACGCCAACATTAGTTAAATTACTATTAGCAAGATGTGTTATAGCCAATACGTTAGCAACATAGGCTTTTGTAGCACTTGCTGGTGGTCTACCATCAGATACTGCTTGAGCACTGCCTCTAGTGCCACTTATTTCATATTCAAAGTTATCTACTAGACTGGGTGGAGGTGATTGGTCAGAGAATGAATACAGATAACCTGACCCTTGAAATTGTTCTAATATATCACTGTTTGCATTAGGTGTGTATTTTCCTGTAGTACCATCAACATCATATTCTTTGTAGTATACTGTCCTTAAGGCTTTATATGCAATTATACCATCATTTTGACTACCTCCAAAAGGTACCAAGTTATTGGTTGCAGTAAATGTACCTTCATCAATACCACCTAGTGATATAAATTCACTTGGCACAATCACACTACCTGGAGAACCAATTGGAACACTTACAACATCTGAATTTGCCATAGCATAATTAGCCAATGTTTGTTCTTCTTGTAAACCTGCTTGTACTTGTCCTACACTTGCTCTACTTGTACCGCCACCATAACTTACTGGTATACTTGGTATACTTACTGGTGTTGTTTTATTACCACCTGGTCCATTAAACCAAATATCTAAATCAAATTCATAATCTGGTATAATAGGTAAGGTTGGATTGGTTGGATCTATAACCGGTGGTTCTGGAACTGGTATTGGTATTGTAACATTGCCTCCTGGAGGGAACGTTGCATTGCCATCTGGTGGTACATGATCTACACATATATGTCCAAAGTCTACATTTGCTGGCAGTGTACCTGCAATTTTTTGATTGTATAAATTTGTACATATGGTTGTAATGTCTGGTATATTAGGTATAGTGATTGGTATGTTTATAATTGGTCCACCAGGTGGTGTAAATGGTGGATACACAATGTCATCAATATCACCAATGTTGATGTTACCTATGATGTTACCTGTTGGAGGATCAACAATGTTTGCATTTCCGCCTAATGGATCATCAATGATTGTTACATTACCATTAACAATGTTTGCAATGTTACCAATATCAATGTTGCCCCATATGCCTGTCCACCATCCTGGTATACCACTAACGCCTACTTCGCCTTTGCTTTGTACAGTAGTGTGATCATATACATCATCACTGTATTCTAACAACAATATTTTTGCAGTTAGCATACTTTCTGGTGTTTCTTGTTCTACCACACGCATAACACGGAATAACTTTTCATTGAATCCGTATGTGCTTTGTGTTACTTTAACAACATCACCTACATCTACTTGTATTGCACTATAATCTGCATCAAATTCTAATACTGTGCTTGTTCTACTCTGACGCAAATCAATGTTTGCTAAGTTATGAACCCTTGAATTGTCATTAACTAGATCATATCTTGCGTCTATTTTGTTATCTGGTTCATTTGGATTTCTATCACCTGCGGCAGTGTTAATAATAACCACATCTGTTTGATCTTTTTGTACCAAGTTAGGGTATTCTGCTTCTATACTGTTATAGTATGAATATAATTCTGGTGATGTAATTGTTATTGAACTAACAATGTTATCATCATCAAACACAAATGCTGAACTTTTTTCACCTGCTGTTGCGGCTCTGTTTGGCACAACTGCAAATTTACCCTGTTTAGGATTGTATGTAAAGAACGTACTACAACTTTGACACAATATATCGATGTTATCTTTAACACTTTGATATGTTGACAACATTCCGTCTATTTGCCATCTATCATGTGTAGCAGGTGCACCTAGTGATGTTGTGTATGCTACTTGTTCTGTAGAATAATCATATAAATCATCAAAAGTAGCAGTGTCTAAATCACTGGCAGTTAAGCCTGCACCATATCTGCTATTTTGCAAATAGTCTAATAACACATTACTAGGTTCGTTTAGACTGTTTTGTATATCAAATTGTACTTGATCTAATCCTACTAGGTTTTCTTCTGGATCATAGTCAACTTGGAAAATAGCATATACCAAATCATCATAATTTGTACTACCAGTAATTGTGTTTAACATAGTAGTAGCCGCTACTGGTGTTACACCTACGCCTGTTGGGAATATTTGATTACTTGATGCAGTACCACCTGCATATACTCTACAACGCATTTTGCCTTGCACTTTGTTACTTGCTGTTGCATTGGTGTCTGTAACACTTTGTACTATGTGAGCACTTGCACCTGAACCAAAGTTAAGTGTTTGGTCACCTCTGTATATCTTTTGAATAGTAAAAGCACCACCATCTGTTTCTTCACTGATCAACAACACATAAGTCATTGTGTCGTTTTGATTTGAGATACCTGCATCTACTATAAGTCCACCTGCAATACATCTACCATACATAACTGGTACTTTGTTGTCTGTTGCTGGTGGTAATTGTATTTTAACACCTGGATCTTTGCTTTGCTGTAATGCTGGTGGTTTGAATACACCTAATACTTTAGCAGTTCCAACTGCTAATCCACCTGCAATAATACTTGTGGCAAGTCCTGCCCATGTAAGTGAACCGATAATAGTTGCAGTACTGACACCTATTGCTGTAACGATTGCACTTGCTATTGCTGTAAATACTGCCATCTACACATCTCCATATACATAATTTGTTTCTACTTTGTTCCAGCCACGTTTTTCTAAGTCAAAGTCCGGTGAAATACTCATATTTGTGAGAGTAAATCCATGCACCATGTTCTTTTCTACCATCTTTTTACCACATTCTATGTATTTTTGTAACAATCTGTAACCCATTGACGTGTGTCTATACTCTGGTTCTACCCACCATGCTAATTCTTTTAGTGTTTTTACATGTGGTAACCATGGATCACTTACTGTTGTTGCAATCAACATACCTTGTATTTGGTCCGGTTGGGGCGTTTGGTTAGATTGGGGTTGTGCAACCAATATGCATCCTTGTGTTAAGAAAGATGTTAATAAATTTCTCACATAATGATCATTGTACATTGGATTGTGATGTGGCGCCCACGGAGAGTGATTAGCAAAATTAATCATCAACTCCATAATCCTATCAAAATCTTGTAATGTTGCACTTCTAATCATATTATCTCAACTGTTGGTTTCTACCACCACCGCCTCCACGGCCTCCACCACCGCCTCCACGGCCTCCACCACCGCCACCGCCACCGCCGTAGCCGGTGCCGCCTGTGTATTCTCTACCAAAGTCAAAGTTAACATTGTGTAACTTTTGTACTCTGTCGAATGTGCCGTCTCCAGGATAAAATTTATTTCTATCTACACTATTAGTTCTTTGTCCACTTATTCTATTTTCTAATATTGTATTGATACTTGCTGTTGTAACAGTTACTCTGTTTGTGATTTGACTTTCTATTAGGTCTTCATCTTCTTCTAATGCATAGTTAGTAATCACACCTTTATAACGTTGATACACTGAACTAACAGAATAATCATCATTTAAGAATGCTCTATATATGGTTACATTTCCACCTTTTACTTGTGCGGTTAAAACCAAATTAACATAATTTTGATTGCTGGGTATACCTGCTAATGCAATTTGTACGTCACCGTTTGTGGTTTTTAAATCTTCTGTGAAATCACCTACTTGTAACAATGCACCTAGTTCAGTATATGTATTTGTGTTGTAAGTGATCTTTTTATAAGCATTTGAAATATAGTACGTTGTGCCGTCAAGAGTTAAATCAATCAACAATGCATGTTTGATATTGTTGCCTTGTACTTCTGTTATGGTTGTTGCCATTAACCGTCCTCTTTTCTTACAACTTCAATAAGTTCAAAATCTCTGCTAAATGCTATTCTATCATGTGGTATGACACTGTATGACGGTTTTTGTATCAACTTTACATTAAAGTCTACGTCAACACCTACTTTGAGGCTTTTGCCACTAAATGAATAACTGTCTTGATTTATTACAGGTCTGTGTACAGGCACAGTAACATTGGATCCAGTTGTATGATTTACTTGTGCTGTTACTATGTAAGGATAACAATAACCACTACCTGGTTGTATAAAGTCACCTTTTTTGAACAGTATGTTTCCTGAGCCTGCACTGGTGCAATTTAAATAAATGTTTGCACCACCATTACCTGTAGCGGCGTTTACAGTAACACTGCCTATACCACTACTATCACCCTGATAACCTGTTATATAATTCAAACCACTGTTTGTACTACCTATATCAATGTTTTCTTCTACAGTTAAATCTAACACATCGATATCTGCTAATAAATCTCTGTTTTCACTATATGTTAAACCTTCATGCATACCTACTGTGAACTTGAATGGTACAGCACTGGCTAGTTCTGCAGTAAGCAATCTACCACTACGTGAAATGCTTTGTGCTGTTGTTTTCTTATGTTCAAAGTTAATATAAGTTGCGTTGTCTATAATTGTTTGTATACCCATTATCCTGGAACCCTCCTAGCACCTGCTTGTGTTACGTTAAACAAGAATTCTGGATCTTGTGCAACTAACTGTTTAAATGAACGTGCATCTACGGCATTGATGTTGTATGTTACTGCTGTTGCGGCACCCATACCTCCACTGCCTCTCAATTGATCATTAGGCACAACTGTACCTGTTTGTCCTGGCACAAACAATTCTGGTCCTTCTTCACCAACAATGTATGGTTGTCCACCTTTTGCTGTACCACCTTTTGCAAGTCCAAATATACCCATAATAGGTGCAGTAATGAACTTCTGTACTAGTGCTTTTGCAAGTACTTGTTTTATGTGATCACCTAAAGCACTAAAGTCTGCTTTACCTTGTACAATAGCATTTGCTAATGAATCTTCGAACATGCCTACTGCTTTCACAAAACCATCTTCTAATGTTTTCATTGCATCACCAACACCAGCGGCTTTTAACTTTTCACTAATTCTATCGAAGAAGTCCATAACACCATCTTTTATACCGCCAAAGATTAAATCCATTGCGGCTTTTATTTTTTCCATAAACGTTGCATTTTCGCTGTCAACAACATCATAGAATTTTGTTACACGATTTTGATCAAACACCATGTCAAGGAATTTGGCAAATGTCATACCCATCTTTTCACCCTTGACGACTGTTTCTTCTATTTTTTCATTTACTTCTTCTACTGGTGTTATAAGTGTTTCTAATTTTTCTATAAGATCACTAAAATCTGGTAAATCACCGAACAATGATTGTTCTCTGCCTTGGAATTGTTTTAGTAGTTCTGCTCTTCTTTTGATTAATACTTCTATATCTGCTAATGCTTTGTTTCTATCACTTTGTGAACCACTAAATATTTTATTGAATTCTGCCGCAAAGTTCCTATAAGTATCTTGTGCGTCTTCTCCAAATCCAACAAGATCCATTAAACCAGTAATAAAATTAGTACCAATTGATTCTCTTTCTAATATTGCTTTTATTTGTTCATCTAATTCTTTGAACTCTTTAGATGCTTCTCTGGCTCCTTCGCCCAATCCTATGAACGGATCATCCATCATGTCTCTGACTAACGCCATGAAACCACGTCCAACCACTGTGAATATTTGTGCTAATCTTTCTAACACTTCTATGAATGTAATCATGACACCAACTACTTGGTTCTTAATGGTTTTTGCCAATTGATCAAAACCACCGGCTGCTTCTGCGGCATCTTTTATATTGATTGCTAGTCCAGTTGAGAACTCCATCAATGCAGGGGCTAATTCTGCAATAACTCTTTTAACTTGACTGTCTAATGTTCTATATAATAAATTTAATGAATCATTGAATTCTTCTACACCAGCAATGGCTTCTCTGTCTAACACTAAGCCAAATGCTTCTGCTTCATCGAATAATTCTCTTAGACCCTCACTACCATTTGCTAATGTTTTAACAAGTTCAGCACCTTCTGAGTCGAAAGCCTTAAACGCAAGTGCTAGTCTTTGTGACTGGTCTTCTACATCTACAAGTGCATCTGCAAATTCCAATAGCACTGCTTCTGCATTTTTGCTTCTACCTGCTGAACTTTCTACATCAATACCTAAACGTCTAAGTGCTGGTAATAATTCACCAGTGCCTCTTTTGGCTTCACCTAATCTACGTGAGAATCTTCGCAAGGCAACATCTGCCTGATCCGTACTGACGCCGGCTTGTTCTGCCGCAAATCTAAATTTCTGTAACGTATCGACATTAACACCAATAACATCGGATACTTTGCCTAGCCTATCGATTAATGCTACTTGCCTTAAGGTAAATGCGGCTACAACACCTGCAAAGGCAGTAAATGCAATAGTAACATTTTTAATTGCACCGGCAAAAAAGCCTAACGACTTAGTTGCTACTCCTATGCCTTTTGTAAATGTTTTTGTACCTACTGTTAGTACTGCTTTAATTGGTATTGCCATTATGGTTTCCTCGTTACTCTTTTCATTTGATCTTCTATATAATCTAATGTCGGATCTACTATACCTTTAGGTGCTTGTGTACTATAGCCACCTCTGGTTTTTCCTGTACCTGCTTTCGGAGGATTTGGATATTCTCCTCTGTCTATAACACCTGAATATGGATAATCACCAGTGATCTTAAATCCATTTATTTTTTTAGTTAATTTTGTTTTACGTCTAGCATTGCCTTTATCTATAGGAGTATTCTTTTTGAACTCTGCGAGAGCTAATGTAGGTAATTTGTTTTTGATAAAACGTTGTAACTTTTTGATCTTCTTTCGAAAAAGTCGATCATTTACTTTCATTCCCATTTTTTCTCTCTTTAAAATCTTGATACATTTGCTCTATACTATTTTGACTATATGTATCAGCAACACTTTCGCCTTTTGCTTTCTTCTCTTCTCTTACTTTGATTAAATTTGAATTGTAAAATATAATCATATCGTAAGTAGTAGCTCTTTGCATAACTTCTGTTGGTAATAAACCATATCTTTGAGCCATGCCATCAATTGTTAGTAACAATTGACTTTCTCTGGAATCATATACAGGTGTTTCTGTTACTTTCCCAGGCTTTCAGTAACCTTATATATGGCCGCACTCATTACATCCATAGGTAGCACATTACCTTCACTCATTACTGGATATCCATCATCATCTAGGATTAAATCTTTTATAAGTGAATACATTTCGCCTGCATCATCTGATTTGACACTGGCTAATTTTGTATATGTTTCTATTGGAAGTCTGTCGTGGACATAAAATGATAATGAATCGCCATATTTTTTGACAATATCTTCATTATCAATAATTATTTCTGTAAGTTGAGGTTTACTTGCTAAATCTTTTAATTTCATATCTACATATCCTTTTCTAATCTATCTTTTATATTGTGGATAGCACTTAAACAAAATGATATCCTTTTAGATGCTTTTTCAACATCTGCTTTGGCACAGCGGAGTTCATTCTGACTCTTCGCTATCTCCATCTCCATCGATTTCAGTATCTCCTGAATCGAATGATTGTTCCATATCTGCATAACTATTTACCTTGTTTTTCTTTTTTGGTTTTGATTTGCCTGGTAATTCTACACCGTGTGCTTTTGCATATTCATCTAGATCATGTTCTACACCATCTACCACAATAACACGTTCTGGTTTAGTCCAATTACCTTCGCTATCGAAATTTCTTAACCATTTATGTTTCATATCTGCTCCTATAGTATAACACCCCTCCTAAGAGAGGTGTTACATAGTCATTTAGTTCACTAAATTACACTGTTGACTTAGTTAAGTCTCCGTTGACTGTAATTTCTAACGGTGAAATCCAGACTGCTTGGTCGATTGAAGCACTTGGGGCTAAACCACCAATAAAGCCTTTACCTGTTAGATAATAATCACCTGAATCGGCACCTTCAAAAGCAACACTGAAGAATATTTCATTTTTGCTGTTTGAAGTTGTCCAAAGTCCATCATTTGCAACACTGTTAGTTGCGTTTGATAAACCAAAGAACACATCATCATCTACCAACATACTACCTGATACGCCGTTTTCAACAACTGTAGTAAAAGCACTTGAGGCTGTACTATCTAGAGTTGAATATCTAACTGTACCTGGAGAAGTTGTTAAAGTAAGGTCTTGCATCAAAGGCACTTCCAAAGAACCTGCGGCTCCTGGAATTGCTAATGCACTTGTATTACCTAGCACTAGGATCGCTTGTGAACCTGCTGTGACATTAATTACTCCTGCCATTGTTTTCTCCTTTAAACATTAGTAAAATTATACTCGAAAGTATATGTTATATAATCATCCTCAATTTCAGTCTCATAAGTTGCCTCATTTAACTGAGTATTTGTTACAACACTTTTAGCATTGAGGATGCCTGTTATAACATTATCTATATCACTAGGTTGATTTTTAGCATCGACAGTAACATACGCATTCACAACTGTGTCTGTTTGAAACACTTCACCTTGGTCAAGTGTTCTATACAGTTGTGTTTTTGTATCGTTCTGTTCGTCAATATAAACGGTTTTGAAGTTCTTTTGATACAGTGGTTGCCCACTAGCATCATAAGGTAAATCACTAACCACGTTGAATTCAGTATAACTGGTCAAGTTAGTTGTGATCTGAGTGATTAAATCGTCTCTGATCATTATCTAACCTTAGTCAACGTTACACGTTTGCGATTTCTTCTTAATGGTCTGTAACTGAATGCTTTTTCACTGTCTTCTACAGTACCATCTCCGTCTGCATCATACCAATCAGCCATATCTAATAGTTCATTGAATATATCATTGAACTTGCCTTCATAGTATGTGATCTTTTGCCTTTCGGCATTTTCTTCTATACTAAAGTCAGCAATTAGTGGTAACAAGTATTCTTTAAAACAATAGTATACACACATGTCTGTAAAGTCTTGTTTCCTGCTTTTAATCTTATTAGGATTAAAATCCGGTACTAGTGCAGGATTGCTAACACTAGTACCAGTATAGGCCAAATAGGCTCTCCACCATGTAGAGGCCTTAATCTTGGTATTGATACGGTCGGTTGACTTAGTAAGCAAGTCTTCAATAAAGTCCGTTTTGTCAGTGAAACCACTTTCTGCTGGGACTAGTATCTCGTTGCTTTCTAAAAGTCGTTGGTCTTTTTGTAGTACGTCAGTATACTCTGCGTAACTAGTTACTTGTCCACCTACCGTTATAAATGCCATTATCGCTCCTTAAGATGCGTCAGGTAAGTTATTGCTTCTGAAGAACAAGCAACCTGCCGCTTGTCCAATTAGACCTTGTAGCAATGCTCTGTTACCAACATCAGATAGTGATCCGATTGTTGATCCACCTGCTAGTGCGATCTGTTCGTTGATAGCAAATTCAAATGCTGGTGAAATAACACCTGCATAGAAACCGCCATCCATTGTAGGTGCGTTTTGTGTTCTTAAGTTAGAAACACCTTTTGCGATTGCAACTAAGTTAGCCGCCGCATTACCTACACCTTTTCTTGATGTAATTTTTTGACCAAAGCCAGCTCTTAATGTAGCAAAACCGTTTCTCACAGTACCACGCATTTCGTGTACGTCTGTGTCTGGGTTGTACCACATCTTGACCACAGGTTCTCTTTTGGCTGCATAGGCCATTGCATCTGGTGAGAAAACGAAGTTAGTATCGAAAGCCGCGTTAGATCCGCCTTCACCTGTATCAGTGTGAGTTGTAAAGCCTGCTTTAGCAACGCCAAAACCAGCAACGTCTGTTGCTTGTGCTAAACCACCTGATAGTCTAGTTAAGACTGCATTTCTAACTACGTCGATACCGCCGTCTTCTAATGCTTCTTCTGAAACATCTGTTGCAATACCTCTTTTGCCAACTGTGATGTTAGCCGCTAATGGGACTAAGTTACTTTGTGAATCTGCTGTACCTACGATTGAAGCACCTTCTGTCACTGTAACTGCGTCACTATATGTGTTAGTTAATGGAATTCTTAGTGTATCACCACTTTGTCCACTAATAACATATGAATTCAGGATCAACTGCTGATTAGGAAGTAAGACTGCGTCCATGAAATATGGAATTAAGTCCGCATTAATATCAGAATACAGTTGCTGAATTGAACTACTTGATGTACCTGCCATTGTATTCTCCTGTTATATTATGACAATTTTAATATTTTATTCGACCACGAGCTTTTTCCATTTGTTTCTTAACCATTGCATCGGTTATATCACTCCTGGATACTCCTGGTTGATACTGACGTATCTGTAAATACGCCGCTCTGTATTCAGCATCGCTAGTAACTCTGTTTTCATCCATAGGCTTTGCAGTCTTAGATGAAACATCGGTAGTTGTTTCGCCATACTGTACATCAACACCTTTTTTGCCGAATTGAAGACCTAATTGTTTACCTACAACTTCGACTGCTTTAGCATAGTCTGGTGTTTCACCATCCGTTGTTAAGAAATTGTCGCCTTGTCTAATAGCAAAAGTATCACCTTCTACTGCCAACATGCCGTCTGCTTTCATTAACTTAACTACAGCATTCTTTTGATCAGCGTTCCAATTGCTTGGCATTGCTGATTGCAAGTTACTCATATGGTCTTTCAACAACAAATCTGTTTTGAGACTGTTTACTTGTGCTTTTAGTTCTTCTACAGTTGCTTCTCTTTTCTTAACAGCATCTCTTAACGATTCAACATTAAGACCTGCTTCTGGAGTAGTCTCTTGTAGTGTTTGAACTACACTTTTAACATTTTCAATGCTATCCACATTAAGTTCACTTAGAAAGCGACCTTCTGCTTCTTTTTTAGCATTTGCGGCAATCTTGTTTGTGTCATCACGTGTATAAACACGAACGCCATCAACAAATAATTTACCGTCTCTGGTCTCAACACTTGGTGTTGTAATATTATCAGATTTTGTATCTGTGACAATATTGTCAACAGGTTTTGCGGAATCTGTTACCGTTTCAGTGTTATCGGACTGAACTGCCGTGTTTTCTTGGATTGTGTCTTCCATTTTTTTCTCCTTTAATCGCAGAAGTATGCGTAATTTTTGTGCAACTTCTTATGTTACACCCTACCAGCCTTATAGGCTGTTTTGTGAATATGTTCCTTCGATCAATTGATTTAATCTATCTTTGATCTTGTCTCTTAAATCTTCTTTAAAGTTGCCTTCTTCAGCATCACTACCTGTTTTCATTTCCATAACAAGTTCATATTCTTCATGTGTTGCAAAAGGCATGTAAACCACAGTTCCATCTTCTTGTTCATGACTGTGACTACCTGACCCGCCCAATTCTCTTGCACGAGCCTCTGCTTGTTCTTGTGTTGGATATTCTTCTACTATATATTCTACGTCTGCACCAAACACTGCTTGATAACGTGTGTATGCATCAATAAGCATATCCATTTCTTTTAATTCATTTTCTAAGCCTCTTTGTGAATACAATCTGTTGTAACTGATTGTTAAATCATCTGGCATAGGTAATCCCATCCAGTCAAACCACATTGGCCACAACTGATTTGCTTCTACGTTTTCTAGGCTTGTTGCTTTCTTTCTGATAAACGCTTCTAATTTACTGTCGTAATACTCTATTTGAACACCGCTTCTACTTGCTTTAATCAGTTCATCACTTCTAATCATTGCAACTTGGTTCATTTTTTCTATGTTCATATCCACCATGCTTTTTAGTTCTTTGTAACTGTCCATGCTTGGTGCTTCAAATTTGAACACATAATTAGGTTCGCCCGCAAGTCCAGCCGGTACACTAATTACCGATCCGGGCTCCGCCGATACAGAAAAGTCATTTTGTTGCAATGTTGATTCGTCACATACTGTAACTGGGTGGGCGCCATATGACTGTATTGCATACAAGTCTCCATATAAGGAGTAATTGGCTCTCTGTAACTGAGCGATATCAAAGATAGGTGTATGTCCTACACCATTATATATTTTAGTACTTTGATACACGGGTCTTACAGGAATGTACCCAAGTTCATTCACTTGGGAAATCTTGTATAGACCTTCTCCGTCTTCTCCTTCCATGAATTCTGCACCCTCTGGTACTTCAAAGTCTGCATCATCATCGTAAGGAACAAATATTGTATCTATTGTGTCTTTGGTAAAATATTGGAATATTTCTACTTCTGGTTCTGTTGCTATTCTAACTACCAATTTGTTTAATTCTAATTTACCATCTATTGTGTAACCATAACTCCAGTTAGTAACATCTAATGGTGAATGCATTTTCCATACAGGAATATCACTGCCTGCAGGCTTGATGCAACTTACCCACACTATACCATATATTGTAGTATATGTGTCTACCATACTCATGAATTCATTTAATGAATTACCTTCACCATCGCAATTCTTTTCAAATTCTTCTACTTCTGGTGTTTCTGGTAGTTCTCTTACAGGTGGTGTTCTAAATAATATTGCGTTGTATTCGCTTACATACAATCTTGTGTAAGGTAACACAGGAACATTCTGTAATTTTTCTGTATAAAAGTTGCTGGCATATTGCGTGCCGTGATCTGCTTCTGATTTAGTGTTAACTGGTTGTACACTGGTTCTATAAACAGCGGTTTGATTGCCACTGTCGTCTATATCATATGTATTGATTATATCACTTGGTGTTGAATAATCAATTTCATATGCTTTAAGATAATTACCGTTGCGGTATTCTACGCCGCCATAATAGCTCTTTACTGCTAATTTCCAATCATCTTGATAACGTTGGTAAAGATCGTGGGATCCGACCACGAAATCGAAATAACTTAAGGACTTAGCCATTTAGTCTCCTATGGGGGTTGTAAACATATATGCACTACTATTTATATCTTTTTGCAAATATATTTCAAAAAGTGGTTGACAATATAGAAAAAGGTGCTAATATAATAGTATGATTTATAGTTATAAGTCATTTACTTGTTTTTACGAGTAATTTTAATTAATTTAACCGCTCTTTTTAGGGCTAGGAGACTAAGATGAAAGAATCTTTAATCGATGCGTTACTAACGCGACCCAATACCGTACCTAGAGACCTACAGCAATATGTAGGTATTTCATACGGTGCAAAACCAACTATCGAAGAATTATCTATATCAGATATTGATTTAGATGAATCTCAACGATATTATAATGCAAATAATGTTAAGAAGTATATTAAAACAATCAAAGGATTTGATTGGAATCTTTTTGGCGTTCCTACTGTGGTAAAATATCCAGACGGCACACTTAGATGTGTTAATGGACAACACAGATTAGAAATACTTAAAATGCTATTACCTAGTGTTAAAACAGTTCATGCACATGTTATTGATTTCAGTGATTACACTGAAGAAATGGCAACTATAAAGAGTGCAAGACTATTTAGTAACACAAATGGTAGAACTATCAGCAAAGTAAAAGCAGAAGATCTGTTTTGGGCAGACATTGTTGCAAACGATCCAGATGCATTACACTTGCAAGATGTATTAATGAAATGTCATCTATCTTGTGGTAAAGTAAATGATGTGCCAGGTCTATACTGGACTAATGAGCGTGAAGGCGAACAAGGTTGGTCAAAACCAGTCAAATTTGCTACATTCGAAAAATGTGTGCATATGAGTGAAGACGCTACTATCTATGCGGCAAGTCTTATCAATGAAGCATGGAAACATGACAACACATTTGGAGATTTGTTCTTTACTGGATTAGTTAAATTGTTTACAACCGAAGGGTATGAAACATTGATGGATCCTAGTACTGCATGTGGTAAAGAATTTGAGCAATGGGTTTTAGGCCTATCAAATACTTTTGCACTTAATGGTAAATCATTGCGTTTTATGAGATATAGAGAAAATTCCAGTGATTGGGCTATTGGTACTGCATTAGGTATTTTCGAAATGTTCAAAGAAAATTCTAAGAAATGTAAAATTAGTGCTGTTAGTCTTAAGAATGCATATCAATCAGATTCGGTTGACAATTCTTAAGGTGATAGTATAATTAGTATTGAGAGCACAAACATTTAAGGAGAATACCCTGTGTAAATAAACCGTGCTCTTAATTATATACTTATACTTATAGAGGTTGGCACCTCAACAACTTGTAACTTGTGTGTGTATTACTATTCAACTCTACAATATACAAGTAACAAAAAACCCCTAGTGTAGCAATACATTAGGGGTTTTCTTTTTACTGTTTTATATCAGTGTGCAAGTTAGGACAAGCAGTAATACTTAGTCTACACTTTTTTATAATTGTAACGTTTTGGTTTCTACTGCTTCATCAGTAAATACAGTGGTTTGGTCCGGTTGGTCCATTAGGTCCGGTTGGGGCAATGAATGCCTAAAACCAAACGATTGTGCAATACGTCTTTGTATTTCACTTTGACTTATTGTTTTACCTCTAAATTTACCACCGTGCTTATAACGTGATACTGCTCTGTGCTTTGATTTCCTCATCTTTTACCTCTGCTGTTTCTACTTTAACATAACCATATTTTCCAATGGCATACTTTAATCTTCTATCAATGTCTGCTTTTGTGCCAGTGAGAACATAATCTTTACAATTTAATTCTTCTGGTTTACTGGGATGGTTACGCCAATACACTCTGGCCAATATTGATATTTCACCATTGTTTAATTCATGCATGATTGCTAATCTATCGGCACTGCCTCTGCTACCATGTACATGTACTATAGCGGCATCTTTTAAAGCACAACCATTCCATTCATCTAGTTGTGGTGTAGGTGGATAATTCAACAATTGATATGCAAAATGTGGATTGTGATAGTGTTCTACACTGTTTATTGTTTTTGTTTTTGTATCATCTTCACCTACAGTTCTTGTTTGACTCCACATCATTTCATTGTATACAACTTGTTCTGAATCCCAACGTTCATAGTCAAAGTTCTTCATTCTGGCAATACCAATATCCCACACTGACTGCTCCATGCTTTGTGGATAGTATCTTACACCACAATTAAAGAAGTCACCAAAATGCAAGTTCCATTTGTCATGTGTTGTGCTACGAGGATCAGTGTGATTAAACATCATGAAATCACTAAATTCTCCAAACACTCTTATTGGCTTTGTGAACACAACATCTAGATCACAGTACAGTATGTTGTGTCCTTGCTTCCATAATTCATATATTTCTTCGAAGTGTTTCACAAAACCATGTCTTATGTCTTTTACAATGTCTGTGTGAATGATAACATCATCTAGATCGATCAAATGCCTTTTGGCACTTTCGATCAAGATATCTTTCATTGCTTCGTAATTTTGTTCTAGGTTTTCTTCACTGCTTCTGTCATTGTACCATTTGCTATGGTCACTTACAGTGTAAAATTTGCTGACTAATATATTCATTATGGCCTCCAATAGTACTGTTGTACAGTTATATATGCTAACAATTCGTATTCATGAGGTCTATATTGGTCGATAAACCATTTGTGGTTTTGTTCACTACATTCATAACTTTGTGGTCTATCGAATGCACGTCGACTGCGTCTGCTAAATGCATCTTGTGGACATGTTATACCAAAATGTTCTAACACTGCGGCATCTTGATGTTTTGTTTCATACACTAACTTGACTTTGTGTTCATGTTGTTTGTATGATTCTAAGTTGCCTAGCCATCTGTTGTGCGGTGATGCTAGTTCTTCTAGGATGCCTGTTAGATTGCCACCTGTGCGGAGGTAACTGCATAGATTATCTGGTGTGTCAAAAGAATCTAAATATCTTTGTTCACTGGGCGTTGGTATAGCATATCCAAAAGATGTCTTACCGTTTTGTGCATTTTGTTGTTGTCTAGCATGTACTGTTTTTCTTTCCCAAAATGCACTGCAAAATCTTTCCCATGGATCTCTGATTTGAAAAAACACTTCACTGTTTGTGTTTTGTAATGTTGGTATGTGTCCTTGCATTGCCAATATACCGTAAGGAGGATTATCAACACCTTCTATGGCATACTTTAGTGCAGTGCCTCCACATTTAGGTATATGCAAGAAGTTCATTTTGTAAACCACCAACTGGGATTTGCACCTTCTGTTACAGTTAGTTCTAAGTTATTATCTTGAACAAATTCATTCACAGCAGGAATAACACCAAAAGGATAACCTTTACCTGTGATGCTTTTGATATAATCATCGCCACTCATTATGCCACCCTTTTTTAACTTTGGCCACCATATGGCTAAGTCTTGCACTACTGCTCGATAAGTGTGATCACCATCTATGTACACAAAGTCTATGCTGTCATCCTCAAAGTGTGCTACTGCATCTACACTGGTCATTCTAAGCAACACACTTTGATTCAGTTGTTGTAATCTGTTTTCTACTGCACTTGCAAGTGCGTCTAAGTCCTTTTGTGTGTTATATTCTGGTCCTGGTGCACTTACCATACCTTCAAACAGTTCATAAGGATCAACACCATAAAATGTAGTAGGCTTGAGAACATTTATAATTTGTTGTGAGTAATCTCCACGCCAAACACCTATTTCTACTGCTGTTTCTACACTAGGTAATTGTTTTTTAACCTCATATAACCATTCTGTTCTATTCATAATGTTGCTCTGCTTATTGATTGTCCTAGTATGGTCTTTTCTTCAGTGTGTTCTACTGTAAAGCCAAATTCGGCAAATGTTTCTGACATTTGTTCTGGTGTTTTGTAAACATTTATTTTACTCATGGTGTAAGTGTCATCTGCTTGTGGATTATATACTCCTGGCCAATATGTAAAATAAAACACACTGTTGCTATGCATAACGTTTTTTAGTTCGCGTAAACATGCTTGTATGCTTTCTATGTTTATGTGATTAAACACTGCTTGTGCCCACACAAAGTCTACTGGTTTTATGTTGCTCATATCCCACGTGGTTGTTGCAACATATTGTGGTGCCTTTTTTTCTACAGTGTTAGGTTGTAGTTCTTTTTGAATACCAGCATCGATCATTTGTTGATTTCTGTCTAGACCAATGTATTTGCCTTTGTTTAACCATGGTATAAGATGTTTGCCCAAACGCATACTGCCACAGCCTAGATCTAGAAAGCGAGTCTTTTTGGTTATTTTAGGTGTAACATAATCAAATTGCCATTTGCCCATTCTGTCGAATTCACCAGAACTGCCAACGTAACTTCTATGATCCATCATCATCTCTGTGGTTTACATTACTTCTATCACCACCAAATATTCTTTCCCAATTGTCTTTGTACTGTTGACTGTTGGTGTCTATTCTGCTTCTAGATCCTTTACCACCATGCCATTGTCCTCCACTGCTTTTGTATCGATGTGCTGGCTTTTCTATGCCTTCTGCAATGTCTCTGGCTTGTTTTAGTGCAGGATTCTCATTGATTATTTTTTCGTTTTTCTTCCATTGACTGGTATTCTTTTCTGGAGGTTGACTCATGATTCTTCTCTCTTGCGTATTTCGTTGCCATATCCTGCCATTAAACACAACACTGTTACAATGTTCCACCATGGCGAAATGAGATTTAACATGGTTCCCCACAACAGACTGATGCCTGTTAGTGTTAGTGTGTTCACCCCTAGTGTTTTGTGACTGCTTTCGCTTTTCCAACTTTCTGGTATTTTCATCGTATGTCTCCTATATTAATGACCACATTGCTGGTCATATGCTTTCTAGGTGCATACTTACATTTGTGTTCATTGGTGTATGCTGTTTGCACATGCATGTAGTCTGTGCCTACTGGACATTGTGACAGATATGTTTCTGCTTGATGTTGACAACCTTTAAGTGTTAGGTCAACAAAATCCAATAGGTATTGATCTTTTGGTTCGAGTACGTTTATGATGTATCTAACTAATTTTTCGTTCATTTATAGTGGCCTCCTGTAGCACGTCGTATTTTGCCTTGATTGTTGTTAATGTTTTGTTTTAAGGGGTACAAGTTGTTACACAAATAACCAAGTGCATCACACATATGGTCGTAACCGCTTTTCTCTGGTTGTCTTGTGCCTTCTTTGTACACCTGTTTGCGTAGACTTTCAATAACTTTCTTGCATTTTGGGTCTACTGTTAACCTAACAACACCATCATTGCTTTTACACACACTATTTACCGATGCTATGCGATCTTTCACTGAAGGATTGATACTGCCCACTTTTAGTTCAAATCCTGCGTTCTTTAATATGATGTGATCTGTTATGCCTCCAGCACTTGTTCTACGTTGTGCACCACTGGCATCAGGATACACAATTATCTTTCTTCCTGGATATCGCTGTTGTATTTCTCTGGCCATTTCGCCTGTGTCTGTACCATATATTTCTACTTCATCGAATATGTGTATGCCACCTTTGTGAACATAACCAATAACAGCACAACCTGGATCTATGTTAAAGTCCATTCCTATGTGTAGTGGTGTTCTAACATCTGCAGGTTGGGGCATCGACTGTATGTTGTGTTCTCCAAATGCATAATATATAACACCTGAATAATTAACAAATTGTGCTAGGTATTCTTGTTGAAATGTGCGTTCGTCTAGATCTTGTTTGGCTTGGTTAATTTCTTGTTCTGTGACATTGCCACCTTGTGCTGTGGTGTATTGCCAACTGTTCCAGTCTTCCATGTGTTTGGCATTTTGAAAAAGATCGTAGAAAAAATTCCTTCCTTTAGGAGATCCTATAATCATTGCAGAACCCATTCTGTCTGATAGTGTTGGACGTATAACTGCTGTCCAAGCCTCTTCAGGTATATCTGCGGCTTCATCTATAACCACAAAGTCTAAACCAACACCACGTATTGAATCAGGATTGTCAGCACTACGCAACATTATTTG
>Ga0070753_1000628_pt1 | contig 21020 bp, 27 predicted proteins | sample VirMetDEL_Aug_31_FD_77441 | JGI IMG/M metagenome (GOLD analysis project Ga0070753, IMG submission 77441) | Aqueous microbial communities from the Delaware River and Bay under freshwater to marine salinity gradient to study organic matter... | ecosystem: Environmental > Aquatic > Marine > Coastal... | reverse complement strand
TGATTGTCTGGTGAATGCAGAAACCAGGAATAACAAACTTAAACCAAGCATTCTGAATCCTACGCTCACCTGTGTTATAGTATCTGTAACCCCATAACTGATTAAACTGATTAGAACCAGTTAAAACAACACTATTACTTTTTGATGTAGCAGTGTTAGTAATGTTAGAAGGGTATAGTGTAGAGATGATTTTACTTTGTTCTACTACCTCAGGCTGACCTTCTCGGGGAGGGTTCTGCATCTCATAAAGACGAGTGTTACCAGCCTGGTCGTTAAGGAATCCAACAGTAGTACCCAGAGTAAATGGAGGGATGTCAATATCATAGTCGTAAGCAGAAACAAAGTTGATTTTAGCAGTTTCAGGACTTAGAATATCATTATCAGTAGTCAGCATAAACTGCTTACTTCTGCTAAACATCAGTAGACCTGCATTAACCTCGATTGAATCAAAGAGAGTAGCAGGGTTGGCAGCAGAAGCAGAAACGTCAATAGGATCTTTAGCAGTAATAGCTAGCGCTGTGGTTACAAAGAAGTTAAAGAAGTCACCAGGTCTGGACAGGATAATGTTTTGTCTTGACAAGAATCCGATACGATTCCTGAACAAACAAACATTATTGATAGCATTACCAATAAAAGAAGGTTCAGGGTTAGTAAGGTTGTCACCAACTAACCTTTCTTCCCAATCAGCAGGACTTACAAGGAACGAACCATCTGACATACGCACCATTAAATGGGGCATGGTTGTCGCATCAATAGTTGTAGATACACCAGGTGCTCTGTGCTCTTCCCATGTACCTTGACCATCAACGTCGTTAGCACCAACAAACCTGACATAGTAGTCATCTTCTAATGACCCACTATTAGCAACTTTACAGCGATAATGGTGGTGACACTGGTCAGGCAGTAGTGTGATGTCTTGTACTTCGTTAGTAAAGACATTCAACAAAGAACGTTCAGGAGTTTCTAAAGTAAAGGTATTACCAGTTGAAGTAATGTGCAACCCATTACCAATCTTTGTAGCACTAAAATCAGCAAGATCATTTACCTTACCAGCCAAATCATCAAGCAGTGCTTCAGTTGTTGCACTGGTTGCAGGTGTAGCTGCAGAAATAATCTCAGTAGTTGTACCATCTTGAATGATGTTAAACTGATATACCTGACTAAATGCCAGCGTAATGACATCAATAAACCCTTCAGCCTCTTGGGCAGGTTCTGTATCACCGGTCATTGACGCAGTAAAACCTCTATTTACAATGATAGTTGTATCATTGATAGTCAGAGTTTTAACATTATTAGAGTCTGTGTGCTCAAGATAGCCAGAATGATCAACTGCAACCCTTGGTTGACGTGCAGTAGCAAATGGCCACTTAAAGGTAGGTATGCTGTAAGGCTCTACATTCTCGCTGTCATAATGTACATGTACTTCTTCACCTGCTGTACCTGTAAAGTACTGACAGGTAATACCAGCAAACCCATCAATAGTGAATTGATCACCTGATTCGTAGTTATCATTACCCATCCTGTTGATTTTAACTGACTGGCATACACCATTCACTACATTAAAATTGACTGTCAATCCAGTTGCAGTATTGTCAGTGGTATTAGTAGTAGCTACATTATTGTAGTCAGCATTATAATCATCATCACTAGCATCAAAACCTTGACCATCAGTCCTACCAGATCCAGTGTCTCCAATCAGGTTGACATAGTTTCTGCTAGTTACATCAGCAGTACCAGCAGTGTTTCTGTAGGTGTAGGTAGGACCGTTTACAAGACGCCAGATTTGTACAGTACCATTCTGTCTAATGACACCCATGTACTGTTCATCAGGATCACGGTAGATGTCAAACCATTTACCAACATGTTCGTTGGGATCGTTAACGCCATTGTCAGGTGATAGTTGTGTGAGTAGCTCAGTACCTTGCCGTTTGACAAGCATCAAGCTAACGTCAGGCAACCCATTAACCAAGTCCCTGACCTGTCCTTGGCTTTTGAGTTGGTCTGGTTGTTCAGAGATACCTAAGACATAGTTAGGGATTGTTTGGCTAATACCACTCATCGTTGCAGTGCTCTATATGGAGAATAGGGTCGATACTGGGTTTGTTCTGGCCAACCCATCATGGTGTAATCACCTTGGTTGCATTCGTATTCCATGCAAGCAGCTCGTGCCATCTGTTCTTGTTGCTGTAGCATACCGAACAACTGGGCATTAGAGACAAGCTGTGTAGCTGCTCTTACCTGGGATCTAGCAATGGCATACCTCTTAAAAGTTTGTGGCAGGTCATCATAAGAAAACAACCAAGTAACATCAAGGTATACTTTACCGTCAGAATTTACAAGATTATTTTCTTTGTTAAATTTGTAAGTATGTTGTACCTTATCATATAGTTTACCATCGCGTTGAACAACATTTGTGTTCCTGTTAATGTAATCACCACTAACATCAAGACGTAGCATGTCACTCTGAAATACGATGTTATCATTCTCATCAGGGGTGAAAGGTACAGCTAATTCTCTATTAAATACCCAGCCTTCATTCTGAATATCACGGGTACATTCTTGAAGTAATTGATAAACGTAGGACACCTCAGGATTTGTGTAATCTAAAGAGGTGACTGGGGACTGACCGATCGCTCCCAGTATTTGGTTGACTGCGGATAGTTCTGTATCGGTCTGAAATGTGGAAGCAGAAAAGGTCATATTAATAGATAAAAAAAGGGGTCCCGCGTAGGAACCCCAGTGTAAATTAGGCAGCAGTAACAGTCAGAATGCTGTTAGGGAAGCCATCAATAGAAACGCGGTCAGCGGAAGCATAAGACTCACCACCATTAACAATAGTGTAGTTGGTGTTAGTAGCATTGGCTTTACCATCAGCTTGCGTAGTGAAGGAGACGATAAGACCAGCACCAGAACCAGTCATAGTTGTGGTCGTTGCAGTCACAGCAGTTGCTGCACTGAAAGGACCAGCATCACCCACAGCAACAACAGAAGCAACAGCAGTTACGTCATGATCGGCAACTGCTTTGTCACCGTTGAGAAGAGTAGGGATACGAGCTTCAGTCAGACCATCAGCGGTCGGACGGTCGTAAGCACCGTTGCGTCCAGTGTGAGCTTGACCAGCGGGGTTGCCGCTGTAAGAATACACAGTAGAAGCCACACCAGTGCCACCACCTGCAGAACGGGATACAGAATATCCTTTAATAGTAGGCATAAGTTTTCCTCAATAAATTACTAGGCAGGCAGGCTGTCGCCAGCCGTGGCATCATTCTGCACACCACCAGAAACAGCAGTACCATACTCAACAGGAGTAGGAGGATTCAAAGTTTGTGACTGGGTAATAGCCTTGTCACTCATTTCATTAGAATCCACATCTACAATCTGTGAAACACCAGGATTGATAGACATAGTACTACCCCCGATCAAGCAGCAGCTTGCAGTTCGATAGCAGCAGCAGGGTTTAGGGTACCAGCACCCATAGCCATGCGACCCACGATCAGATCACCCTGATACATGGTCTTCACATCACCACCGGTGGTTTGTACAGAAGGACCAACAGCTTCCACGACAGCAGCAGCGTCACGGTAGTAGATCAGACCGCAGTGGTTAGAGAAGTCACCGCTGTAGTCGTTGTTCTCACCTTGCTTGGTGGTCACGGTACCAGCCTTGAAAGGCAGGTTGTTAGAACGGCGAATGCTGATGCCAGCGATGCTGTACACACCGGAGCCAGCTTGCAGGTGAGTACCTTGCTCGTCGCGGTTCAAGATGTTGCTGTCGGTCTGGGACACGAGAGCATAGTATTGACGAGGAGACAGCACAGCGGTGCGACCCTGCTGAGGCATGTTCTTTTCGTCAAGGATCGAAGCGGCTTCAAAGAAGGCGTCAACCAGGGACTGAGCATTGTACTCGTTGTTCGCACCCAGACGGATGATCGAACCACCAGGCTCAGGACCAGGTGAGGCAGTGATAGGATGAGCTTCGCGTGCTGCCAGAGCAATCGTACGGAAGATCTTCTTATCATAAGCTTCAGCCAGAGCATGACCGATCTTAGCAGAGATCTCGGAGCGCAGGCTGTAGTGAGCCAGAGTCTCATCGAGATCATACACAAATGCGCTGGAGATCAGCAGGTCATCCATGACGATGGTCTTCTCAGCCACAGGAGGCATACCACCAAGACCAGTGTCGTTGTTCAGACCCAGGATGGGTTGACCAGGAACATGGTACTCAGAGGTCATGCGACCAGTGAAGATGAACTGAGCAGCTTTGCCATTACGGAGGCTACGGTTCTGCACAGTACCTTTGGCGATGCAAGCGCTTTCATAAGCCTTGATCATTTCGCCAGTAAAGAGTTTCAGATAAGTGGCATACTTAGCGTCGTATGCACTTACGGTCTGACCATTGATGGTTACGGTGTCACCAAAACCAGTGCGACCCAGACCAGGGTTACGGTTAATAGAACCAGTAGAGGTTCCCCGCATTTCGGAAGCGCCAAAAGGCGATTGATTCCATTCAGCCATTGTTAGAGAAAAAGTTGTTGTTTACGTTTCTCTTAGATCTAAGATTTATTCAAATTTTTTTTCGGATTTTATACCTATCCGAACCGGTTCGGCAAAGGGTTGTCCCGTAGGGCCACATTGCCAAAAGCCTTCAACAGGAGTTGAACCTGCAACCTACTGCTTACTAAGCAGTTGCTCTACCATTGAGCTATAAAGGCAGAAAAGGAGAGGTGGGTGCCTCTCCAACTACATCACGCTACGGTGATATCATAAGTAACAGTCTTCGGTGAGTTGGAAGCCTGTGCATTAGTTGCTACACACTGCAGTACAGAAGTACCAGGAGTAGCATTAGCTGCAACGCTCACTTCAGCAGTGGCAGCGTCAGTCAAAGTAGTAGTTGTACTGGTGTCAGTTTTAGTCCACGCATAGGTGGTAGACACACCATTCACAACAGGTGCAATCTGAGTCATCTGGAATTTGTTACCAGTAGAAGACGCATCAATAGTGTCATCGCCCATGATGTAGCCATAGGCAAAGTCCTCTTGATCCACAGGAGCAGCCTGAGAGATCAGTTGACCTGAAGGGTTCGCATCAGTCTTTTCGACACGAGCCGTTTGATAGATAAAAGGAGAATAATTAGAAGGCATTACTACCAATCAGATAATGTGTTAGGTTGCACAGCTTTACCGATCTGTGCAGATGTGATAGAGTTAGTTTCACCAACGTTGCCAACAAGTGCTTCGCAATCGTCAACTCGGTTAGCCATAGTACCACTATCAGGGTTGTCACCCTCGTTGTTGTTACCAGGAATAAACCATTGGTCAGTAGAGTTCCGTGTAACATACAGAACGTTAGAGAAACCAAGGTCTCCTGTAGAAGTAAAAGAAGTTCTAGCCATTTAATTAGCCTAGGTTGTTGATATTCAGTACACTATTGCCGGCTCCTGCGCTGGCGACATCATCAGCAAGGTCATCTTTCTGACCTGATGAAAGTCCCATATCGATCCAGGAATAGTGGATATAATTATAAGTTGTGTTAACGGAATACTCTTCAGAAGTGGTAAGATCATAAGAGCCTTCCCATGCGCTAGAAGAGCCGCTACCTGTGTATTCAAGGGTGATGCCACGGTCTTCACCACGCCAATCAGACATCGAAGTAGAATCGGTGAAGTGAATAGTGATGAACGATCCAGTGATTTCGATTTTGTCGATACCAAATTCATCGTACACGTCATCCCCACTTGAGTAGTTCTCATAAGACGAGTCGGTACTGCTTCCGTCAAACGTATAATTAGGCGTGTAGGCAAACGACACGGACCCAACGCTACCTACCTAACCCTCAGTTTCAAGGAAGGTCTTATCGATTGCTTTGATAGAACCATCAGACTGGTCCACAACCAGGAAATAATAGGTAGTCGGTACGGTGTCAGCAGTTGTATTACCAACCAGAACGTTGACGTTATCACCATCAGCGGTCTTAGCATCAAGCTGGGTCTGAATGTTGGAGGTCACACCATCCACATAGTTCAGTTCAGCCGTAGTGGCAGTAACACCATCAAGCAGGTTCAGCTCAGCAGTTGTGGCGGTCACACCGTCAAGGATGTTCAACTCAGCTGCAGTGGCGGTTACACCATCAAGGATGTTTAGCTCAGCAGTAGTAGCAGTAACACCATCCAGCAGGTTGATCTCAGCTGCAGTAGCAGTAACACCATCGAGGATGTTCAGTTCAGCAACAGTAGAAGTAATGCCATCAAGAACATTCAGTTCTTCAGGAGTAGCAGTGATAGCAGTTGAACTATCAGCAGCCAGCACAGGAAGACAACCAGACTGGTCAGGAAGCTTGATGGTACGGTCAGCAGTCGGATCAATGATCGTCAGCGTGGACTCGTTAGCATCAGCAGTTGCACCCTCAAAGACAATAGCATTAGCAGCTTCCATTGTCACGGTATCAACCGTGGTGGTGGTACCAGCAACACTCAGGTTACCAACGTTCAGGGTGTTGGTAGAAGGGTTGTAGGTAATACCAGCGTCAGTGAAGACAGTCTCAGAAGTTGCAGAGACGTTATCATCAGCAACGAAGGTTAGGAAACGGCTAGCGTTGGTAGCATCGGTAACAGTTTTAACACCATCAGCCGTACCCGAACCAGCTTGGGCAGACTCAACAGCAGTCTCAAGATCTTGGAGAGCTTGCTTGACAGTCTCGTTGTCACTGATAGTAGAACCAGTGAAGGTGCCCAGGTCAGTAGCATTTTCAGCTACACCAGACAGAGTGATGAGGTCGTTTACATTACCATCAATCTCGGTAATGACAGTAGACTCCTCAGCAGCCTCAACAGCGGTCTCCAAAGCCTGCAGAGCAGCCTTAATGGTTACGTTGTCAGAGATGGTAGTACCAGTAAAAGTACCAAGGTTTGTACCATCTTTAGCGATACCTGAGAGAGTAGCCAGGTTATCAATGTGGGTTTCGTTAGCGTCAGCATATGCAGTTGTAGCATACCCACTCAAGAAGTTAGACTTAGTAACTTTCTTTGAGGCAAAAGTAGAGCCTCCATCAGAGGTATCAGCAATATACAGCAGGTCGTCATTACCGACGCTTGTTACTGCTGTTAATGCAGAAAGCTTTTGTGAAGCCATATCTTATTCTAGAAGTAAAAAGAAAGAGTTTTCGAGTGCTGCGACTCGATTAGATAATGTGGTAACGTCATCTTGAACAACGCGCCAGACAGTGGATGCAGCAATCCATTCATACTGCTTGCCGTTAGGATGGACTACCACGTCTCCATCCGATGGGTTATTAGGAAAGTCAAACATATGGAGTGGATAGATTAGAACTGAATCCACTGCTGACTATTACCATCATCGATGTAAATCTTCAGAGCCAAAACATTTTTGTCAAAGTAGATGTCACCATCAATGGGAGTCACTGGCGCAGTGGTGGGTATGTTAAAGAGAGCAGGACCTACCCTGGTTTGAGAACCAAAGATAGATCCTTTGAGTATCGCAACGTCAGCTATTAACTGACTTAGCTGAGCGCTGTTCTGAGCACCCGCCGGGTTCAGAACTCTTTTAGGTTGGTAGGGTGTCATAGGCAGCGCTGTTAATCAGCCAATAGAAGGAGCAGTAAGTGCAACAGGAGCAGACTCAGCAGCAGCCAGATCCAGTGGGAAGTTGTGAGCATTACGCTCGTGCATGACTTCCATGCCAAGACCAGCACGGTTGAGAACGTCTGCCCAGGTGTTGATCACACGACCTTCAGGGTCGATGATCGATTGGTTAAAGTTAAATCCATTCAAGTTGAACGCCATAGTGCTGACACCCATAGCGGCAAACCAAATACCGACCACAGGCCAAGCAGCAAGGAAGAAGTGAAGGCTACGAGAGTTATTGAAGGAAGCATATTGGAAAATAAGACGACCAAAATAACCGTGAGCAGCAACGATATTGTAAGTCTCTTCTTCCTGCCCGAACTTATAACCATAGTTCTGACTAACATCTTCAGTCGTCTCACGAACCAAAGAAGAAGTAACAAGGCTGCCGTGCATGGCGCTAAAGAGAGAGCCACCAAAAACGCCAGCGACCCCAAGCATATGGAAAGGATGCATAAGAATGTTATGCTCAGCTTGGAAAACAAACATGTAGTTGAAGGTACCGCTGATTCCCAGCGGCATTCCATCAGAGAAACTGCCTTGTCCAAAAGGGTAGACAAGGAATACAGCTGTCGCAGCAGCCACGGGTGCGGAGTATGCAAGGAAAATCCAGGGCCTCATCCCAAGTCGGTATGAAAGTTCCCATTCGCGTCCTGCGTATGCAAAGACTCCGATAAGGAAATGGAAGACCACAAGCTGGTAGGGGCCTCCGTTGTAGAGCCACTCATCAAGCGACACGGCTTCCCAAATTGGGTATAGGTGCAACCCGATTGCGTTACTAGAAGGAACGACTGCTCCACTAATGATGTTGTTGCCGTACATGAGAGCTCCGGCAACTGGTTCTCGGATACCATCGATGTCTACAGGTGGTGCTGCGATAAAAGCCATGATAAAACATGCCGTCGCAGCAAGCAGGCATGGAATCATAAGGACACCAAAGTGTCCAACATAAAGACGGTTGTCAGTCGAGGTCACCCAGTTGAGATAAGTATCCCACAGTGATGACCGCTTCTGATTAATAGAAATAGTAGCGGCCATGTTTGTTATTTAAGATTTTTTAGCAGTTTTAGCTGATTGCTTAAAAGCTTTAGCTGTTGGCGCACCTTTGGCACCTTTGGATCGCATCTTCTCACCGCTACCAGCAGCGATACGTTTGTGTTTGGCGTGGATGTTAGCGTATAAACCAGGACGATTAGCCATTAGTACCTCTGAAGTGTGCCATAGTTAGTTTAGAATGAATACTTGAGCCCGGCTTTCACGCCAACACTCAGCGAATCGAAATCGTAATCGTCTGCCGTGACAGCGCTCAGTTCGCCATAGGCACCAAGCTTGTCGGTCAACGCAGAAGAGAGTCCCACTTTGCCAGAAGCAGCCTGGATGGTCTCCGATTCCGTAGACAGAAAAGCGGGACCACCCTGGATGTACCAGGATGAACTCTTTCCCAAAGGACTCTCGAATCCCAGATGGGTTTCCACCAGGGTGCTGTTGTAATCACGGTTCTGAAAGCTTTGATTAGCTTCCACGTTTGCATAGACACCGGCATGAGCAGCGGCACCGTGAAGGACGCCAAGAGCAGCGCCAGCAATAAGAGCAGATTTAATCATGATAATAGAATAATAAGGTGGGGTAAGATGTTTATAATTACCAGATGCCTGGGATCAATTGACCAGTGACAGCATAAGCACCAAGTGCTGCCATCACTCCAAGCATTGCAAGACGACCATTAAGTCGCTCGGCTTTTTCGTTATGAGGCAGAGAGCCTTCGTCAATGTATTGCATAGGTGGTTCCTTTGCCCAGATGTTGTTGCGTCCAGTGTAGTCGGTGGTGTTCATTAGTAGGTGTCGAGGTTAGAGCGTTCAAGTTTAGCGTAAAGGTCCTGACGATATGCAGGATCATTATCATAGCGTGGGTCATTCATAGCTTGAATAACCTCAGCTTGTGAGCGAAAGACATTGCTGTCGTTACCTGCACCACGACCGGTAAGAAGCTCGGGCTCTACACCGTTCTGATTATTATACATAGCAACAAGACCATTCACAGCAAGTTGAATAGCATACTTGTTACCACTATCAACAAGAGAATCAAACCCTTCAACCAGTTCTTGTGGGAATGATTCAGTTGCCCAGCTCATCAGCTGAGCATAGTTCTGTTCCCCACCAACTGAGTTACGGATGTCGTTGATGTCATCTTGTGATAGGTCTTCTGGTTCCGAAGTAGATTCTAAAAATGTTTTAGCAACCTCTGTTGGATCCATGTCCTTAAAAGAGTTGATGTCAAAGTCCTCGTTCTCTCGTGCTTGACGGATGAGGTCAACAATAGGATCAACTTCTTCAGGTTCGGGTTCAGGTTCTGCTTCAGGTTCAGCATCCCCTTGACCCATTTTTTTCTGGAGTTCAATGTAAGCTTTCTCCAGTTCCTCAGCATCTGTGAACTTACCAGCAAGCAATTGCTGTTCTTGTTCCATACGCTCTTCACCTACCTGCAGAGCTTCCTGTTCAGCTTCGTTGAATTCAGGTTGATCTGCAGGGGTGGGATCATAGGTGAGTTCAGGCACGGTATTCCATACCTCCGTTGTCGATTACTTTCAATTTACCAAGTCCAACACGATGTACATAGTTGTCACCGCGACCAATAGTAGGCTCCCCTACTTTCTTTTTAGGAGCGTACTTATTCTCGGGTGCAGGTTTAGGATGGACCTGCCGAGTCGATGGCTTGGGCGACTTCGGGCGTTGGACCTTCTCGGGTTCCGTCATCTAATTCTTGTGCTAGGGCGGGATTTTTAGATGGATCATTCATAGGAGCAGAGGCAAACTGACCCTGCTGTTTAGTGAGTTCCATCTGTTCAGCAGTCTGCTGAGCTTGTTGCATCTCTCCTTCTACCTGTTCACTTGTCTTGACCAGGTTCAGGGTATCAATACCTTGAGATGCAGCCAGCCGTTTTATGTATTCGGCTGGGTTGATGTAAGTCATGATTGCTTCAGGACCCATGGTACCAGCAATCGTTCCGATAAATTGTGTGAGAGATTCACGGTCCTGTCCACGTCCAAGTGCATTAACACCAGCAACAATGGCAGGCTTAACAAGTTCCTTAGGAATCTTGGGAATCTCATTGGTACGTTGAAGCATGAACAGTGTTCTGTTCAAGTATGGTACCAGGAACTCAACAGTCAAAAGGGAGAAGATCCCACCAAGTTGTTGTTCGAGTTCCAGCTGAGTTAATCGGACTTCCTCAGCCGTTGTGCGTTCACTTTGTCTAACGTTCAGAACCAGGAACGCATCACTAATACGTTGTGCTAGTTGTTGTGACAACTGAGCAGCAGTAGCAAAGTCTGCCTGCTTACCAACTGACACTACTTGGACATCATCTTGACGTCCCTGTACAATAGCACCGTTACCTGCATTAGCAAGTGTCTGTGGCTTGGTAGTTGAACTGGGATTAACCAGGAACATAACCTTAGCAGCCACCGCAGACCCTTCTATAAGCGCCTGTGACAGGGCTTCAAGACTCTTGATGTCTCCAAGGTACTGCTCAACTCTACCACGACCGTAGGCTTCCCCATCGACCGTGTTGAAACGTAGGACCATCCATGGATTATTAGATTTAGGAGCGTTGCCTTTGGAACCAGGAATCATCTTGTCGTAAACTTCCTGATGCCATACCCAACGTCCTGACTTTTTATCCATCTTGACATAGGTGTACACCGGAACGTCATGGTCCGAAGCACCCTCTTGATTATTTATACCCTGATTACCAACTGGGTTAGGTTTGATGTCAGGTACTGTTTCACCCAAGACTTTCTTGGATACTAATTCTTTGGTAACAATTTCAATAACGTTACCATCGCCGTCTCGTTCAACGACATACCTATTGAGAGGATAGAACTTTAGTCCTTTGTTTGAGTAGTACAGCAATGCATTCCCACCTACAATCAGATGGTTTATAGCTTCGTGTACGACTACACGATCGCTAGAAGCATTGATGTAATCCATTACAACACGCTCTACCTTACTAAAGCCAAGCTCAAGGTCAGTCCTCATTTGAGGATTTAACTCAAGACCAAGCTTTGAGTCATCAACTTGTAGTTTGAAGAAGGTAGTTTGTGGAGGCAGCAGTGCAAGCATAAGCTTTGCAGCCAGTGTAGTTACTGACTTGGCACCTACTGCCTGCCATGGTGTTTTCAATCGCTCACGATTAGGACCAGTGTCATCCTGTTTAATCAAATAAGGCAGTGTCAAACGAGAACATTCTACTGCTTCGTCTAGGAAATCATCCCGTCGAGAGCGTAGTTGTTCATATCGTGACCGTGCTGTTTGCATGTTAGCCTAGGTTAGGTGTTCCTCCAGAAGATCCAAAGCCACCACCCATTGACAACGGGTTAGTGAATTGTCCTGTACCTTTTGATACAACACGTTTGGTTTCAGCTTTGGATCCGCGTGTCTTAAATTTAGGTGTATAGTCAGGTGCTTTGAGTGATCGACTAGCTTTAGGTGTGTTCTGTGCAGCACGTAGCAAAGCTTCTTGTTGTGCTTGCATCTGTTGCATTAGCTGTCGTTGCTGTGCTTGTGCCTGTGCTTGTGCTTGCTGCATAGAGAATGCAGCTTGGAAGTTTTGAAATGCACGGTTAGGACGACTAGCTTTAGCAGCGTTGCGAGCTGATGCATCACTGCCTCCCATGGCAATGATTTGGTTATAAACGCCTTGATTAAATGCCATTTTCTTTTAGTTTTTCTTGTAACCACTCAACAACACTGCGTTGACCTGATTGATACATGATCTTAGCAGTGCTGTCTTGTGGAGTTGGGTTAACAGGTGGAAAGGTTTCTTCCATCTCAGCTAACACGGTTTGGACATTAAGTCCAACTAGTTCAAGCGTATTGAGGGAGATTGACATTGGAGTGCTCGAAGAAGGCTGGCATACGGGCAGATTTGGTGGCAGAAAAGCCATCCGCAATACCCTTTTCAAAAAGTGAATCGCTTTGAGAGTGCCAGAAATTTTTCGCCAAAAATTTATCAGGGTTATTAGCTTCCAAAGGCTGGAAAACCCAGTCAATAGTGGCTTTACGGAGGCGATTAAGAGACTTGGACGGAGATAGACCAAGCTCTTTGCAAACAAGCGAATTAGTAGCAACATGGATCTGTTCGTCCCTGCTAATATCAGCAGAAATCGTCCTTAGTCCAGCGTCACCGGCATACCGAAAGAATGGGAGGAGGCAAAAGAAGACGCTTCTCTCAGCCACCATTGCTTTGAGTATGGTATGGTCTGAATGCTCTTCCCAAGCTTTTCTAAGAACATCTGCTTCTTTTTCAGCTCCCGGATCTGTACCGAGCGCTCCCACTGCATAATTGAGTGCTCTGTCATGGTTTTCCTCGTCGATAATGTTCATTTGAAGAATTTCCCGAGCAGCCTCCGGCACTTCACCTTTTAGTGAGTGTGAAATAAAGTCACCCACCGGCAATTCGAGACAGCGAAGTGCAAGAGCACGGTAGATTGACTCTTCCGCGCCCTCCTTTAGTTTTCCAGCTTCTGTTTGAACTGGTGTCCAAGTTCGTTTACGTTGGATTAGTTTGTCATATGGAGTCATTCTTGACAGTCACATTCTAATTCAGAGTTTTCAAACAAGTCTGCCAGATAATCGTCAACGTCAGATTGGTCAAGTGCAGCATAGGCACTAGACTTATCTTGAACATCTCCCATCACCTGCAAACTATAATACATGCTTGTTTGAGGAGACCGCAGCCACTCTTCAACGAATGAATTGTCGTAGGTTACCAAGTCAGACCAGGAGTTAAATGAGTAACCATGAAGAAGTCCAGTTTTGTCAAGCATAATCATGAGTTGATCTGAGACAAGCTTGTATGCTTCCCAGCCAACTTCAGAGGCAATTTCTACATTGCCATATTCAAAGGTCTCGACACCAAAGGTGCCGGAATCACGGTCAACCGACCGAGCAATAGGTGGAGCAATCTCAGGACAGCAGGTAAAGCCGTCCAAATCCTTACTACGGTAGCTACAAGAGGCAGTAGGAGCAATAGCAAATGCTCGCACCATACCATGACTCTTAGCTACTGCAGCAGCCTGTTCAATACCATCCTTGATAGCTTGAGCCAGGTTGTGAGCAGGAGAGAAATTAACCTTTTCCTGATTGATGTCACGCAGTGCTACTCCAAACTCCCCGTACTTGACGTCGTAGGCTCGCAGGAGATTAGCAAGTCCGAGCATTCCAAGTCCGACTTGTTTGTCAATATCGGGACTGAGATATTCTCCAGACTCGCCGACACCTGTCGTCGGATGTAGCGAGCACAACTCGGACATGCCTTCCACGAAAGCCTTAGGGATGTCGTCGTAAGTACAGGCACCGAGATTGACATGCTGTAAGAGGCACGTTCCGCGTGAGGGCAAGTAAACCTCAAGACAGACATTTCCTCGGATTCGTTTTCCATCTTTATCGTATTTAATTTTGTTCAGCCAGATGTCCCCTTTCCGAATCCCTTGAAGGAGTTCTTCTTTGTGGGGATATTCTTCCCAGGATTGCTCAGTGATATTGATGCAACGTTTAACCCAGGGAAGTTCATGTCGTGGTGTTTGAATAAATTCCAGAGAGTCAGGGTGCTCCAAATCGATATGACACACGCAAGCACCGTTCTTGTAGGTGCCGCCCCTGCGCAATATCTCATTGAGAGTTGAATAGATCTTAGCAAAGGAAACAGGACCACTTGCGGTCAGTCCTTTACCATTTTCTGATCCTTTAGGACGTAAGTTGGACAGGTGTACAGCGACACCTGCTCCATGACGTAGTGCATGAGACACGAAACGCCATGAAGCTTCGATACCTTCAGGACCCTCCATGCTGTCATCTACCACAAAGACGGTACAGGAGACAGGGAGACGTGAGGTGGGATCGTCCATCCAGGACTGCACACGACCGGTGCGAGAGATGAGGTTAGACATTAAACTAAATCAGTCAGAGTGGGTTCTTTGTAATTTGGTCCTTTTAAGACCTTACCGTCTTCACGGTAGATTGGTTTGCCGTTTTCATCAAGCTTAGACATGTTTGATTCATGGACACGTACAAGGGCAGTGTCCAGGTCCCATTCCATGCAAGCAGCAAATTGGTAGCAAACATACACAACGTCAGCCAGTTCTTTAAGGCACTCTGTTTCATTACGTTTGAAACCAGTAATCAAACATTGTTCAGCTTCAAGAAATTCTTTGACCTCTTCAACGATCAAAGTCTTCTGTGTAGACCGTTGTTGGCGGGTCAAATTCGGGAGATTGTAAGCGTGTCGGAACTCCTCGGCTGAGTTCATGTTGAAGCTCATTTTCTAAATAGTGGATAGCTTTGTGTAGGTCATCTGCCCGGTCATTCTTGTAACCAGCACGGCAGATGTATTTGATGGCACAACCAAGGTGATAGTTGAGGTCTTGATCTCGGACAAAATCCCAAACCTCTATAGATCCTCGGGTGTAATAAGAGGGTGATTTCATCGTTTGAGTAGCTCTTTAATGGTGTTGACTAGACAGAAGTTCTGTTTCTGCAGAGAGATTAAAAGCTCAGAGATGTCCTCCTTGCTTGCTTTAGGTAGCATGTCTTCTATCCTACGAACAGTGAACTCTTGCTCAACTGTGAGGCTAGTTACTGGCATCGGAGGGAGTCCAGAGGATGGGTCGTTCGTTCCAAAGATCATAATCAAAAGCAGTAAGGATTCTCGCTAGTCGTGCATTCATTAGAGCAACGTCTTCTCCCAGACCTTTCTCTGCAAATGCTGCGACAATTGTCTTCCAGTTATAACCATCTTTCTCAAAGAGAGCAACAGCACGTTTGATTCCTACACCTGGGACACCTGAGTAACCATCTGTTTGGTCACCGGCTAAGGTTTGAATGTAGTGCCATTTCATACCTTCTTCAGGTGTAATTTCTACGACTTCATCCAGGTTGTATAGTTTGCCTGGTATTTGTCGCATGTCTTTGTCAGGTGATACGATGCAGTTACCTGGATGCAATGTCGCATAGATTCCCATGGCATCATCGGCTTCCAGTGTTGGCATTCTAATCACTTCGTATTCAGTTTTTAGGTGCTCAATTATTCGTCTGTATCCGCAGGGCTTCTTTCTGTTTCTGTGTCCTTTGTAGGAGTCAAGAATAGACTTCCGAAAATTGACAGAATCGCTAAAGAAAAGAATAGTGTCAGTGCTAGAAAAGAAACCATCTTCGATTTTTTTAAGTTCGTGCTTTACGGATTTAAGGGCATCACTGAACTTAGAGATAACCATGATGACATCATCACCCCAGTCAATCTCTGTCTCAGCAGATGCGCAGCATTTATAGACGATATAATCAGCGTCGATCAGTAGTTTCATTCAGTGGACTTCTGCCCAGTTTTTGCCTTGCTTTGCTTCGGCATCGATTGGACAGCGGAGGTTGTAGTATTGTCCAGCTTCTCCAGCGCTTTGTACCAGGGATGAAGCCAGACGTTCTGCGTGTTTTGGGTCACATTCGTATTGGAGTTCGTCGTGAACGAATGCCAACTGAGAGCAACACAAGTCACGAGTATTGTTATGGGTAAGGAGCAGCCAACGCTTAGCTACTACTCCAGCAGATCCCTGCAAGAGGTAGTTGAGTGCTTTGTGTGGTGAGTCAAGTTTGATTTGACGTTGGTCAATCGCCCTGACAAACCCACGATCAGCCGCACGTTTAATCGCAGAAAGTAAATCATCGAGTCCAGTAATAGCATCGACGTACGCACGGCGTATTTCTGCACCTTTCTTTTTAGCTTTGGAGGTAGATAGTTGTTTGTCATAGGTAAGACCAATTTTTACATCACCTGCGCCATAAAGAAAAGCGTAGGTTACATTCTTGACAAGCTTACGACTGATGCCGATCTTGTCTGCATTTACTTGATGTATATCTCCGTTGAGGAGGATGTCGATGTATCTGCCTTCGTCGTATCTGGCCAAATAGTGACCAAGCATCCGAAGCTCAATGCCACTAAGATCAGCACCGACCATAACTTGACCCGGAGTTGGTATGAATAATTTTCTAAACTCGGGTCCACTAGGTACTTGTGCTAAATTCGGTTTGTTGTGCGACATTCTATGAGTGGCACACCCAACAGAACAGTGGTGATGGATACGACTAGCACTCGTACATAGCTTGAGCCATGCGTTCGCGCCTTGCGATAGCATCCCCAGACTCTTCGTAATCTCCAGGATCCTGAAGAATTGCATCGCTAGTCCAGTACCATGGTTCTTCAAGGTCGTCTCGTCGATCTTCGTTTTCCCAGAAGTCGTAGTAGTCCCACTCGGATCGAAGTTGTCGTAGTTCGTTAAGATCCATGCTATGTGGTCTCTTGATGATGGGTTAAACTCTTTAAGTCTGGTGAAGGGGCAACCCTCCACGTATCCTTGAGTTTTGTTATTTCGTTTTGGAGTAAACTCTGCTCCTGGGATGAAAGGGAACCTTCCCGAAAGTACTTCAATAAGAGATTGAAGCTCTGTTCGGAGAGAGCATTCAAGTTCCCATGCAGCTCTCTCATCAAAGTACCATCCATGCTCCTCCTGTGCAGTTAGAATTTGTGCTACCTGATGCTCTAATTCGATCCAGTCAGGTATTTCTGGAAATGGTCGCATAGTTTGGTGGTTACTTTTACGTCCTGTACACAATAGTCTTGCATTTCCTGGCTCCATGTGGACCAGTCATTCTCTTTACCAAAGTCACCTTTGTGCTCATCCAATCTGTAGCCATAAGACTCAAGGCTGTGCCTGCCATACAATTTAGTAGGCATATCTTTCCACTTCATGTGCTGGTCAAGTGCCAGCATGTCAGGGTGGTAAAGACGCGACAAGATTAACGTGTCGTAGACTTTACCCTGCGGCTCAAAGAATGGATAGAGCTTCTTGATGACACGGCAGTCGTAACCGATGATATTGTGCCCAACGATGACATCAGCCTCGTCAAGTTGCGTGATAGCACGAATGATAGGCTGTTCAGTTCCCTCATCGTTGTAAACAGTGACGCTATCATCTTCAGTATTATGTAGTGCGATACAGTGAATTTGGGTACAATCATGGACTAGTCCGTTAGCCTCAAGGTCAAAGACAATCATGTGATGAGTGTGATTACTTGGTTTTCCAGACAAAAGTTTTGTCTACAAATTGTGCTCGTTTGATAGCCTCTGGGGTAGGTGGATTGGGACGGCGAAGGTCAAGATAAGTGCTAGAAATCGGTGTTCGCATTGAAATGGGGTTCAGCTTCATTTACTTCAATAAACTTACATGTGTCTAGATCATACCTGACTTGACAAGCAACGCCTGTCTCGCCAGAGTAGCGGTTTTTAAGGACTCTAACAGTTGTATCAGCGTGTTTAGATCCGTCTTGTTGATTTCGTTCAAGTGCAATAACTGCGTCAGATAACTGCGCAATAGCAGCACTTCCTCTAAGCTGTCCCAGTGTGACACGTGCTCCTTCTTCATGGTTCTGATCGTTCTGTGTTCGTCGTAAATGTGATACCAAGAACAACGAAATGCCAGTACGCTCAACTAAGGAGCGAAGACGTGTCATTGTTTTGTCAATAGTCTTTCGTTCGTCTCCGTCCAAACCGGAGAGGAGGATGGACAGGTGATCAAGGAATATGATTTTTGTGTCCAACCCACTGGCAAGATATTCGATACGGTTGTAGATGACATCTGGGTCATACGATCCGAAACCATCAAACAAATAAAGCTGCCATTTAGCAAGAGTCCTATCAAAAGAATCAATGAGTTCTTTGTGGTCATGTTCCCCCAGATGATACGCTTTACCTAACGCTGTGGACATCAGTCCTAGCGCAGTTCTGCGGTTCGATTCTTCAAGAGCCAGGTAACCGACCCTGTGGCCATCTTGTAATAAGTTAGTTGCAATGTACCGGCAGAATGAGGACTTACCTGTTCCACTGCCTGCAGTAATTGTAACAAGCTCTCCGAATCTGACACCATGTAGTAGCGAATCGAGTCCGTCGAATCCGTACTTGAAGTCGCTTGGGGTTCTTGGGGTACAGACAAGTTGTAGGAGGGATCGTCCATCGACGATACCGTCTGGTCTGTATTCCTTGGCGTCCCAGATTGCGCGTTGGATTGCCTCTGTGTCATGTGCTTGTAATGCGTCAGATGGATCTTTGTATTTATCGCTTAGTAGTGCGATCTTCGCTTTGCCAGGAGGTAAGATGCTAGCGCATTCCTGCGCCGCTTGGCGTCCTGGATCGTCATTATCAAAGAAGAGAACGATCTCCTCATAGCCTTGAAGAAGGTCGAGATTCTTTTGAATCGCTTTCTTCGCACTCGCTGCTCCAGTTGGTAGTGATACCATCGGCCACCCCGGCATAACCTCATAACATGAGGCTGCATCGAGTTCGCCTTCCGTGATAACAATCCTACGTCCTGAAGTAGGGAATAAATGCTGCCCGAAAAAGCGTCCATCTGTCTTGCCTTCATAATGGAACTGTTTGTCTACAGTTTTGACCTTTGCTCCAAGCAGTGCTCCATGGCTGTCAAAATAGTGGAATCGTAGAGTGTCTCCGTCTTTGTGGATTCGATATTTCTGGCAGGTTGCTTCAGATAATCCTCGCTTCCGAAGGCGAACAGGGTGTCCTCGCAATACTGCTGATTCCATGACATTTGATCGTAGTAGTCCAGGTTCTTCATCTCCTTTAGTGTGAGTGTGACAAGAAAAGCAATAGGTGTGCCCGTCATCATAGACGGAAAGTGCATCACTGCTGCCACAATCTGGGCAGCCTTCATGTCTTAGAAAGGTGCTAACCAGCTCATCGGTATCTCGTGAAAGTGACACCATGGTATATTATGTTTGTCGCAGAATTGGGCGTAAGTTGTTTTACTCTTTTTAGAGATAGTCTTGTAGGGTTCTTGGAAGACCATGCGTAGATCCATTTCGGGATTACATTTTTTAACTGCAAGTATCTTACGTCTATCAGCAGCATCCCAGTAACCCTTTGCTTCTAAGTAAATCCCAGAAGCTAATACAAAGTCAGGAGTGTAATTGAACCTGATTTCATAAGGTACCTTGGTGCTCTCATATTCGTAAGAAACACCAAGGGAAGAGAAGAGATCAGCACACCTCTCTTCCAACTTGGAACGGAACTTAGTCATCGAGTGCTGCCTTTACCTTCGCCTTCATCCGATTGAATTCTTCAGACTGCTTATGGTGATATTCAATCCAGCTGTCAATCGATTTGTAAAAACCCTGAATAATGTTGTCTACACTATTTTCAGTCTCTGGGTCAACATCAGCAAGGATGTCGCTGAACATGTCAGAGTAGAACTCGACGGTACCGTATCTAGTCATCAATCACTTTCTCCACGATTTCTTCGACAATCTCCGAAACAGCTCGCCGCATTTCGTATTTGAAATCATTGCGGTCAGCCTTGTAACGGGTGACAGAAATAGGAGGCAGAGAGATTGTGAATACTCCTTCGTAGAGTCCGAGCTCGGCATTCTTAGTTACAGTAAAATCAGAAGTCATCATCAACAGTGGTGGTTTGGGTAGAGGGTTCAACAGAAGAGGCTTTGAAGCCATCAACTTTTTCAAACATGTTCGACACATCAGTGTCAGCGTCTTCGACAACGCCAGCTTCAGACACACCAAGATCAATTACTTGGATGCCAAGCAGCTTCAGAGAAGTGCCATAGGACGTACCATCCTTGAGTACATAGGGTTTCTGCCAGATGGCAAGACGGACCTTAGAGCCGCCATACAAAGGCAGGCTAGCATTAGTAATAGCTGCGCCTTCGCTGTCTACAATGCCGGGTTTCATGTCTTCACCCCAGCTAAACTTAACTTTATATTTACCTTGTGATACTTCTTCCCATGGCGTTGGCTTGCACACCGAACGCTTGGGGTTCTTTACTTTTGCTAGTCCCCATTCAAGGAGACGCGCACGATCTTCTTCAAGACGGTCAACAAGATCGCTTTCAACAATTGCTTGCAGGCTAAAACCGTATTTGCCTGGTTGCAGTACAGCCTGAAAACCGTCAAGAGTGACAGTCTCAGTCATTACAATGTCATCCTTTTTAGGACCGGCCATAATTAACAGAAAAAGTAGGTGGATTCAATAACGCTCTCAGGTTCGAGAGTGTTGATCATTGGTGGATCAGACTCTGCACCAATCTGTTGGGCGAAGTCTGAAAGGTAATCATTCTCTGCGAAGAGGAACATGTACACTTCGCGGACAAAAGCTGACAGAATACCCATGTCCGTAGCACGACACAAAACCGAGTCGTGAATGACGGAAAACGGGGCATCAAACCGTTGAAAAGCAAGGTGTAATAGGGATGCATCAAGAGAGTGGATAAGGTTAGGCGCACCACATGATTGGTGCTTACGTTTAGA
>Ga0070753_1000611_pt1 | contig 21358 bp, 18 predicted proteins | sample VirMetDEL_Aug_31_FD_77441 | JGI IMG/M metagenome (GOLD analysis project Ga0070753, IMG submission 77441) | Aqueous microbial communities from the Delaware River and Bay under freshwater to marine salinity gradient to study organic matter... | ecosystem: Environmental > Aquatic > Marine > Coastal... | reverse complement strand
TATTTGACAGAATGCTTCAAAAGGGTTGGTATAGACTCTCACCTTTGGGCAGATGTAAACGTGTCTGCATTTGATATGTTTGACACCGTTAAACCAGATATATTTGTTGGGCATTTTGCTTATCTAACAGAAGACATTGTTAAATATTTGTCACAAAATAAAAATATCAAACCCGTCATTAATGTTACAGGCACAAACCAGCAACAACTAAAAGGTATTACTGATACCTTTATGTCAGTAGGTTTAGAAAACCCAATTCTTTTTAGTAATAATTTTGTTCATGCTCATGGAGATTCTGTTCATAAGATTTTCCCGGCATTAGATGTATTTATTCGAGCCGCACAGCCGCAGTTTAATATACCGCTAGCAATTGTCACAAACAATAAAAACGAAACTGTAGACAATTTTGTAAAAGATAAAGAAGTATACCACCTTGTATCTTATGGGGCAGATCAAGAGTGGGCAGATTTTTCAACTGATATCAGAAACTTTTGGGGTGTGTCTACATGTTATGACAAAGTTACACTTATTGACGATGGTATGATTTCAACGTCTCAATTCTTTTTTCAAGCAACAATGCTATGTAATAGATTAGACATTAAAAGTCAAACAGAAGAACAAAGAGATGCATTTCAAGAAATATTATCTACATTATTTACGTCAGAAGAAACAGATGAAGATGTAGGAACTGTGGTTAAAAATCAGATTATTAAAAATCATACTTGTTTTAACAGGGCGTCTCAACTAGCTGCTATACTAAGTCTAGAAGAAGAATCTAAAAAGTTATTAGAGGTTGTAAAATGAAGTTTACGCTATGTATAACCTGCTGGTCACAAGATGTTCACCTGTTAAATGAGACGCTTTCTGCTTTTAGAGTACAAGAAAGTGGGCCAGATGAGATAATTGTCGTCGGAAACAACCTAAGAGAAATAAAAGTTGATAATAGCGCAATAAAAACATTCGCAGAACCAACTCGTCGGTCGCCCTCGTTTAATAGAAACAAGGGCGCAGAGATTGCTTCTGGCGATGTAGTTATCTATCATGATGTAGATGACCTTCCGCATCCACAGAAAATACACTTTATAAAAAGGGCTTTTCTAGAGCATGACGTAGACGCATTTGTACACGGGTTTTCAGAAGGTATGATGTATCCATACAGGTATGGCGACTTAGAAATAGAGCGCATATCAAAGATCAAGCAAGACCAATATCTACATTCTGATATATGTACAGACGGCGACTTACATCACGGTCATCTATCCATCAAAAAAGATTTGGTTACTAAATACCAGTATAATGAAGATATATATTTTGGTGAAGATGCTGACTTTATTAAGCGCGTGTTCCTAACTGGGCATCATGTAGCGTATGGCAATCACAAACTGATTAACTACAGACCAAGCTATAAAACTGATAGGAAGTGGTATCATGTCTAATGACACGGTTTTGTTTTTAGCGATGTCTCAAAACACCCCCCACCCTATAGCCTCCAAGGGCGAAGAAAGAATACAGCAATACATAAACGGCATAAAAAAACTATTTGAGTATGACTTTAAAGATAAAGCAGACGTTATAGTTTGTGATAATACGACAGAGCATCTAGACAAAAGAATAATCAGATCCTTACCTTGGGATACAGAATATTATACATACGAAAATAATCTTGGTGCGCAAAGTAAAAGCGTAGGTCTTTATCACCAATGGAAGCATTGTATAGATGCAATAAGTAAGTATGAATGGGTGGTACACTTTGAACCTAGACAACTTTTAAAAAACCACTTATTCTTTGACTCGTACTTTAACAATAAGCAAAATCTAGTCAACTTTCGAGGAAATTTAGGCGCAATTTGGACTGGTTTATTTTCTATAAAGACCAACCTTTTGTCAAAGTTTCTCAAAGAATCGCCTGTTACTGGCGCAGAATCTATTGAGTATATATTATTTCGCTTCATAAAACAATACGAATGTCAACATGAAGAGCTTAACGTGCTATGGAATGAAGTAGCAAACAACAGGTGGATAGATATATGAGTTTTGTAAATCCAGAAATAGAATCTTCTTACCAGCAGTCTGGCATGGGTAAAATTCTCTATGATGCTGTCATAGAAGTGGGCGCTCAGAAGATCATTGACTTCGGTATTCTTAATGGATACTCTACGGTGTGCATGGCTATGGCGGCTAGAGAGACTGGCGGCAAGGTGTATGCTTACGACCTATTTGATGACTATGAGTTTAATGGGCCAAACACATCTATGCTACAAGAAAACTTTTCGAGATACAACGTTGCACATTTAATTGAACTGAAAAAGGTAAATTTTTATGAATGGCTAAATGATATTGAAGATTTTGACATTTTACACTTGGATATATCTAACGATGGAGATATAATAAGTAAGCTCCACGAAGCAACAAGGTGTAGTCGTGGGCAAGTATTTTTCGAGGGCGGTTCAGAAGAAAGGGATGGGCAAGATTGGATGTTAAAATACAATAAAAAACCCATCAATGATCTGCGCAACCTGTATGACGTACTACAATCTTCTAGTATTACAAAAAACAAACGAGTTTATTACCCCTGTATATCAAGATTAAAATGATAGAAAAAATATTATTTATAGTGGGTATGCATAGGTGTGGAACTTCTGTTCTAACGTCTTATATAGAAACTCTTGGGTATGATATTGGCAAAAGTAAATGTAAAGATAAAGATTGGCAGAATCCAAACGGATACTGGGAAAATGATTTACTGGCAATCATGCATAACAACATGGTGTTTTTTAACGGTTTTAATTGGAGTAATGTAAACAAAAAGAGGTTAGACTATACAAAAGATCATGTTGAGCAATATTGTAAAGTAATAGCCAGCGAATTTATATCATCTAAAATAGTAATTAAAGATCCTAGACTATCCTTTTTTTACGACTTTATGATAGATGTGTCTAAAGTGCTAGACGCACAAGTAAAAGTAATATTTGCAACTAGGGACAAACAAGAGTGCGTAAACTCTCTAAACAAAGCCCAAAATTTAGATTTAAAAAAATGCGCCGACCTTTTTGAAATAACAAACAAGTGCTATAGAGGTGAAATGCTAAAGGTTAATTACAATGATTTTGTAAAAAATAACGACAAGTCTAAATTAGAAATTTGTAACTTTTTAAAAGAAAAAGATTCAGGTGTAAACGTGGTGGATACTAGCTTATATAGGAACAGAAAATGAATTATTACTATATACATACAGTGTCATACTGGACGGGAAACCAAAGGCAAGACAACTTTGCTAAACACGCAGAGAGAATAAACTCATTAAAAATACCAGATGGATGTAAAAATTTATTAATTGTTTCTATATTAGATGACAACATAGAAGCTGAAAAACAACTGATAAATACAATTCATTCACTTGGCAACTCAAGGTTAGATGTTGTATGTTTGATAAACTATAATAGCGGCGGAACTGTAAGGTCAATGCAGCACTCTTGGGAATACTGTAAATCTCATGGCGTAGAATCTGAATACTTTGGATGCTGGGAAGACGATTATTGCTTTTTAAAACCTACATACCTACAAGACATTAAGGCTTATCTTGATAAATATTTATTCGTTGGTTCTATGTGGAAAGATATGTGGTTTGACCAAGACCCAAAAGGTTCACTCAACAATGGACAAAAGAGATTTATAGACGGAATAGACTTTGGCGTTGCTGAATTTGGGCAACATGAGAAACATGAATATTGCTGGTGCGAAGATCCATACGTTATGAAATTTCAAAACCTTAAAAAAATAGAAAACTTAATACAAGACTTTACACTCGCAGACGAACGCGAAAAATATACTCATAAAAAACATGGAATAGCCCTTGGTGAAGTAGGTTTTCCAACAAGACTAAAACTTGCAGGCGGCAACTTTTTTGGTCTATATCACGATAATTATTATACATTTTTAAATACAGAAAGTTTAACGCAGGGAAAATAAATGAGCAAGAAAGTATTAATTACTGGCGGCTGTGGATTTATAGGACATCATGTTGTAGAACATTTCTTATTAAACACAGATTATGAAATATCTATAATTGATAAATTAAATTATGCGAGTTTTGGTTTGGACAGACTGCGCTCTATACCATGCGACAAAGACCCAAGGGTAAAGGTATTTACGGCAGATCTGTCGTATCCTTTGAGTCAGGGCTTGAAGCAAGAGCTTGGCGATGTAAATACAATCATACATATGGCAGCAGAGTCGCACGTAGACAATAGCATAAAAGAACCAAGGGTGTTTTTCCAAAACAACATTAATGGAACGGTTGAGATGTTAGAGTACGCTAGGGGGCTAGGCAGTCTTGAGAACTTCTTTTATTTTAGTACAGATGAAGTTTATGGATATGCGCCAGACGGCGTTGATTATAAAGAATGGGATAGGCACAAGCCCACAAATCCTTATTCTGCTGCAAAATCTGCTGCCGAAAACATATGCGTAGCTTACGAAAACACTTACAAAATTCCAGTAATGAGTGTAAATGTGATGAACGCTTTTGGAGAGCGCCAACATGTTGAAAAGTTTATCCCCATGACAATCAAAAACATTCTACATGGAAACAAAGTGCTAATTCACTCTTATCCAAATAAAGAAAGGGCTGGAAGTAGATTTTATATTCATGCTAGAAATATTGCAGAGGCTGTATTGTTTCTAACAAAGAAGGGAGAGCTTGGAGAGAAATACAATATCGTTGGAGAAAAAGAAGTAGACAACCTAGAGTTGGCACAGTTTATTGCAAATGTCGTTGGCAAGCCACTAAATTATGAAATGGTCGATTTCCACAGCAAGAGGCCGGGGCATGATTTGAGATACTCTTTGTGTGGCGAAAAGATGAATAGTATTGGCTGGCAAATACCAGTTGGCTTTGAAGAAGCTCTGACAAAAACTATTGAGTGGACACTAGAAAATCAAAGGTGGTTAGAAGAATGATACCGTTATTTAAAGTATTCATACCTAAAGGTGTGGGGTCAAAGATTGAAGATTTGTTTAACACGGGGTTTGTGTCAGAAGGTGTGTACTCTGACGAATTTGAAAATAAGTTTTCAGAGCGCATTGGAAACCCAAACTGCTCGCTGGTGAACACTGGAACTTCAGCGTTGACGCTTGCCTACAAGTTGTGTGACATACAGCAAGGTGATGAGGTTTTAGTTACGCCAATGACTTGCATGGCAACAAATGTTCCAGCGATGCTGTTTGGTGCAAAACTTGTGTGGGTTGATGTAGATCCTAAAACTGGCAACATCGACCCAGAAGACATGAAGAAAAAAATTACATCAAAGACAAAAGCTGTATGTGCCGTTCATTGGGCTGGACAGCCGTTTGACATTGATGCCGTAAGCACTATCTCAAAAGAGTATGGGATTAAAGTTATTGAAGATGCTGCTCATGCTATGGACGCGACGTACAACGGCAAGAAGATTGGAAATCATAGCGACTTCGTTATGTTTTCTTTCCAAGCCATTAAGCACATGACAACCGTTGACGGTGGCGCTTTGATGTGCAATACAGAAGAAGACGCACAAAAAGCAAGACTATTAAGGTGGTACTGCCTAGATAGAAAGCATACAGAGAAAACTGGAAAGTCCAAATGGGAGCAAGATATTTCTGATGTGGGCTTTAAGTTTCATATGAATAATCTTAATGCGCTAATAGGTTTAGAACAACTTAAAAATATTGACTACATCACTCAGTCTCACATTCAAAATGGTAAACTATACGACAGAGAGATAAATAATCCAAGGCTGACAAAACTTGCAAGGTGTAGTAAGTCGCAATCTTCATATTGGATTTATTCTATACTTGTAAACGACAGAGAAGACTTTAAAAAATATCTACATGAAAACGGTATAGCGTCTGATGTTGTACACGTTAGAAATGATGACTACACTGTATTCAAAGATTTTAAATCTACTAGCCCTCTAGTTGGATGTGATGAGTTTTGCTCTAAAATGATTAACATTCCCGTAGGCTGGTGGTTGACAAAACAAGACAAAGAACATATAATAGAGGTTTGCAATAGGTATTAGCATGAAAATTTATATAGAAGGTTCCGCACACCACAAGAACGAGGCGGGTATGGGCTTGCTACAATCTCAAGGTTTTGATTTTCACAGATCTTACGATAAAAATATAAAGTATGACCAAGTGCATATATTTAACGGTATAAGAAAAATAGAAGGTCAAGATTGTACTCACATCTATGGTCCACACTTTTATCACTTTGATATGAATCGTTATGACTTTTCAGAAAAAGAGTTTATGAACTGCCTTTCACCTTGGTTGGTCGATTTGACAAGAAGTATAAGACAAGATATTAGATGTGTAGCGCTTCCGTTTCCAGTAGACGTAGATAGATTTAAACCACAAAGCAAAACGGGAAAACCAGTAATTTACTTTAAGAACAGAGATCCGCAACTTTTAGCTAAAGTGCGTCAACATTTTGGTTCAGATATGATAACAATTAGCTACGGCTCTTATGGCGAAGGTGACTATTTAGATACCATGAGCAAAGCGCCTTATTGCATTTGGGTTGGCTGCCACGAAAGTCAGGGCTTTGCGTTTCAAGAAGCTATGAGTTGCAACACTCCTGTATTTGTAATAGATGTAAAGTCTCTGCGTGACGAATGGGGACCAACCATGTGGAAAAATTTCTTACCCGGACACGACCTGCAAGCAACAGCAGCTTCTTACTTTGACGAAACTTGCGGTTTGATTTCTAGTGAAGAAACGTGGCAAGAAGATTTTGAAGAATTTACATCTAAGTTATCGTCTTACAGCCCTAGAGATTTTGTTTTAAATAACCTATCGCCCAAAGCCTGCGCAGAAAAATGGAGAAACTTATGCTAATAAATTTTAATCAAATAGTAAATAAATACGAAACACCGCGCGGTATAATACATATAGGCGCCCACATGAGAGAAGAGAGACAAGCCTATATATCCAACGGGGTGACAGACATGCTGTGGGTAGAGGGTAATGAAAAGATTTACAGAAACTCTTTGCTTTATGGCGTTTTAGAGACAGAATTATTTTATAATGAAGTTATAGCAGATAAAGACGGTGAAGTATTTGAGTTTAAGGTTACTAACAACGGAGAGTCCTCTTCTATTTTAGATCTAGAAAAGCATAAAATATATCATCCGCACATCTATGTAACAGAAACAATAGCTGTAAAAACAAAAAGATTTGACACGCTAGTAAAAGAAAACAATGTTGACCTAAGCAAATACAATTTCTTAAATCTAGATATACAAGGTGCAGAACTTCTTGCCCTCAAGGGGTTTGGAGATTTGTTGTCAGGAATTGACTACATCTATACAGAAGTTAATGAAACTGACATCTACAAAGACTGCGCACTAATTGGCGAAATTGATGAATACCTGTCAGATTTTGAAAGAGTCGAAACGGCCATGACAGAATTTAAATGGGGCGATGCGCTATACAGGAGAAAAAAATGAATTTAATATTTGACATTGGGGCTAACATTGGGCAGTTTGCACAAAAATGCCTAGAAGAGCAAGAGGGGTGTAAGGTAATTTGCGTTGAGCCAAATCCAGAACTTGCCGTTAAATTAAACAATAGATTTGCTACGGAAAATGTGGAGGTTTTAGACTGTCTGGTTTCTACAAATAACGATGAAGAGATAGATTTTTACATTTCTAATGCAGATACAATATCCACAGCAAACTTAGATTGGATAAATAATTCTAGATTCTCTCATAATCACGTTTGGTATCAGCCAATTAAAAAGAAAACAATAAACATAGATAGGCTTATAAAACTTCATGGCAGTCCCGATTTAATAAAGGTTGACGTAGAGAACTACGAACTAGAGGTAATACAAGGTCTATCAAGCAAACAAAAGAAAATTTGTTTTGAGTGGGCGGAGGAGACTTTTGACAAAACACATGAAGTTTGTTTGTATTTAAAAAATCTAGGCTACAATGAATTTGGCTACCTAAATAACGATGAATACCTGAAAGAGCCAGAGGTTTATACAGAACTAGAAAATATGGATTTATATGACGACATAGTAAAAGAAAGAAAATCAAGATTTGGGATGATATGGGTAAAGTAAAATGATTAACATGACAATAATGGGCGGCTTGGGAAATCAACTGTTTCAGTGGGCCTGCGCTAGAAACTTACAAGAAAAATATGGACACTCTATACAGTATGATTTAAGTTTTTACAACGGTCAAGATAAAAGGCGGCCACAATTAAGTGAATTTAAATATTTAATCTTTAGCGACGTAGAAGAAAATTATACACTGGGAGAAGTGTCAGTAGGTGACAGTTTTAGCTATGCAAATTTTTCAAGATACGACTTGTCACAAACACAAAGGCGCTATAACTTACAGGGTTATTGGCAGTCAGAGAAATATTTTGAAGAAAATACAGATGTAATAAGAAACAACCTTGAGATTGATCCTCGTATAGAGTATCATATTAATGATAATTACCCGTTTATAGGTAAAGAAAAAACAGCGTCTATCCACGTTAGAAGAACTGATTATGTAACATCAAACGGCTACCATCCAGTTCAGCCAATATCATACTACAAAGAAGCGCTAGAGCATATAGAGTATGACAAATTGATTGTCTTTTCTGATGACGTACAATGGTGTAGAGGTAATTTAGTTTTTGATGACATGGTGTTTGCCGAGGGTAATACGGACGTAGAAGATTTATACTTAATGAGCGCATGTGATAATAATATAATTGCCAACAGTAGTTTTAGCTGGTGGGCGGCGTGGCTTAATAAAAATGAGAACAAGAAAATTATAGCTCCATCTAATTGGTTTGGACCCGGAGCGCCAAGTAGTCAAGATATAATCCCAGAAGACTGGATCACAATTTAGAGGTACGAATGAGAGCATTAGTAACAGGAGCGAGTGGTTTCCTTGGCAAGAATCTAATGGAGTACTTGCCGAAATACACAGGTCAAGACTACAAAATGTGTGGAATTGGATCTAAGAATTACGACCTGAGAAACCAACACGCTTGCAGAAAAGCGCTAGAATATTACAATCCTGACGTTATTGTACACGCTGCGGGTTCTGTTGGTGGAATTGGGGCAAATCAAGAAAATCCCGGCAAATTTATGTACGAAAATTTAATTATGGGTACAAACCTGATTGAAGAAGCTAGAAGACAAACGGTTCCTAGATTTATATTACTTGGAACAGTCTGCTCTTACCCAAAACACTCACCGGTTCCGTTTGATGAAAATAATATTTGGCAAGGCTACCCAGAAGAAACTAACGCACCATATGGGATCGCCAAGAAGACGCTTATGCGGCTCCTACAGGCGTATGGAGAGCAGTATGGGATGAGGGGTGCCAACTTGATCCCGGTCAACATGTACGGTCCACACGACCACTTTAATCTCACCAGTAGCCACGTTATCCCAGCGCTTATACTTAAATTCTACAACGCAATGAAAAATGGAGAAAAAGAAGTTAGCGTATGGGGTACAGGTAAAGCTTCTAGGGAGTTTTTGTATGTTTCAGATTGCGCCGAAGCGATTGCTAAAGCTATAAAAATTGAACCCGGACTAAAACCTATAAATATAGGAACTGGTAAAGAAATAACAATTAAAGAATTGGTAGAAGAAATATCTGAACAAATGGGCTATCAGGGTTATATCAAGTGGCAAACAGACAAACCAGATGGACAACCTAGACGTTGTTTAGACACATCAAGAGCTAAGAAAATTTTAGGATTTGAAGCAAAAACAGATTTACAGACAGGACTAAAACAAACCATTGAATGGTTTTTAGATGACAATAACTGGGAGAAAAACATATGAACGTAGCATTTTATATCAATCAAATTAATAAAGATGAAAAAACATTTGAGATCTTTAACAAGATGAATAGCGACTTGGAAAGTGGAGCTATTGACAATGGTTCCATTTTCTATAAAGAGATTGGGCCAAATCCAGTCGAGCCAAAGTTTGGAATGTTTAATTCTACAGATATTTGGCATTTCACCGGAACTTTAATTGCAACAAGTATGGAAACATTCTTAGATGCACTCAAAGCTGTAAATAGATATACTCTAGCTTATCTCTTTTATAAAGATAATAAACATGATGTGTTTTCGCTAATTGGTATGTCTAAAACTACAAAAATTTTAACAACAACAGAAGAAGATCAAAAAGAGGTATATAGACTAACTGGGCTAAAACCTATCTTAGTAAAAGATGTAAGTCCGTCATTAATACAAAAGGCACTAACATGAAAGATTTTGAACAAAAAGTAGTAGATTTATATCAAAAGCAAGAAAAAAGTACATATCAAATTGCTGAAGAATTAAATACATACCCTAATAAGATTAGGCGTGTGTTGTTAAAACATGGCGTTGATATTAAAGATAGAAGCTCTGCACAAAAACTAGCACTGAAAAAAGGCAGAAGCAAACACCCAACTGACGGAACCAAAAGAACAGAAGAAACTAAAATTAAAATTAGTTCACAGCTTGTAAAACATTGGGAGGATTTAGATGACGACGAAAGAGAAAGAAGATCGTTAGAATCTAAAAAAAGATGGAACAATATGCCAATGGCTAAACAGCAGGAGATTAGAAATAAAGCTACATTAGCTATTCGCGCGTCTGCTACGGAAGGTTCTAAGATGGAGAAGCATATCGCTAATGAGATTAGAAATCTAGGATATAGAGTTGAAGTGCATAAAAAAATAATTCCCAAAGAAAATCTTGAAGTGGACTTGTATATTCCAGAATTGAACACTATAATTGAAGTCGATGGACCATCGCACTTTTATCCTATTTGGGGGCAAGAAAAACTTCAAAAACAAATGAACGCTGACCTTAGAAAAAGTGGTACTTTACTTAGTAAGGGATACGCTATTTTACGGGTAAAATCTTGCGGCGAAGAATCTTTGGCAGAAAAAACTAGATTAACAAATATTGTACTTGAAAAAATTAAAGATATAGGGTATAACTTCCCTGTACGATCCAAACGCTTTATTGAGGTTGAATAATGAAAGATGATTTATTTGAAGACGTAGAACTATCTACACCTTCTAATACTGATACATCAGTAAAAGATGTAATTGATGATGGTTCGCCACTTCCAACCGATCCAGAATGGAACGATTACGTTCTGGGTCATTTTCAAGAAAACGAGATGTTTGATGGTAGACCTTTGTGTGCCGGATTACGCAGAGTAGCGGAGCTTCTACTGGGTAAAGTTATCTCAAGTAGACCCACTCAGATATTTGCGCCAACTTCTGGAGATGAGATTGGCAGAGCCACTGTAGTATGGGAAGTTGTTTTCCAAGACGGCAGTGTTTTCAGCGATGTGGCAGATGCTTGGGAGGGCAACACAGACGACATGTTTCAGGTGTTTGTGACCGCTACGGCAGCAACGCGAGCAGAAGGTCGCTCACTCAGAAAGGCTCTTAGACTCAAGACTGTGGCCGCAGAAGAGATGACTAGCAAAGATACTGCTAAGATCGCTAAGGACATTAGCAAGAAGAAAGGTCTTGACGTAACCACTAGCGAATATGATTCTAGTGGAACGATGACTGGCCCTCAAGCTAATTTTATTGATTCAAAAGCAAAACAACTAAATGTTGACGCTGAAAAGATTTTAAAGGAGGTCTTTAATGTAGTAAAAGTGAGCAAAGCTACCAAAAAGCAAGCAAGTGATTGTATTGAAAAGTTAAACGAATATCAACAAAAGAAAGATTCTATTCCTACAGATTTTATTGGCTATAACCAAGATTGGAGAAATTAATATGAAAGTAAATTATACTACTAAAAATGGTCGAGTTTCCGTAGAGCTAGAGGGAGACACTCAACGTGAGATCTTCTCTCAACTTTCCAGCTTCCAAGAGGTTTTTGACGAAACCGTTTGCGGTAAGTGTGGAAGTGAAGATGTGAGATTTGTTGTCAGAAATGTTGACGACAATCTATATTATGAGCTTCGCTGCAATGACTGTGGCGCAAGGCTTTCATTTGGCGTAATGAAGAAAGGGGGTGGACTATTCCCGAAACGTAAAGACAAAGAAGGTAATTGGTTGCCAGACCGTGGATGGGTTAAGTATAACCCAAAAACTGGTCAGGAGGAATAGAAAAAGGCCAGTAGCACACCGCTACTGACCTTCGTAGAAAGGAGTCGTCGAAAGGCGACTTCTTTTTTTATAGATATTCTACAGTGAAATAAAGACCAAAATCAGTTTTACTACCAATCTCGTCTGGAGAAGCCGAAAGAGCAACATACCAATCGTGACGAAGACTTTCGTGCGCAGCACCCTCAACTGTCGCTCCTGTAATATCTAAATTACCACCCGGATCTGTACTATCAGAGTTGTTGCCATTTAAACCACTGGCTCCGGGGCTTTCTGTGAAGGACAAGGGACTTACTTCGTTGTCGCTAATTCCATCCCAAAGAAATCTAGTCCAAGCATGACTACCGGGAATACCCCTGTGGTTTAGAGCTTTGTTAGCATCCGTAGAATCACTGGGATGTCTAATTTCATAGACTTCAGTGGTTACGCCGCTAGCATTCTTAGTGATATCAGATCTATCAAAAATTCTAAGCTGACAATTCTTAACCCGAACTGCCTCATCATGCTCAAATCTAATATTAAGTGGAGCGTAATGATTGGGCATAGTAGCATTTTCTGCTTCATTCTCAGTATTATGTTTAGTTCCAGATTCTGAAGCATATTTGGTATTCATTAGCTTTTGAGCTTCAACCGTACCGTCAGAATTTGTAATATAAGTGTTATCTTGATAAGAGTCTACTGGCACAGAAAGTCCAAAGTCTCCACCAAAAAAACCAAGACCAGAAGCGGAATGATCTATATATATACCAGTAGGACTGGTTGCAGTAGTTAAATTGCCGTAAAATGTTATAGTTGCCATATTTTAATCTCCTGTTAAGTTGTATAATATTATACACTATTAAGTATTTAAGTTAAAAAATCAAAATGGGAATAACTCCATGTCTACTAAATTTTCAAATGTAAGAGGTAATCCATCTGACTCAAGCCACTGATGAGAAAGATCACAATGGAAGTGAAAGAATAAGTCATATTTTGAATAAGCGCCTTTAAGTACATTAGGATTAGATTTTTCTCTATCGTAATCTAAATTTATACTTCTAATATTTTCTCCAACAACATGATCTGTATTATTTAATCCTCCGGGCGTAGCAACAAACGAAACCCCATCCCCAAGAACAAGGGCTTGAGCGCCAAGTTGGATAATTGCAACATCTTGATTATCCCTCCAAATAGTACTACCACTTTCGCCGTCTTTGTTATTTGGCGCACTTACCCTATAAGCGTCTTTAATTTCAGTAACTACTTGTGGTTTACGATCTATAAATTCTTCGTAGTTTGTATACCCAGCAACGAAATAGGCTTTAAAAGATGTATTTACATTTCCAACTGGGGTAATTCTAATATTAGATGTTGTTTCGGATGTAATACCAGTTGCCTCTCCAGGCAAAAAGTCTGTTGGTAAAAAGCCATAGCCCCATAGCGGTCGCGTAACATTATTTCCGGCTATTACATCTTCTTCGTATATCCACTCTAAAGCTTCCACTTCTCCATCCTCCCCAATTTTAGAAACTCTCATTTGAACATCAGAGCCAGACCCCCCACTAACGGTAAATATATTACCCTCCTTATAACCAGCACCCTTATCTGCTACGATGATATTTTTACCTATTTGCTCCTTAATAATATCATGAAGAGTTTGTTCTGGCTTAACATTCCCATTCTCAAAATCAATAAAACCCGGATCAAATATCAAACCCTCCCCCGTAAACCCAAATCCTATGTCGTGTTTTCTGTAAATCCAAGGTAGCAATCTAGCCCTTCTGTTTGGATCAACGTTCCATAAAGAGGTAGGAGCTAAAGGCGTGTATTTTCTATATCTTTGAGAGGCAGATATAAGATCAACATTTTCATCTTCACCAAACTTGTCTTCTAAATATCTATCTAGATTTTTAACCACATCTCCATCTACAACAATATTAGTGCTTTTATTTTCAATAACAACACCTTCGCTAAAAACTAGACTTGCCTTTAAAAGATAACCATTTATAATTTGTTCAGAGTTAAGTAGCATCTCAACTGCAAGTCGATCTGGCACAACCCCTTCTTCCGTAAAAGGATTTGCAGTAAAATCATCAAATATAGATAGAACTTTATGATCAACATTTGTTATGATTTTATCATGTACTATTGGTATTCCAGAAACGGGATTAACCACAAACTCGTCCCCAGTAAAGTAATACGATTGAACAAGAAGCTCAGAAACCTGCTGTGTGCCACTACTATAAATAAATTCATAAAGAGGGTTTTCGTATGGTCTAACCAAAGTGCCGTCAATTTTTTCTCCATAGTCTACATTTGGACCTAATCTATAATCAGATTGCCAAGGTCTTTTTTTATCATTTTCATCAAGGTTAAATACTGGTAATTTATTACCTTCATTAAAGTGATGAACAGCATAAAATCTACTATCAAAAATAGTTTGATCTCTAGGCCAAGCTTCATATATCTTTACAAATAACGCTGTGGTATTTGGATCGCTATATGTCAAGTCTTGACGAGCGCCCCAAGAAGGATAAAACACATTGCTTAAAAAGCTGTGCGGTTGCCCAAGTGTATTGTTTGTTTTAACCTGTACGCCAGCCTCCATCTCAGAAGTACAAACGGCCCCGATAACACCATAGGCACCTCTAGAAAGAGAATTTTCATATGCTTCATAATGATTTTTTGTAATATAGTTTGGATAAATAACATCTAAGATTTGATACCAAGCTCCAAGATTTAGCTTATCCCACTCAAGACCTTTCTTGCCTCCCTCTGTATAATAATATGGATTATATTTGAAAGGCATTATCTTATTCTCAAGTCCAACGTCCGAATAATTAGCTGCCCCCTTTGCCTGTTTAACATCATCGGGGTAAGAAGGAACACTAGAGTCACAATCATCTGGGGGTACTACTTTAGTATCCTGTTTAAGTATTAACTCTCCTTTATCTTTATCACCTGCTTCAGCTATTAATCTCTGTTTTGTTTTTGGACCCCAAAGTGGAGAAGAGCCGCCATACTTACTAATTTTAACATCTCCAATACCCGGACTGCCATCTGCAACGTCAGGATAATTGTTAAACCCTTGCTCCACAAGTCTTTTTGCTGGATAAGGAATTGTTGTAGTTGCTCTTCCTGATTCGCATGGAGGCGATCCGTCAATTTGAACTTGAGGTGGGTCAAACTGCGCAAACACAGAATCTTTAAGCGGTCTAAACTCAACTCTATTTGGATTTCTTGGCCTAATGTCAAATGTTGAATTATCAGGATTATTTGTTATTTGCTTTGTTTCGCTATCTACAGGGTTATACAACCACTGGAAAGAGCCAGGATCTTGCCAAAAATCATGAAAATTATTGTAAACTGCGTCTGGGGTATCCCACTGTTCTGACTTAGGATTTGTCAAATATTGTTGCACTTTATTTAAACTTAATATAGGCCCACCGTACTCAGCATTAAACGAGCCGTTTACACCTATATCAGCAGGAAGGTGGTAGAAATTTTCTTTAGAACTAAATATATTACAGTGCGGTTCTTCTGCAAGTTCATCAGCATTGTACAAATTTACTAAAAAATATAGTGGAGATATGTTTGTACTTATATTATTATCAGAATGAGTGGGGTCAAAGACATTAAGGGCGGTTTCGTCACCATATTTATCTTGATTAAAAAATGCTTGATCTTGAGAAACACTTGACATATCTTGACCAGTAACATAAAACCCTTTGCCGGTAAAACTATTATCGTCTTCTTTTACCGCTGAGTTTAAGTTTACATATTTACCTGTTTCATCGCCACCAAGATATCCTTCTGGAAAAGCGCACCCAAAGAAAGGAGCCGTAAATCTAGAGCCACCCACTATACCATAGTTATTAAATTCTTGCAGTGGGTCTCCTTTGTGATTTTTACTTGTCTGGGTTAAGACAAGGGCGTTTCCTAGATTTTGCTTATCTTTTGTTTCTCTTAGTCCAGCAAGGTGCGTTCCCATAAAATCCCAGCTAGTAACCTGTGCATATCCGGGCCAAGCTTTTCCTGCATCTTTTTCTAGCACACTATCTGCATCATCATCAGCATCAACCCCATTTCCATATTTTGATTCATATTCTGATTTATTTCTAGCGGCTAGGTACTTTCTAGACAGGGCTTGTTCAGCTTCCATACAGTTTGTAACTTTAGGGTTAAGATTTTGACCTCCGTCGTAATCTTCCGACTCAGCTGTTGGGTCAGCAAACCTGTAGAAAAATTCTTGATTTGTCATGTGGTATGTAAATTGCCACTTGCTAACCGTCTTTTCAAGTGGAAGTGCAGGTTCCGCACCTTCAGCTACTGGATCAATAAACCACAGGCTATATCTATCTGTCAATAATACAGTCTCACCCTTTGTAAATTCTTTCGTAGACATATTAAATACATTTACAGTGACTTTTTCTTTATTGTCACCTCTACAGCCTTTAGGGTTGGCGTAGTTTGGAGACCACTGAAAAGGATTTGCGTTTTGCATATCTATTGGAATAACCAAGCCGGAACTAGGTGTAAGGTGCGTATTATTTATGGGGTCTTTAAAGTGCTGCTCTATGTCCATATTTTCAGCCCAGTCAACCATATCCTCGGCAAATTCAACAGCAGGTATCGTATCCGAAACCACTATTCCATATATTTGCTCAGAACCAGCAGAAAATGTACCGTCATAAGCCCTGTAAGATGTTTTAAGTTTTCCACCCACCTTTTTATTTGGTGCGCTATCTGTTATTGGAGAAGAATCGCCATCAACTTTATCTTTCTGGTTTGTTCCGTCTGGACCAATTGCATGTGCAGCAAGCGTTATACTTGGAAAAACCTGAGATTTAGAATTGTTGAGCGGCTTTTTCTTGTCAAACAGATATAATTTAAAATTAAAAGTTTCTTCAGAAATACATTTTTGACCATTTTCAAAAACATTTATGAATAATGGAATCTTTCCACTCCAAGAGATATATCCAGCATTTTTAGATCTTCTTATATCCTTTAATAACTTCTGTGTAGCAAGATCTTTAACAGAGTCTCCAAAACCAACTAAGTTATAATAATCATTCATGGCAATAAGGTTAACTGGCACAACACCTCGAAATACACTCGCTCCACTACTACCGGCACCGTCATAGTCATCAGGGTACAAAGCATCTTCAAAGTTTTGTTTTCGTTTTAGCTCTGGAAAATCAACTAACTCTTTAGATTTTCTGTCAAAAGTCTTATTGGTATATGAATCAAAATCTATATTTTCCCAGTTGTAAGGACTTGAATCTTGAATTGATGCGTCTGGATTTTTATTGTAATGCTCCCATTGTACAGCTAAAATATCTTTATCCAAAGGTGGGTCGTCATTATTTTCAAGATTAGTCGTCTGTTCAATCGCCAGTAATTCTGCTTGACTTAATATTGAATACTTTTTATAAACTCCAGCGTTATATTTCTCAAACCTCCAAGCACCAAAGGAGTAAGCGTGTAAAGACCTTGTAAATGCTTCTCCAGCATCTGACGTTCTTCTATAAGTAAGCGGGTCAATCAAATCGCCCAGTCCAAAATCCCTTTCTGGAAAAAATTTACGATTAACATAAATACCGTTAGATCTAAAATTCCACCAATCAATTAATTCTGGTAATGTAAAAGAACTCATTCCGGCATCCATCATAAATGGATGATTACATGTTATTAAGTGATACTCTGTTCTTTTTTGTTTGTTAGAAATTGGCATTAATATCTCCTACGCTAATCCTATTGTATCTTCTAAGAAAGTTCCTATGTAATTTTGTGGCGACGGTGAAATCTGTTGATACTCCCTAACGCCCTGTTCTTTTAATTGTTCTCCAGCATTTATAACTTCCTGCGGTGTATCTTCGGTTGGGCCATTTCGGATATAGTCCCAAACTTCTGCTGGATTTTCCAAATAAAAATTATGATTCTCTAATCTTCTTGGATCATTATTGTTTGGAAGAATTAATTTTAATTCATCAAAATATTCTTTGTCTCTTTCAATAATTATTCTATCAAATTCGCCCGTTGTAGAGTCTACACTATTAGACATAGCTGTTATTTTATTTAAAAGTTTACCCTTTTGTAGTTCAGTATATTGATCTGGATTTGCTTTTGCCAACCTAATTAGATCTTGACCGCCATTTTTTAATACGTCGCCATATAAATCCATGTTTGCTTGAGACTTACCAAGACCTCTTCTTATAGCCGCATTGTTTTGATCTATAATCTTCTGTCGTTCTCTAGCAACCTGCGATATAGCCATTTCTTTTTGTTTTTGTAGTTTACCAAATTTAGATGTGTACAAATCCATTTTCACAGTTGTTTGCAATCCATTATTACCAACGTCTACACTGATAGAAGTGACCAATGGACCTTCATTTAATAAATGTTTAGCAAGAAAAATTCCAGTTGGGTAATCAGCATAAACAAATCCACCGCGCTCGCTAAATAACAACAAACTGTTTGAAAGTTGTGCTTTTAATGATCCTGCCTCATTTAGTAGTTGATATCCAGCAAAATTCCAAGGGGCAAGATTCTCATCCTTTATAAATTCTACTTTGCCGCCTATGTCAAAATATCTTTCTCTTGGATCTGAATCTACATTTAAGCTAGTCGCAGACTGCCAAGGTCCATAGCACCTTTCTTTAGACATCAAAGGTAAAGCTACTATATCTGGGTAAACAGGAGAAGGTGATGTAAAGTTTATCTTATTAGCAGCAAACGCTAACCCTCGTAATATTTTTTCTTGTTCTTTTCTAGCACTTGTAACTGCGTCATAATTAATTTGCTCAAGATCTGAAACAAAATCGCAAATTGGTGGCGTGTTGTCATTAATTTTTGCGGGAGGATTTATAAAATCTGGATGTCTAACAACGTCTTGAGTTAAAATATTTTTAAGTTTAACAGGTTCATAACTTTGGAGAACACTATCGCAATATCTAACCTCTGCTATAGGAATTACTTTACCGGGAAGCGTGATAAGAGCGTAAACATTATCTGAATCTAATAATTGTTTTTCCGTGATAATAATATTAGAATTTAAATATTTATCGTAATACCTGCCAAATGTCAACAAATCGTTTTTAATTGGTCCCGGCGCACCACCATTTGGAACCCTAAAAACAGGAAGCATTTTAGAAGCAATTTCTCTAGTTGTTAAACAGCCAGACTCGTCGGTAAATTGAGCTATACTTGGCGACTGAACTGCAAGTGTAACATCGAAATCATTAGCCCATATATTCGTAGAAGTTTTTGTTACAGGTGGGGTCATATACAATTCTTCTGAAACTGTACATTTTACATAAGCTACAGATTTAGGTTTGCGTTGAAGACTTTGGTTCATTCTATCCTGAGACGAAATGTCATTCATAGAATTATTTAAAAAATCTCGCGGATCTGGGTCGATATTATCAAGTGTTTCACTAACATCTGGCACAAACAATCTATTTCCATACCTATCCCTAGTTTGCTGAGTAAAGCTATCCGAAGGTATTTGCGAGAAATCGTAATACTGACTATTATCAAATCTTACATAAGAACTGACTCTGTTGCTAGAAAGTAAAATATTTGTTAAGTCAACAGGAACCAACCCCTGCTCAACAGCGCGAGGTAATTCGCCCTGTTTAGCTTCTACATTTAAGCTTTCCGAGAAAGACATATTTCTATCAAACAAAGCGAAGTTGAAAAATCCACCTTGAGGTTCTGGCTTATAGTTATGATCCCATTCTTCTGAAACCGGATTCCAATTGCACTTTAAGGCGCCATGAGTGTAAGCTTTATTGGAAGTATAAAAAGATAAAGTTTTAGGGTCTATAGCAGGATACTCTTCTTTTAATTTAACGTAATCATTATAGTGTTCAAACTTTGATGTATACGGATTAATAGGAAGAGAGTTTCTCAAATATGATAGTTCAAGATCAAAATAAGGTGAATTTACATATGTAGGATCTGTGTTTACAGGTAAAGGTTTAAACCCAAAGGGTCCAGTAGCAATATTTTGAGTAAAGTCTGGATAAAATTGAATTTTATCGCTGTAGTTTACGTTACATGCCTTTGGTATTTTAACTAAGTATTTTTTACCGAGACATTCGTCTGCAACGGATTTTACCCACTCATAAACTCTTTTAGCATTTTTGATATGCTTTTTAGCAACCTCTGGGACAGATTTAGTAAGAGGTATCCCATCTCTGGTATTTTTTAATATCGCTAAAGCATTACCAGTGTATTCTCTTAGATTTTTTGTTTCATCTTGCCATATCTCTTCAATTTTATTAAGTTGAGCATTAACAGAGCTTAAATAATCTTTGTACGGCGAGTTTGCTTGACCGCCTCTGTTGTGACCACTGTGAAGTTTTTCTAATCTTAATCTAATTTCTTGTAGCTTAGAAATTGCTTCATCTCTGTTGTCAAAATAATACTGCTCTCTTTCATCAGAAAGATCTTCTACGCGCTCTATATTTGATATGACACTATTTATAGCACCTTGTATTTCTGCTATGCCAGCTTCAGGAATGCCAATCTTTTCCGCCCTCTTATAATAAAGCGGGTATCCGTAAGGTGGATTACATGGACTGGCTGGAAGACCATCTGAACCCATATAGTTTTTTTCTGAATCCCAAACAGATCTAGGTACACTTACTGCATAAGATTTGCCCGCCAACCTATCCATCTCATCTTTTAACTCTTGTGTTTCTACAAGATCTTTTAATGGCCTTATCTTGTCTTCAATGGCAGTATTTGTAATACTTCTCCAGAAAGTTTGGTTTTGTGACATTTCTTGTAAATAAACTTCATCGTATTGAAGTAAGAAATCTCTCCATTGCTCATAAGAAACAGCCGCATGTCTTAATTCTAATTCTGTAGCGACATAATAATTACCAACACCATGAGCGTCTAAACCTTTTGAGTCAAGCATAATTTGCTTATAAGCCCCAAAGCCTTTAGGTATCGTTACAGCCTTATCTCCAAGAAAGCCATAAAAAGGTATAATTTGCTGACTTAAAGATGTTTGTAGCTCCCACTGTTCGTGTTGAAGTACGTCAAAGAAATTATTAAGGCCGTCTTTCTTTCTTCTTAATTGTATATTATCTCTATCTTTATTATTAGTAAAGAAGTGCATTTCTATTTCTTGAGCGCCAACAACAACTCTGTCAGTTGTGACATTAGAAACTTCATAGCCTAGATCTTGATTGCCAACATAAACTTTGTTGCTTTCTAATTTACTTATGTAATCTTTT
>Ga0070753_1000607_pt1 | contig 21467 bp, 18 predicted proteins | sample VirMetDEL_Aug_31_FD_77441 | JGI IMG/M metagenome (GOLD analysis project Ga0070753, IMG submission 77441) | Aqueous microbial communities from the Delaware River and Bay under freshwater to marine salinity gradient to study organic matter... | ecosystem: Environmental > Aquatic > Marine > Coastal... | reverse complement strand
TTTGATTCTGTATCGCAATCGAAAGCTCCCGCTTGGGCTCACGTTTGTTGTCGTCGCCGCCGCAATTATCGTTGTGCGTTTGAGTATGAGCGGCATCGATCCGCTGACAGCTCTCACGACCGCCTTCACGTCGTATCCAATTGTGTTCCTCGTCGGGTTTATGTTGAGCGAACCGCTAACTCTGCCACCCAGGCGCTGGCAACAAATCCTGCTTGCGGCTATCGTCGGCGCGCTTTTCGCTGTGCCATTCTCGATTCCTCCCGTGTACTCAAGCCCTGAACTTGCTCTAGTGCTCGGCAACCTTGTTGCCTTCGTTTTTGGACAGCGCCGCGGCATCGCACTCATCAGCACAGCCAAGCGCCAACTCACTCCAACCACGTGGGAGTTCTCATTCACGCCCACGCGCCCCGTGTCCTTCTCGCCGGGGCAGTACATGGAACTCGGCATTCCTCACGTCAAGCCCGACTCTCGCGGCAGCCGTCGGTATTTCAGCATTTCGTCTCCGCCAACTGTCGATGGCCCGATCACTTTCGCTATGACGATTACCAACCCGCCGAGTAGCTTCAAAGCCGCAATGCTCGCCCTTGAGCCCGGCGATCGCGTGCGTGGAACTCTCGTTGGCGGCGACTTCGTACTGCCAAAAGACACCGCGACCCCCGTTCTGCTCATAGCTGGTGGTATCGGTATTACTCCGTTCGCAAGCCAACTCAGCGACGCTCACTCGAGTGGCACGTCCCGCAACACGAAAGTGATCTACTCGGTGCGCGACTCGAGCGAACTGGCGTATGCCGATCTGCTGGAAGAAACCAAGGCCCACGTCACCCTTATTGCACCGACTCCTCCCGCGCACCTACCGGCCAACTGGACCTATGCCGGCCCCGAGAGGCTCACCCGCGAGTCGCTCACGGCGCTTGTTCCGGATATCGCCACTCGTCGAGTCTTTGTGTCCGGGTCTCCCGCTCTCATCAACTCGGTCACTCCCGTCGTTCGTGCCGCCGGCGCCAAGCGAATCACCACCGACACGTTTAGTGGGTACTAATGTCTGTTTTCGTCGCACACACAGCACGATCCGTACTTGCAATAACTGGCGTGATCACTATCGCCGGAACCGTGGTGGGATGTGCGGGAACTGGCGAAACAGAACCACCGCGTCAAACCTCCAACTATGTCGCTGGCAACAGCGAAAGTGGGCCCGTGAGCGACCCCACTCGCGATACAAGCGCGACCTATCGAGACGGCGAGTACACGGCAACGGGCGGCTACAACTCTCCTCGCGGCCCAGAAACTATCGACGTAGCCGTGACTCTCATTGACGACGTTGTGACGGCCGTTGAGGTCACGCCCGATGCAGTGGTGGCAAACAGTGTCATTTTCCAAAACAAGTTCGCCGAAGCAATCGGACCCGCGGCAGTTGGCGTCGACATCGATTCGCTATCCATCGATAGGCTCGCGGGTTCGTCACTCACGGGCGCTGGTTTTATGGATGCACTAGAAATCATTCGGAAAGCAGCTGCCGAGTAGGTTCCTCGATTCGCGGCGCAGCGGCCACGGTCGCGGTGCGCCCATGGCCGCGCCCGCGCCTGAGCGCTCGCAGCGAGTTGAGAATTGTGGCGAGGTCAACAACTTCTTGAAGTGCCGCGCCAATAACCGCCGGCAAAAGACCGAATGTTGCGACAATCATGAGCGCAATGCTGAGACCGATTCCCAGCCAAATGCTTTGCCGAGCTATGCGCATCGTGCGCTTTCCGATGCGCACGGCTTCGGCGGTTCGCGAGAGGTCATCGATCAGAATGACCACGTCGGCAGACTCGCTCGCGGCCGTCGAGCCACGTGCCCCCATGGCGATACCTACGTCAGCGACAGCAAGAACCGGCGCGTCGTTGACTCCGTCACCCACCATGACAACTGGCCTGTCGGAGATGCGACGAATAATGTCTACTTTGCCCTCGGGTAGGAGTGCCGAGTGCACCTCGCCCACATCAAGAATCTTGCCGATGTGGTTGGCGGTCTCGCGAGCATCCCCCGTGAGCATGAGGGTGCGTGTGACCCCCAGAGCGCGGAGTTCCACGAGAGTGCCCGCCGCTTCATCCCTCACGGCATCGCTCAACACTATGGAGCCCGCGGCGATGCCATCGACTGACACATACACACTCAATTGCCCAGGTTCGAGGGGAGAAACCACAACGCCGTGCGCGTGAGCTTCGATGAAGGCACGTTTGCCAACTCGAACTTCGCGGCCGCCGACGGTTGCAACGACACCGTTTGTGAGCTCCTCACGAGCGTTAGTCGCCACGTCAGCGTCAATGCCCCGCTCGCTGGCCGCGAGAACTATGGATGCCGCGAGCACATGTGTCGAATACACCTCGGCGGACGCCGCCCACGAGAGCACATCGCCTTCGGTAAATTCCGGATTCGCGTGCACGCCGACAACCACGGGGCGACCGGCGGTGAGGGTTCCCGTTTTGTCGAAAGCCATAGTGCGTGTTCGGCTCAAGGTCTCGAGAGTTCCACCACCCTTGACGATAATGCCTTGCCGCGCTGCCCTGCTCATCCCACCAAGGAATGCAACGGGGGCGGCGAGCAAAAGCGGGCACGGTGTTGCGACAACGAGCACTTCAGCGAAACGCACGGGATCGCCAGAGACTGCCCACGCGACTCCAGCGAGGATGAGCGAAAAAATTGTGAACGGAACCGCGTAACGATCGGCTATTCGCACGAGCGGCGCCTTGCTATCCGCGGCCTCCGCGACGAGCGCAATAATGCGCTGGTAGTTGCTGTTCGCTGCCGTCGCCGTCGCCACGATCTGCACAGCTACTTGCCCATTGAGCGAACCGCTCAATACCAATTCCCCTGTTGAACGTTCAACAGGGAGGCTCTCTCCAGTTATCGAGGACTCGTCGAAGGTACCTCTCTCGCTCGCGAGAGTGCCATCCACTGGCACCACCTCGGCGTTGCGAATGAGGAGTGTCTCGCCGAGAGCGACGTCGGCTACAGGCACATCCCGAATGTCGCCAGTTTCTGAATCAACAACATGTGCGATGTGCGGCGCACGTTCGAGCAGGGCGCTGAGTTCTCGCGTTGCACGGCCCTCGGCGAAGCGGTCGAGGGCCTGGCCTCCCGAAAGCATCACGACGATCATGAGAGTGGCCCACACTTCGCCGACAGCAAGGGTTGCCAAGATGGCGATGAGCGCGAGGATGTCCACTCCCCACGTGCCCGCTCGAAGCTGTTTGATCATGCCCACGAGTTCGATGCCGGCGACCACAAGTCCAAAAACCGTGATGAGCGCATGACCAACGGGAGTGTTGCCAGAGAGAGACAGTGCTCCGGCGACCACAGCCACAAGGACCGTGATGGAGACAAGAGGGTTGCCACGAATGGCCGACCACATACGAGTCACGTAAGCGAGTATGCTCCTTTGCCGTCTCGGCTGCTAGCAAGTGCAGCCTGCCCTCACGGCGGTGGCTGCGACGTTTCGAAAGAGTAGAACACCCATTCTGGTAGATTCGTGATCGCACGTGGCTCGAGAGCACGCTCACTGTGCGTCACACTACACAGGCCCAATGTCGAGGCCTCGCAACTTAAACACGCACTCAAGGAGAACCGTGAACATCACTGCCCGCAACACCACTTCCGTTATCGCAGGGACGGCTGTTGCCCTCGTGCTCCTCACCGGCTGCGCCACAGGACAGGACAAGACTGAGGCGTGCGAGATTCTCAAATCGGGGCTCGAGACCGTGTCGAACGAACTCGGTGAAGCGTCCAACCAGCTCACCACTGACCCGAATGTCGCCGCGGAGAGCATGGCAACCGCTGCCGCGAACTACGCGTCAACGACCGCGACAATCACCAATACTGAAGTTGGTGTTCCCGCTGTCGCGTCGAGCGACGCCGTCACAAACTTCAGCGACGCTGTCTCCGTGATTGCAAACGACGTCGAGAACGCCGACATTGATGCTCTCACCGAATCGCTCGCGGTTGTGCAGACGTCATTCACTGCACTGCAGGACGTCTGCGGCTAATAACTACGCGGTGGAGTCGTGCTCCTGGCAGTCGGCGTCGTTTCTCGCGTGGCCGGCGATCCCGGGGCTGACTCCGCTCGCCCTCACGTGGATCGTCAACGGAGTCGTGGCACTCGTGGTGGTCATCGACGAGTACGTGTGGCCAGCGGATGACGAGGATCAGGTCAACGACAACACCGCGAGTGCACCACTCACCCTCGATTGAGAGGGCAATTATTGACCGGGATGTCCAGGTCGTTGACGCCACCTTTAGTCTCGCATCGCATCGTTGAACCTCGTTGAACCTTGTTGGTCGATGGCTCAGATTTGTTCGCGCACGGCGATCAGAACACGCTGGCACTCTCCTGCTGCGAGTGCTAAATTATTTGCAGTTGAGTCGCCCCGACTCAACTTTGCAGAACCGTGAATTGCCACGGCAATTCGTGAAGGAGTGATTAACAATGGCAGTTCTCTTTGATCCGTTCCGCGAGATGGACCGTATCGCGGCGAGCGTGCTTGACTCTCGTCACAGCCCCCGACTCATGCCTATCGACCTGTACCTCGACGGAGATCACTACGTACTCAATGCCGACCTACCCGGCATCGACCCAGGCTCGGTCGACGTAGACATCGATGGCCAGCTGCTGACGATTCGCGCAGAGCGCACACCACGCAGTCGCGATGGTGTGAAGTGGCTCGCAAGCGAACGTTCCAGTGGCAGCTTTTACCGCCAATTCACCCTCGGCGATGGCATTGCCACCGAAGACATCACCGCCAACTACGACAACGGCGTGCTGAGCGTCACTGTGCCCGTGAGTGAGCGCGCAAAGCCACGCAAGATCGCGGTTCACTCACCAGAGAAATCTCTTGATTCACAGCAAGAGTCACGAGAGAGCGTTCCGACGAGCGCGAGCTAATTAGCTACAGCAGCAACAAGGCTCGAGGTGTTGCGCCTCGGGCCTTGTTGCTTGACCAACCGGGCGCGAATTCAATCGCCGATACAGTGCCGGAACAGGTAAAACACAGAAGGCGGCCCCGAGTTTCCCCGGGGCCGCCTTCTTTACGTAGCACTTATACGCGATGTGAGCTTCGACTAGGCCAAGCGCGCTGCGAGGTTCTTGTCGAGAGTGTCGAGGAACTCTTCGGTGGTCTCCCACTTCTGGTCTGGACCAACGAGCAAAGCGAGGTCCTTGGTCATGTGACCGGCCTCAACGCTCGTGATAACGACATCCTCGAGGGTGTCGGCGAACTCGGCGAGCGCCGGGTTGTTGTCGAGCTTGGCGCGGTGGGCGAGGCCACGGGTCCATGCGTAGATCGAGGCGATCGGGTTGGTCGACGTGGGCTTGCCTGCCTGGTGCTGGCGGTAGTGGCGCGTGACGGTGCCGTGGGCGGCCTCGGCCTCGACGACCGATCCGTCGGGAACCGACAGCACGCTCGTCATGAGCCCGAGCGATCCGAAACCCTGCGCGACGGTGTCCGACTGCACGTCGCCGTCGTAGTTCTTGCAGGCCCACACGTAGCCACCCTCCCACTTCATGGCCGAAGCAACCATGTCGTCGATGAGGCGGTGCTCGTAGGTGAGCCCTGCGGCGTCAAACTTTTCTTTGAACTCGGACTGGAAGACCTCTTCGAAGATGTCTTTGAAGCGACCGTCGTATGCCTTGAGGATCGTGTTCTTGGTCGAGAGGTACACGGGGTAGTTGCGGCTGAGGCCGTAGTTGAGGCTTGCACGAGCGAAGTCAACGATCGACTCGTCGAGGTTGTACTGCACTTGAGCGACACCGTCGCCTGGTGCGTCGTACACCTCAAACTTCATGGGCTCTGAACCGTCTTCTGGAGTGAACTCCACGGTGAGCTTGCCTTTGCCTGCGAAACGGAAGTCGGTCGCGCGGTACTGGTCACCAAAAGCGTGACGGCCGATGATGATCGGCTTGTTCCATCCCGGTACAAGACGCGGGATGTTGGAAATGATGATGGGCTCGCGGAAGATAACTCCGCCGAGGATGTTGCGGATGGTGCCGTTGGGGCTCTTCCACATCTTTTTGAGGCCGAACTCTTCAACGCGCGCCTCGTCGGGCGTGATCGTTGCACACTTGACGCCGACACCGTGCTTCTGGATCGCGTGAGCAGCGTCGATAGTGACCTGGTCATCTGTGGCATCCCGGTGTTCGATTCCGAGGTCGTAGTACTCGAGGTTAATGTCGAGGTAAGGGTGAATCAGGGTGTCTTTGATCTTCTGCCAGATGATGCGAGTCATCTCGTCGCCATCGAGTTCGACGACTGTTCCTTCAACCTTGATTTTTGACACGCTTTTCTCCTTGATTCAGTGGCGCCACTAGCTTATCGCTTTCACAAAGTATCTCGACATCAAGAGACTTCTGCAGGAGCACAGAGCGGCTTTCCGCGCGATTCGAGCCCCACAGTGTCCACCTTAAGGCCGACTTTCCCACCGACACCGAAGCAGGCTAGCCTGTAGCAATGGGTGACTTGAGACTAGAAGAGCTATCAGCCGCAACCATCGTTGCAGCAAACTCCCTCACGCTTCGGCCCGGTCAAGAAGAATTTGTGACCCCGCCCTCGTACGAGATTGCGGAAGATTCGATCAACCCGCTCACGTCGTGGCCACGAGTTGTGCTCGACGGAGACGAGGTAGTCGGCTTCATTAGAGGCAACTTTGACCCCGAGAACACGCAACCAGAGTTCCGCAGCTGCATTTGGCGCATCAACGTCGCAGCGTCAGCGCAAGGTGCCGGAATCGGCAAGTTCGCAGTGCTCGCGCTCGCAGAAGAAGCGAGGCTTCGCGGGTTCACTCAACTCACTGTCATTTGGGAACCGGGTGAAGGCAGCCCCGAAGCGTTTTTCCTCAGGGTTGGATTCGTCGTCGTCGGCGAAACCCAGTACGGCGAGCACATCGGTGCTCTCGCCCTCTAAAACCACACTCGTTTTGTTGGCGCCACGGTGAGACCCGCAGCCGAATTCGCCGAACGCGTCCTTGAGGTTGTTGAGTCGATTCCGCCAGGCTGTGTCATGACGTACGGCGAGGTTGCGGCTCATCTCGGGTCGAGAGCTGCTCGCGCGGTTGGTCAAGTGATGTCCCACTACGGCAGTGATGTCGCGTGGTGGCGAGTCGTCCGGGCCAGTGGCCACGCGCCCGTGGGTCACGAGAGCAGGGCCCTTGAGCAGTATCGCGCTGAGGGAACGCCGCTCGTGGTTTCGGCATCCGGGAGCTATCGCGTTGATCTGCGCGCGGCTCGGGTGCCTCGCTCAAGTCGATAGGCGCGGCGGCTCACGGCGCGGTCCGGCGCTGTGGTTTGTGGCGACCGCCCCGGTTCGAAAGTGCACGCTCGCCACAAACCTCCGCGCGCCGCACAATGCTCAGCATTGTGCGAGAGACGCACAACTCCAGACGCGAGACTCGCCCCGCCCCTAAACGAGAGACTCGCGCCACGCGGCGTGCAATTGGGCAAAGCGCCCAGTGCCAGCGATGAGTTCACGAGGCGTGCCGTCTTCCACAATTCGACCGTGCTCCATAACAAGAACTCGATCGGCGATGGCGACTGTCGACAACCTGTGGGCGATGATTATCGCCGTGCGATCAGCGAGAAGAGTTGTGAGCCCCTCTTGCACGAGCCGCTCACTCGGAATGTCGAGCGAAGCAGTTGCTTCATCGAGGATGAGCACTTGAGGGTCGGCGAGGAACGCGCGTGCGAACGACAGTAGTTGTCTCTGCCCCGCAGAAACACGACCGCCGCGTTTATTGACGTCGGTCTCGTAGCCCCCGGGAAGCGCCTCAATGAAATCGTGAGCACCAACGGCTTTGGCCGCAGCGACAATTTCTTCCATCGACGCTCCGGGCTTGCCGAGCGAAATGTTGTCGGCAACGGTTCCCGAGAACAAATATGCCTCTTGAGTGACCATGACAATCGCGCGCCTGAGGTCCTTGGGGTGCAAGTTTCGGAGATTCACGCCGTCGAGAGAAACGCTGCCTCTCGAAGGGTCATAGAACCTCGAAATGAGTTTCACGAGCGTCGACTTACCAGCACCAGTCGTTCCAACAAGAGCAATAGTCTGCCCTGCGGGAATCTCCAGATCGAAGCGCGGAAGCACAATGGTGTCTTCTTTGTAGGCAAACTCCACGTCATCAAAAGTGATGCGCCCTGTGGCCTTCCACAGATCGATTGGTGTCGTGGGGTCAGGAACGCTTGGCGTCTCCTCGAGCACTCCCGAGATCTTCTCGAGCGCAGCGGCGGCCGACTGGTATGAGTTATAGAACATGGCCATCTCTTGAGCCGGAGCGAAGAACTGGCGCGTGTACAACAGCACCGCAAGCAAAGCACCAATGGCGAGTTCACCGCCCGCCACACGAATTCCGCCAGCGAGCAGCACAACAGCGAGAGTCACGTTGCCAATGAGCACGAGACCCGGATCGAAAATTCCGAACAACTGGATGACGCGGCGGTTGACCTCGCGGTAGTCCTCGGTAAGGCCCGCGAACTCGGCCTCGTTGCGCTTCTCTTTGCGGAAGGCTTTGACCGCGCGAATTCCCGTCATGGTCTCGACGAACTGCACGATGAGTCTCGCTGACGCAACTCGAGTACGACGGAACAATTGCTGCGAGCGCACTTGGAACCACCTCGTGAGCGCTCCGAGTGGCACGAGAGCCGCCAACAGGATGAGTCCACTCGGCCCGTCGACGAGGAACATCGCGCCCGCGATGAAGATCATGTACAAAGCGCCCTGAACGAGCTGGTTCACTCCAGAGTCGAGCAGTTCCCTTATCGAATCCAAGTCGCTCGTTTGGCGCGCAATGATGCGCCCAGAGGTGTAGCTTTCGTGAAACTCGAGGCTCAGTTTTTGTGTGTGAACGAAGACCCTCTTGCGAAGGTCGAACAAGATGGCTTGGCTGATTTTTGCAGTCAAGACCGTGTACCACGCGATGAGAAGCGCGCCGACGAAACCTGCGACCAAGAAGGCGGCAACACTCACACTAAGTGGCCACCAGTCATTGGCCATGAGGGCAGGAAGGCCCTTGTCGATTCCATAAGCGATGAGAGCGGGGCCCGCGACTTGAGCTGCCGTGCTCACTACGACAACAACCATCGTGAGGATCACACGATTGCGTTCCGGGCGCAGCAGGGAACCGAGAAGCCTCAGAGATCGATCTCTGATCTGTCTGCTCTCTGCCTTGGTAAAGTCATTGCGCTCTTCACCCTCAACGCCATACACACCGTTGCCGCTCATTCTCCAGCCTCCCGGTCTCGTCGTTCACGTTTCTCTTCGTCTTCGAGGCTCGAAATGACATATCTGTAATGGTCGTTTGTGGCGAGCAGCTCTGAGTGTGTGCCGACCGCGGTAATGCGACCCTCCTCAAGCAAGGCAACTCGGTCGGCAAGCATGACCGTCGAAGGCCTATGCGCGATGATGAGCGCGGTTGTTGACGCGAGCACCCGGCGGAGCGCCTCTTCGACGAGTGCTTCGGTGTCAACGTCGAGCGCCGACAGCGGGTCGTCCAAAACCAAAACAGCGGGCTGAGCGGCCACAGCCCGCGCAAGAGCCAGTCGTTGGCGCTGGCCGCCTGAGAGGCTCAGCCCTTCTTCACCAACCATTGTGTCGAGACCGTCGGGCAGCGAGTGCACAAAACCCGCTTGCGCGATCTGCAGAGCTTGCTCCAACTCTTCCTCGGTCGACTCGGGTCGGCCAAGGAGGACGTTGTCTCGAACCGATGCCGAAAACAACGTTGCGTCCTCGAACGCCATCGCAATATGAGTGCGAAGCTCGATGCGAGTGAGCTCTCGAACATCAACGCCATCGAGCGTGACTCTTCCGCCCGTGACCTCGTAGAGGCGCGTGGCGAGTGACGTGAGGGTCGACTTACCCGATCCCGTGACTCCGATGACAGCCATGGTCTCGCCGGGGCTCACGTGGAGACTCACACCGTCGAGCACGTCGCGGCTGTGCTCCGGAGCATCCGGGTACCGGAAGTGCACGTTGTCGAAAACTAGAGCGCCCTCCGGGTTCTCGATGGTGCTCGGGTTCTCAGGGTCGGTAATCGTGTTGACCGAATCAAGAACATCAAAATACCTGTCGGTAGCGGTTCTCGTATCGAAGGTCATCGAGAGCAAAAATCCGATCGATTCGACAGGGAAGCGCAGCACCGTTGCTGTTGCAAAAAACGCCGCAAGCTCTCCAACAGTGATGTTGCCTTCCGCGGCAAGCCAGACACCGCCGAACAGTCCGAGCGCAAAAGTCACATCGGGAACGAGCAGGAGCCACAACCAGATTCCCGCTATAGCCTTGGCTTTCTCGATTTCGGTGTTCCTCAAGTACTCGGCTTGAGCCGCAAAGTTTTTCAGCGCGTGCGAACCGCGGCCGAAAGCCTTGAGAACCCTGATGCCGTGCACCGACTCTTCGACGGTCGTCGCAAGGTCACCGGACTGGTCTTGGCTGCGCCGCGCGACACTCGAGTACTTGTTTTCGAAAACGAATCCGTAGACCCATAGCGGAATCGAACAGACGATAAAGATCGCGCCAAGAATCCAGGAGATATTGACGAGCACAATGAGACCGATCACGATCGTGAGCACGTTCACGACAAGAAGCACGAGACCAAAAGAGATCCAACGCCTGATGAGGTTGAGGTCGCTCATCGACCGCGACAGAAGTTGCCCGCTTGGCCACCTATCGTGAAACGCCACGGGCAGGTCCTGCAAGTGTGCGTAGAGGCCATTGCGCATTCGAGCCTCAATGTGCGTCCCAGGAGTCAACACGAACCACCGGCGCAAAAGAATCAGGATGGCCTCGATCACACCGAGACCGAGCACTACCCAGAAGGCAGGCCAGATCTGGGTCGCATCACCGGATTGCAGCGGCCCATCGACGAGAACTCGCAGCACTTGAGGAATCGCGAGCGCAACCACCCCGGCGACAAGGGCAACAGCCATGCCCCCATAAATGCGGGGCAAAGCCTGTTTGGCATAGGGGTATAGCCGCGCTATGGCGCGAAAAGTAGACAGGCGCCGAGGCGCGCGACCGTTGTCGGTCGTTGGTGCAGACATGAAAGTATTCCGAAGTGGTGATGGTGCGGTTCGGCGAGCGAGTTGCCCGATGGGCAGCCTTTTAGACTATGCCCGCGAACGGACTTTCGCAAAAGGTTCATGGAATTAGCGGATTCGCACCGACAAACACGTCACACAGCCTTCGAGCTTTTCGAACTCGCTGATGTCCACGGTCACAACCGAGTAACCGAGGTCTTCGATGAGCGCTGCGCTCTTCGGGGCCGACGCCGCCATGAGGACAGTATCGGGAGCCAGCACGACAACGTGTGCCCCGCCCTCCTCGGGAACCGCGAGGAATCTGTCAAACATACTCACGTCGTCAACGAGCGGGAGGTAGCCGATGACCGTGCCATCGGGTAGCGCTGTGACGGCACTCTTGAGGTGCAAAACCTTCGTTATAGGAACAGCAACAACAGTGAACCCGAGGGGCGCAACGATGCCGCGCAGCTGGCGGATCCCCTCCGCGTTGGTTCGACCTCCGCGACCGACGTAGACAGTCGTGCCGACCTTAAGCACGTCCCCACCGTCGAGGGTTCCGGGAAGAGTGATGGATGCGACATCCAGACCCAGCTCTCGGACCGAAGCCTCAACGGCAACAACCTCGTCGCGACGAGACTCGGCACCTGGACTCATGATGACCGCGGTGCCATCAAACATGACGACAGCATCTTCAATAAACACTGAGTCGGCGAGAGTAGGAGCCGCGTCAACTTCGATGGGGGTCCACCCGTTGTCGACGAGAGCGGCAACGTATGAATCCCATTGCTCGTTGGCCAGATCGATATCGACCTTCGACCGCTTGATGTGCGTAACCTGACCGTCGGCGAGGTTGTCCGCGGGAACTCTCACAAGAGCAATCGAACCGCGGGTTGCCGAAGCGCCCGAGAAGAAACTCGAGCCGAGAACTTTGTCAAAAACCAGTCGGCCAACCGTCGGAACAATCACGATGCTCGCGACAACAAAAGGCAAATTGACTGCAAAGAGCGTCGAGAGCAACGCGAGTACAACATCGGCACTCCACGCAATGTCTTGCCCGATGAGTGACAGAAGCGTTCCGCCGAGGGCCGCCGCTATGCCGGCCACGACACCCACGGCGAGCGCGGGGTATACCGAGCGAAGCGCTCCGGCCAGGCCTCCCGCAAAGATAAGCGCGAAAGCCACGAGAGCACTTGGAACAAAATATGCGGCCGACGCTTCGAGGGTTCCCGACGCGAAACTCTGCGAAACAGCGTACATAAACAGTGTGGCAGCGAGAATGCCCGCCGCCGACACGACAGCGGCAACGGCTGACGCGGCGATTGTGAAGGCGGGGTTCGAGCGAGGGGCGGTAGTCGTCATGGTGTTGACACTAGCAAGCGGAAGGCTGGGAAAAACCCGTCACGGCGCCACGAGTCGACATTCACCGCCATATCGCCCAACGACCCCGCTTAGTCAGTGGAAGAAGTGACGTTCTCCGGTGAAGTACATCGTGACTCCAGCGGCTGAAGCGGCGCGGATTACTTCTTCATCGCGAACCGAACCCCCAGGCTGTACAACAGCCGAGACTCCAGCCGCGAGCAAGACTTCGAGACCGTCGGCAAAGGGGAAAAACGCGTCGCTCGCCGCAACCGAACCGGCAGCGCGCTCACCGGCGCGAGACACTGCGAGGTGACAGGAATCGACTCGGTTCACTTGCCCCATACCCACGCCGACAGAAGCGCCGTCGCGAGCGAGCAGGATTCCGTTCGACTTCACGGCACGAACCGCTCGCCACGCAAATTCGAGGTCTGCGCGAACCACTGGATCGGCTTCCGGCCCACTGACGAGAGTCCACGCGGCAGAGGTGAAATCATCGAAAGTGTCGGTCGTCTGCACAAGGAGTCCACCCGAAATTTGTTTGAACTCGGTCTCTGAGCGGGCAAAGTCAGCAGGCAGCCTCAACAAGCGGACGTTCTTTTTGGTCTTCAGAAGCGTGAGAGCGCCTTCGTCGAAATCGGGTGCAACAACAACCTCGGTGAAGATGTCCTTGATCGACTCGGCTGCGGCCAACGTGATCGGCCGGTTAGACGCTATAACTCCGCCAAAAGCTGACACGGGGTCGCATGCGTGAGCACGAGCGTGCGCGGACAGGACGGGGTCACCAGCACCGCGGGCAACCGCGATTCCGCACGGGTTCGCGTGCTTGATGATGGCAACGGCAGGTTCGTCGAAGTCGAAGGCTGCGCGTAGAGCTGCGTCGGCATCAACATAGTTGTTGTACGACATCTCTTTGCCGTGCAATTGCGTAGCTTGAGCGATTCCTGCTCCACTTTCGGAGACGTAGAGGGCCGCACTCTGGTGCGAGTTTTCGCCGTAGCGCAGCACGTGCGCGAGATGAGCTTCAACCGCGAATGTATCGGCAACCTCCGCGGCTTCGCCAGCTGAAACTACAGAGGCGCCCGACGTGGCCTCACCTGCAGCCGAAGCTGAAGTGTGCTCTGCCCGCAGGCCGACGTTATTGGCAAACCATGACGCAACGGCCGTGTCATAGGCAGCGGTGTGAGCAAAAGCGTCCGCAGCAAGCCTCTGCCGTTGCGCGAGCGTCGTGCCGCCGAGCGCGAGCGCTTTGGTCACTTGCTGGTAGCTCGCAGGGCTCGTGACGATTGCGACGTTGGCATGATTCTTCGCCGATGCGCGCACCATGGCGGGCCCGCCAATGTCGATTTGTTCGATCGCCGCGTCGCCCGTAACTCCCGATGCGATCGTCTCGACGAAGGGGTACAGGTTGGAGACCACCAACTCGAATGGCGAGATTCCTGACGCTGCCAATTCGGTTTCGTGCGCCTCGAGGCGCAAATCGGCAAGAAGTCCGGCGTGAATGGCTGGGTGCAAGGTGCGAACTCGCCCGTCGAGCGACTCAGGGTAGCCGGTAACTTCGGCAACTTCCGTGACGGGGATGCCCGCTGCCGCGATAGTCTTCGCGGTCGAACCGGTCGAGACAATTTCGACGCCAGCCTCGCTGAGCGATGTAGCTAGCTCGACGAGACCAGTTTTGTCGCTAACCGAGACAAGGGCGTGTTTGATCGCGATAACGTCACGTTGGCGATAGAGGGCAGGGTCGTGGGTGGGGCCGCTCATGAGAGTCCGAGCTCCTTCAAGTTGATGCGATTGTTTGCTATGTCGAGAACTGCTTGCACAAGCAAGTCACGTTCAATGATTTTGATTCGATCGTGAAGACTCGACTCCGTGTCACCGTCGAGAATGGGCACTCGTTGTTGCGAAATAATCGGCCCACTGTCGACTCCAGCGTCGACGGCTATGACTGTGGCTCCGGTCTCGGAGACACCCGCAGCGAGTGCATCACGCACGCCGTGAGCGCCGGGAAACTCGGGAAGATACGCGGGGTGAGTGTTGATGATGTTGGGGCTAAGCGCGCTCACAGCACCCTCGGGCAACAGCTTCATAAAACCACTGAGCACAACGAGATCTGGTTGCCAGACCGCGATCTGTTCGACGAGAGCGGCCCCCCAGGACTCGCGATCAGGATAGTTCGACAGAGCAACGGAGAAAGTCGGAATGCCGAACAATTCGGCGTGCTCGAATCCTTCTGCTTGGCGGTCAGCGCCAACAGCAATGACGCGCGCCGGAAACTCCGCGTCGTGCGAGGCTTCAAGCAGCGCCCGCAGATTGGAGCCTCCGCCAGAAATCAGGACGACCATCGATAGCACGCGAACAGCCTACCGCGAGCTGTCTGGGGCGGCAGTCCCCGTGGTACGTGAGCTCTCCGCCGTCGGTCGTGGCGACGAGTTGACGTTCGCTGCGAAAAACCCGCCGATTGCGGCGAGACCAGTTCCCGTTGCAGCCCACACAAAAACGCTCAGTGGGTCGGGCCCAACCAGTTCGAGTCGGCCTGGTCCTGCAGCACCAGAGGATGCCGCGGCCAACAGTGCAAGCACCACCCCAGCAATGACACCGATGCCGGCCCCTGCCGCGACTATCTCGCGGGCGGTCGTCGTACCTGGCAGTTCGTGAGCAAACCACTCGCGCATGGTGACGGCAACGAGGAATCCCGCTGCGATAGGAATCGCGAGTGCCACAAACCCGAAGGCGAACTCGCCAGTGGGGAGCGCTCCGAAGATCGGTAGCGCCGGTATCGGGCCGAGTTGGGTGGCGAGTGGACTCACTGTTGAACCTGCACCGATGGAAAAGCCTGGCCCGACGAGCCACGACGCGGTCCAGATGACGAGGTTGGGCAGCACAGCGATCTGCGCAACGGTGAGGGTCACTCCACCGAGAACCTCGGTGTGCAGTCCCTCATAGAGGGACACAACAGTCGCGAAGTTAATGGCAAACATTGCAGCGAGCACGAGAGCTGCTATTGCGGTGATTGCCGCGGCGACGGAGAGCCCACCGCGCAAGGACACTGCGGTTATAGCACGCAACGTTGGCGGCCAATCGTTGAACCAATCGCGCAGGGAGCTTCCCGCGTCATCCTTGATTCTTCTTCTCATGCGCACTGAACCGATGATGACTCCAGCACCAAAAACCATCGTGGGGAACAGTGCCCCTTGAACGAGCGAGGGTCGTGCTAGAGAGTCAACAGCGCTCAAGCTCGCGAACAACGAGAGAATCGCGAAGGTCGTCACGGCAACAAACTCGCCGAGGAGTCTGAATCTCGTCTCAGCCACTCGAGAGCCTGCACGGATGCCGAGCAAAACAGTTAACAGCGCAAAACCCAAAGCGGCAATTGTCAGCGTGAAGGCCGCATCGGCGCCGGCAAGCCCTAGCGAGGTTGCGACTTCTGGCGCGAGTTGCACTCTCACGTCGACGCCGTGGCCAACAAGCCACACGTCAACTGCTGTACGCCAAAATGTCGACCAGTCGACCGCAAAACCGTACTGTACTCCCCACAGAATCGTGAGTGGGGCGAGGGGTATCGCGATACCTATGGCGACAACGAGGGAAGCCTCGAACGCCGCAAAAAGAGCGGTGAGGGAACGGTTCATGGAGTTAGCAGCGCGGGTCTGTTTGTGGCACAGCACCCTCGAGGAAATAGTTGTCGACCACGGAGTTCACACACACGTTGTCGCCGTTGTAGGCAGTGTGCCCTTCACCTTCGACGCTCACAAGAATGCCGCTCGACAGTTGCTCGGCGAGAGATACTGCCCAGGAGTAGGGAGTCGCTGGGTCGTTGCTCGTGCCGACTACAAGAATCGGAGCCGCTCCTGGAGCGTCGTAGGAGTCGGGAAGTTCTGCGGGCGGGTATGGCCAGTTGCTGCACATGACATCGAGTACGGCGAAGTCGTCATAGGCAAGGAATTGTCCGATCGTTGGCGCGGCTGCCGCTATCTCGTTGACTCGTTCGATCGTGGTTTTTTCGTCGGCGGCAAAGTCGTTGTCGAGACAGGTTGTCGCTTGGTAGACCTCGACAGAGTTGCTCGCGTAGCTCCCGTCACCGTCTCGATCGTTGTAGTAATCAGCGAGGAAGAAGCTGGGTTCTGGGTTGGAGCCCGCAATTCCAACAAAAACGTCGGTGAGGTAGGGCCATGAGCTCTCGGAGTACAGGGCCATTGCTGTCGCAGTTCCGACCGTCGCAGAGTCGAGGACGCGGCCGTCGTCTCCCTCCAGCGCGAGGTCGTCAACCGTTTCGATGAGAGCATGAGCCTGGGCGAGGGCTTGCTCGAGAGTTCCAGTGAAGGGGCAATCCGCGTTCGCCAGACAATCGGCCATGTACGCGCGGAAGCCGCTTTCGAAACCCGTCATTTGCACGAGGAGCGTGTCAAAAGCATCGAGGGTTGGGTCGACCGCTCCGTCGAGTACAAATTTTCCAACATGCTCGGGGAAGATGTCGGCGTAGACGGCGCCGATGAAGGTTCCGTAGGAGTAGCCGATGTAGTCGAGAGGCGCGTCACCCGTGACGAGGTAGCGCATGAGCTCGAGATCATTCGCCGTACTGACGGTGTCAACCTTGCCGAGCACAGCACCGGTGTTCTTCTCGCAGGCCGCGGCGAAATCGGCAGAATCGCTTTCGAGTTCGTCGATCCAGCCGTCGGTCAGGTAGTCGCTGTTAAACGTGCCGTAAAGAGACTCGTCTTTGGCTGCGCCGTCAAAACACGTGACTTGAGTGGATGCCCCGACCCCGCGTGGGTCCCACGCAACAACGTCAAACGAGGACGCAAGTTGCTCAGAAACCGCGTACTGGACGAAATCAACTCCCGAACCTCCCGGGCCTCCCGGATTAGCGAAGATGGTGCCTTGGCTTGCGCCCGACGCATTCTGTCGGGCGAGAGCGATGGTGACTGAGTCACTGTCTGGATCGCTCCAGTCGATCGGAACCGTCATATCGGCACAATCGACTCCCCCGCAGGGCTGCCAGGACAACGACTGGTCGAAGTACTGCGCGAAGTCTCCGCCGTAGCTTTCGGATGGCACCTCAGTTGCGGTTGGGAGCAAAAAACAACCGCCCAAACTCAGTGCAAGAGTTGAGGCTAGTGCCCCAGCAACGAGTCGAGCAGACAATCGTGCTTTCACGCCAACCTCCGGAGTAGTGGCACCCGAGAGGGCGCCACTACACGCTACAGGGAGGTGAAGACCTCGCGCATGATTGCCGCGGTCTCCGCGACGGTGTCCCCCGCATATCTCTTCACACGCTCAGTGGCACCGACGTCGTGTCTAGTCTCGGGTGGGCTCGCGACGGTAGCCATCTCGGGCGATGGCGACGACCGTTGCGACAATTCCCGTGAGTGCGATGGCGGCGAGGGGGACAAGAGCGATCATTGACGTAGTCATGGCAGTTAATCTATGAAGAACAAAATTCCGCCGAAAGTGGCATGATAGACAGTGTTCAACGATATTCTGCCAAGAATTACTCGATGCGACCCAGACCCACGAGGATGCCATGCTCACGACCGTTGTTGCACTCGCAATTCCCGGACTCGCTCCTTTCGAGTTCGGCGTATTGTGCGAAGTCTTCGGGATTGATCGCACTGAAGCGGGAGGGCCCCGCTTCGACTTCCGAGTGGTCACGGCTGACCCGGGCGCCGTTCGGATGAGCCTCGGTTTCGATCTTGTCGTTACGGATGACCTGAGCTTCGCCGCCGACGCCGATCTCATCGCAGTGTCCTCGCGCGGCTGTGGTCCTGTCGACGAACGATACCTAGAAGTGATCCGCGCGGCCGAGGCCAGAGGAGCCTGGGTCTTGAGCGTGTGCAGCGGGTCCTTTGTGTTGGGCGCGTCGGGGATCCTCGATGGTCGTCGCAGCACTACACACTGGAAGTATGCCGACGAGATGCAGCTAGCGTTTCCACACACCCGAGTCGACCCAGACGTGCTCTACGTCGAGGACCGTCACGTCATTACCGGGGCAGGAACGGCAGCCGGCATCGACGCGTGTCTCCACTTAGTGCGTCTCGAGCACGGCGCCACGGCGGCCGCAGCTATCGCGCGACGAATGGTTGTTCCTCCCCACCGCGATGGCGGTCAGAGCCAGTACATCGCGCCCGTGACCGTAGACGCCGAGGGAACCGCGTTCGCCGAGATCACTGCTTGGATGCTCGACCATCTGGGCGACAACCTCACCGTTGATGTCCTCGCTGGGCGGGCGCTGATGTCGGGACGAACCTTTGCTCGACGCTTTCGCGCGGAACTTGGAACGACACCTGCGGCCTGGTTGAACCGCCAACGGTTGCTCCTTGCGCAAAACCTGCTTGAGGAGTCCCATGCCTCGATCGATCAGATCGCGGTCGCTTGTGGGTTCGGAACTGCGGCTGTCCTTCGGCACCATTTCGGGCGCGAACTACAGACCACACCACAGGCGTACCGACGCGCGTTCGGTATGCGCGAGCAAGCCTGAGTTCCCTGAAGGCACTGCGGCGCGATCAGGGCTCGTCTCCTGGTTCGAGGCGACCCGCAGAACGTCGACCAGCAAAGCGACGGCCCCGCAGATCGCTAAGCAGGTCTGCGGGGCGGTCGAATGACGATGCTGGGATTACAAGGAAGCGAATACCTCGCGCATGATTGCCGCGGTCTCGCTCGGAGTTTTACCGACACGAACGCCGGCAGCTTCGAGAGCTTCTTTCTTGCCTTGAGCCGTGCCAGCACCGTCGGAGACGATCGCGCCAGCGTGGCCCATGGTTTTGCCTTCTGGGGCGGTGAAGCCTGCAACATATGCGACTACGGGCTTCGTCAGGTTCGCCTTGATGAAGTCGGCTGCGCGCTCTTCTGCGTCTCCACCGATTTCGCCGATCATGACGATCGCCTTTGTCTCGGGGTCAGCTTCGAAAGCACGAAGAGCATCGATGTGGGTGGTACCGATAATTGGGTCGCCGCCGATACCGATTCCCGTTGAGAATCCGAGATCACGCAACTCGTACATCATCTGGTATGTGAGCGTTCCGGACTTCGACACGAGGCCGATGGGGCCAGGACCCGTAATCGTTGACGGAATGATTCCGGCGTTGGACTTGCCGGGGCTGATGATGCCCGGGCAGTTGGGGCCGATGATTTGGGTTGTGTTGCCCTTGCTCACCGCGTACGCCCAGAACTCTGCAGAATCGTGCACGGGTATGCCCTCGGTGATGACGATTGCGAGAGGAATCGCGGCATCCACAGCTTCGAGCACAGCGCCCTTGGCGAGGGCCGGTGGAACGAAAATGACGGAGACGTTGGCGCCGGTTTCAATCATGGCTTCGGCTACTGTGCCGAAGATGGGCAGCGTGTGTCCTTCGATTTCAACGGTGGTTCCGGCCTTGCGGGGGTTCACACCGCCGACGATCTTGGAACCGCTCGCGAGCATGCGGCCCGCGTGCTTTGTGCCTTCGGAGCCCGTGAGGCCTTGGACGATGATGAGTGAATTCTCGTCGAGGAAGATCGACATGTTCTGTTACCTATTCCCTAGTTCTTCGACGGACTCAGTTGGCAGCGTGGGCGAGTTGTGCAGCCTTGTCGGCTGCTTCGTCCATGGTGTCGACGACGGTCACGAGAGGGTGTGCGCGGTCTGCAAGGATCTGGCGACCCTCGACCACGTTGTTGCCGTCAAGACGAACAACAAGAGGCTTTGTTGCGCTGTCACCGAGAGTGGCGAGAGCGCCGACAATGCCGTTGGCGACTGCGTCACACGCTGTGATGCCACCAAAGACGTTGACAAAAACGCTCTTGACTTGAGGGTCACCGAGAATGACGTCGAGGCCAGCAGCCATGACTTCAGCGGATGCTCCGCCGCCAATGTCGAGGAAGTTGGCGGGCTTCACGCCGCCGTGCTTCTCGCCAGCGTAGGAAACAACATCGAGAGTCGACATAACGAGCCCTGCACCGTTGCCGATGATTCCGACTTCGCCGTCGAGCTTGACGTAGTTGAGGTCGAGCGCTTTGGCTTTGGCCTCGAGCGGGTCAGCAGCAGCCTTGTCTTCGAGCGCATCGTGGTTTGGGTGACGGAACGCTGCGTTCTCGTCGAGAGTTACCTTGCCGTCGAGCGCAATGACATCTCCGTCTTCGGTGAGAACGAGAGGGTTGACCTCAACGAGGGTTGCATCCTCACCTTGGAAGACCTTCCACAGCCCGACGATGACGGGGGCGACCTTGCCCACGAGCTCTTCCGGGAAGTTTGCTGCCCGAGCGATCGCTTCGGCCTTGGCCTCGTCGATTCCGTCGAGAGCGCTCACTTCGATTCGAGCGAGAGCTTCGGGGCGTGTGACCGCGAGTTCTTCGATCTCCATGCCGCCTTCGACGCTCGTCATCGATAGGAAGGTGCGGTTGGACCGGTCTAGAAGCACGGAGAAGTAGAACTCCTGTGCGATTCGAGCGCCCGCGGCAATCATGACTCGCTTGACAACGTGGCCTTTGATGTCGAGGCCAAGAATCGTCTCAGCGGCAGCAAAAGCGTCGGCTGGGTTGTGCACAACCTTTACGCCGCCGGCTTTACCGCGACCGCCGACTTTTACTTGTGCTTTGACGACGACAGTGCCGCCTAGTTTTTCTGCAGCAGCCTGGGCTTCTGCAGGGGTGTCGGCAATCAGGCCGGCAAGTACTGGCACTCCGTAGGACTCGAAAAGGTCCCTAGCCTGGTACTCGTAAAGATCCACGTGGCTCTCGCAATCGTGCGTAGGTTAGCTGGAATGGCAACGTGTCTTGATCTCGAGATAGTTCGACATCGAGAGACTTTTACCATGGGAAACTCTACCCGCTCTCGCGCGGCCCCGTTCGCCCAAGCCCAGATCCCTCTCAGCTTGTTCGTTCGAGGAGCGCCACCTCGTCCGAATCTGGGCCTTCGGTGAGAACACAGGGACCAAGAGTTGAAATGACAATCTCCGGCTCTTGCCCTTCCGCTCGCTCTACGGTGTTGAGCCTGAGTTCCGCAGCAGAGACTGCCTTGGTGAGCACGACCCCATTGCCCTCGGGGGCGGCCGTCGCTGACCAGCCTTGAGCGACGAAAGAATCGGCAACTGAATTAACGATA
>Ga0070753_1000605_pt1 | contig 21497 bp, 24 predicted proteins | sample VirMetDEL_Aug_31_FD_77441 | JGI IMG/M metagenome (GOLD analysis project Ga0070753, IMG submission 77441) | Aqueous microbial communities from the Delaware River and Bay under freshwater to marine salinity gradient to study organic matter... | ecosystem: Environmental > Aquatic > Marine > Coastal... | reverse complement strand
TCTTCTTGAACAAAAACTTTTTTCATTTTATCTGCTTTATCTAAATCAACTCTGATTCCATGTTCTCTCATTTCAATTAGAATAGGTAGCAATTTAGTTTCCATATCAAATATGGTTTGTAAGTTTTGAGTTTTTATTTCTGTTTCAAATTTTCTCCATAACTTCAAAGTTAGTTCAGCATCTTGCTCTGCGTATTCTCCAACAAAGCTTGCAGGTAATCTCCACAAATCTGCTTTAGCATCTAAACCCCATTCCTCTGCTTTTTCTCTTAATTTTGTTTCTACTTTAACTTCACCTAAATACTCTGCAGACAATGCATTTAAAGAATATCCTCTTCTGTTTTCATCAATGATAGCTCCAGCTAACATTGTATCAATAATTCTTCCATTCACTTTGATACCCATAGCTCTACACCAACCGATATCATAAGAGGCATTATGACAAATCTTGTCTGCATCTGATGCCATTATCTTTGCAAACCATTTTAAAGTCATGCTAGGATCTAGATTAGGACCTTTCTCGTGTGCAATAGGAAAGTAACCTTTGAATCCATCTGCAGCTACAGCAATTCCAACTACCTCTCCATTTTTTGTTGCCCAACCTGGGCCTTTTTGTTTTATGTCTGGATCTCTTGTTTCTAAGTCAACTGCAATAACAGACCTGTTCGTTAAGTCTGGGTATTCGGTGGGCGGTGTCCAGTCGCTTTCAGTCTGTGTAAATGTAAGTTCAGTAGTCATTATTGCTCCTTATAATATAATTGATCTAATTCTAAAGTAGTTACTTTAGGCAAAGTTTTATTTACAAATAAAAAATCTATCGCCATTAATTTTCCATTAATAAAGAAACTATCTACGTCAAAAACTTTAAAATTACAATTTGCCATGTAATTAATGTAATGTTCAAACAAAGGAGCTCCTACATTATTATGATGAACAGGACACTCTAATTGTACAAACTTTGTTTGTTTAAATAAATCTAACGAACCCTCTATAATTTCTAATTCTGCACCTTGCACATCCATTTTAATTACTTCGTAAGTTTGATTCGGTACAATGTCTTTTAAAGGTTTAACAGTCACCTTTTGTTTTTTAAATTTTGCATTGGAATTTTCATCGTATAAAGAGTTACCTGTATCTGCTAAGTCATTCTGACTAAAATTAAATTCTCTTTCTTCTAGTTTTTCTCCTACAATCTCTTGATAAAAAGTTCCTAGTATTTCTAATTTTTCTTTAAACTTGTGGTTAGGATCTATCAAATAACAGTTTGCATCTGGATAAATTAATTTAAGTTTAGTTGTCCACGATCCTTTGTAGCAACCCACATCAATGGCATTATTTATTTTAACTCCATGATTTTTTAATCTTCTATATAAATTAGTGTGAGCTTCTATTGGTCCTTGCATGCATCCTTTCGCATTTGCTCAATCTCTAATTCACAATAATGTATTATTTTTTTTAAATCTTCTATTCCGTTTTTATCCTTATATCTCACCACGTATTTAATTACATTCCCTTGAAAGAAGGAAAGATTGTTTTTTGTAATAAATTCATAGGGCTGAATATTATGTTTAGAGTAATGATCTCCTCCTTCTTGTCTGTTAGATGGAAACACTCGTTCAAGGTCTTCTTTAGTGGTCATTGTTTACGCTCCTTTTATAGTTAGTAAATATTTTGCCCATAGGGAAATAATACTCATGATTAGTACATAAAAAATGAAGAGTTCTCTTTGCTCTAGTGACCCCCGTATACCAAACGCGAGCTTCTGCCATTCGTTCCAAACCATTTTTTGTAAAGAAGTTAGATGGCCAATTAGCTTTTTCATAAATAAGAACATTTTCTGCTTCTCCTCCTTTAACAGAATGAATTGTATCAATAATAATATTTGCTTTATTTGTAGTCTGTATGTTCTTCTTTAACATAATTTCAAAATAATCCAAGTCTTTTCCTGTAAATTTACGGTTTAATACTTTCCACCAATCTTTTTGATTTGATTCTAATCCACAAGTATAAAGTCTTTCTAAATTTAAAGGTTCATTAGGATGTATATCTTGCCAAGCTTTCGAATCAGTTTTTCTCCACCCTCTTTGAATTTCTGTTATGAAATCATACAGCACTCCTACTTCTTCTTTAATTAAAGTTTCTCCTTGAATTAATTTTATCCAATAGTTAATTGCGTTCCATTTATTTAAATTAAATGATTTGTTTCCTCTCATGTCTTGAAAATACAGTCCCTTGTTTCTAGCCATCTCTTTTAATTCATTTACACAATCTCCTACTCTACCAAGTATTAACCAATCTCCAGTAAAGTTATCAAAAGGTATTTCATTAAACTTAGACCAACGTTCTATAAACCCTTTAGATTGATTAGAAGTAAATTCTTTTTCTTGTCTAATAGGAATTAACTGTAGTATTTCTTCTGATAATTTATGTACATCTATATTTAATCGGTATGATTTTTTAAGAATAAATGTTTTGCCAGGGTAAGTTAAAAACGATTGTACATCTGCTCCGTTCCATTCATAGATAGCTTGATCATCATCTCCTGCTAAATAAATTCTACCAGCTTTTTCAGCTAACTTAGATACAAACATCCATTGTAAAGGAGTTAAGTCTTGTGCTTCGTCTACAATAACTACCTTATAAGATTTAGCTTCTACTTCATGTATGTATTTATAAACCATATCTGTAAAATCTATTCTATGATCTTTTTTAAATGCTTCGTAATTTCTAACTATATCTTTATACTGCTTGAATCTTGCGCGTTTAACTTTTTCCCTGCGATAGCCTTCGTCTGGATGAATTAATAAATTTCTAGACTTATCATAAATTCGTAAAGACCAATTGTTGAATATCTTTATGTTAGCATCATCTTCAGACATCGTTGCACTGACTGTACCAAAGGTAGTATGAAACTCTAACATGTCCGTTCTAGGATCTAACACTTGAGTATTTCGTAAATGCTGTTTGCAAAAAGAATGAATAGTTCTAAAATTATTAAAATCTTCTTCTTTATAATTTGTAAATTTTTTTAAGATTCTAGATACCGCTTCGTTAATGGCTTTGTTCGTAAAAGAAACATAAACCATTTCCCATGGCTGCACTCCTAAGCGCAACCATTTTTCCATGATCTTTATTAGTCTAGTTGTTTTCCCTGTACCTGGTGGACCAAATATTTTAAAAGTTTTATTGGTTATCTGGGTCAAAGGCAGGGAGTTTTTTGTCAAATTTGACATTACGATCCTTTATATCATCTAAAGTTGGTTTAGGTATTTTCCAAAGTCTAGCTTTATATTCTTTATGTTGCCTAATATATTCAGCACCATTATCAATTAAAAGCTCCTTTACTTCAGATGGTTTTAAGTTTTGACCCTCTTTCTTTAAAAACTTTTTAAATACTTCTGCTCTGAAGAATAAGAAACCTTCTTCTTCATAAACATAATCTGTTTGAGTTTGACTGATATGATCTGCAACCTGGTTATCATCAATAAAGTTTTTAAATAAATATTGAAACTCATCTTTGTCATCATCTGTAAAGTCATATCCTTCTACATCGGTTTGAATAGATTTAAGATAGTTTAACCACAATCCAAAATCCTCCGACTTCATTGTCTTCCAAACAATATCTGAATCAAACAATTCTGTTTTTAATAATTGCTGTTGGCATAGTTGTTGCCCAGTTAATCTAACAGGTTTTTTATCAATGGTTAAAATATATTTAGGTGGCTTAGTGTTTATCTTTTGAAAAGAATCTACAGAAAAATTATAATTGTTTCTTCCTATTCCTAATTTTCTTTTAATACACAGATCTTGATTACAAAATCTTTTTGCTGGTGGAGTATTACATTTATAATTATATTCTTTTTCTTTACTTAAACTGTGAATGATTGTTGCTTTAACTTCTTTTGCAGGTAAAGCATTCTCTCCCCAATTTCTATTTACGGTTTGTAGTTCATCTTCCCAGGCACCTTCTTTACCTAACTTCTTAATCATGCAGACACCCACATTGAATAAGGCTTCGTTTCTTCCACCTGCTTCCATGTTAGTTGTCATAAAAGATTGCACACATGGAGGATATTCATTGAACATATCATCTCCCGTATCTTTCATTTCTATTTTAATATTGTAAAAATCTTCTGGTTTAACTCTAAATTTACTTACAGCTTTTTCTAAGTCCTGTATGGGTATCGAGTGGCCAGTGTCGTTTATTGCGTAACGCATTGTTGTTTCAGCGTTATGGTAGGGTAAGTTTAACCAGTTACCTATCGTGCCTAACTCTACGTTAATTGTTCTTTGTTTAGGAAATATTTCACAATCACCAAATCCTAGTACACCTGCTATCTCTGTTAATTTATTTATCATATCAGATGCTGGAACAGTTCCATTAATATGTAAAAATAAATGAAGTCCTCCAGACTTAGATCTATATGGAAATAGAGGAAGATTTAAATCTCTAATTTTTTTAATAGTAGATTTAATATCCATAGAATATTTATCTACATCAATACATCCCCACTTACAGTTGTTGTCTTTCATGATAGGTACAATACCTAAAGACAATTCACCTTTAAGATGTTTATCAAATAACTCTTGTGTAACCGCTCCCTTTTTCGTAAGTGCCTTACCCTCAGCCTTACCATCGGCCCTACGAGCCCCATTTAGCTCGTAGGTACCGTAAGCAGAATCTAATCCGCTAAATAGGTCGCTAAAAAATTCTAGCGATACCATATTTAAAATGGATTAGCTTCGTTAGATGGCTGTTCTGTATCTTGAGAAAGATTGACCTTAGCCATTCCTTTTTTACAAGTTTCGTAAAAAGCTTTTGCGCCTTCTAGTAAAGTTGCGTTTGGAATGTCCTTGTCATGTTCTACTTCCCACCCGTACCATGATCCTAAGTTATTTTTCTCTAAAACAGTTTTTAGAGTATAAACTTGTGACCAAGTAGAAGGTTGAAAGAAACCGTTCTTACCTTTCCTTCTTTGAGAAAGCATCATTGAATTCCACTTCTTAGATTTCTTTGCTTGAGTGGCTTTCATAACAATGACTGCTGTTTCTGCAGGTTGATCGTTTTCATCTACCATTAAAACATAGTGATAATGAGTTGGTTCAATGTAGTTACCATTGTCCAATCTATCTTTTCTATCATCACCTCGTTTAGTTTTGGTCATGATGTCTGAATCTGCAGAATATGAATTAACAGGTGCAAGCGAATCAGCTTTACCTCTGTCTGCCCATTCTACATATTCAAACTTATAAAAACATGGAACGACTTTAAATCCATCCTTACCATTATAAAGTTTGTTAAGAACAGTATTTAGAACCATTCCAGGTCTTGCATCCTCAATAAACTTAGAATCACCTTGAGTTACTTGTGGTGAATTGTTTGTGAGAATTTTAAGAAATGGAAGTGACACATCATTGGATGTGATGTTTTCCGCACCAGCACCAGCATATTGTTCTAATGAAGCAATATCTAATGTTGGAGTTGCAGCAGCTTTTTTCTCAACTACCGCGTTTTGCTTGGCTTGTGTTTGTGCCATTTGTTACTCCTTATTTGTTAGTTGTTAGTTTTTATTTTTGTTCTTTGAGCAATATACAATCCAAATAAATCAGATGGTATGTTTTTATTCTTCTCGATTTGTTCTCTAACAAATCCTCGAAGAGTCTGCCAATGAACATCTTCTTTCTGGTCTACGACCAGACCTTTTGATTCTAATTCACTTTTAATTTTTTGTGCATCAGAATCTTCTCCCTTACCAAACGATACGGTTAAATTATTTTTAACCAAATCACCGAAGTTATTATCACGTAGCCATTGAAATGCATCCGCTTTTTTATCTTCGGGTATTTTCGCTGAATAGTAAGGAGAAACTTCCACTGAAGACCCATCTTCAAGTTTCAGTGCTGAGATACCTGCCTCTGACATTTTTGCAGGAATTACATCCTCAGACAGACGCAATTGTTCAGCTTTAGCTTCTTTTAAAGCTAATTCCGCTTCTTCGACTTTTCTGTTTTGGGAAATTAATTCATTGCAAAGTTTTGCAATGTCTTTGGTTTGTTCAGTATCTATATTTATCGTTGTTAGTTGTTCTAGGTTCATAAATATGACCTCCTTTTATTATGCTTGACTATATAGCTATGAATAACTATATGTCAACTATAAAATTATGTTGAACTTGTTTAACTTTAAAACCAATCCTTACGAACATCAAAAAACTGCATTACAAAAATCTTGGGACAAAGAAAGTTACGCATTCTTTATGGAAATGGGTACAGGTAAAACTAAAGTTGCAGTAGATAATATAGCTTTACTACGTTTACACAAAGGTATTACAGGTGTTTTAATCATTGCTCCTAAATCTGTTTACACTGTTTGGGCTTATGATGAAATAGAAAAACACATGTCACCTGATGTTAAATACTCTACTTACATATGGAATATAGATAAACCTAAACGATTAAAAGAAGCATATAAAATAAATAAAGATTTAACTATTTTTTGTATGAATGTAGAAGCTTTATCTACCACAAGGGGATACAAAGCTGCAGTTGAATATTTAACTAAACACAAAGCAATTACTATTATTGATGAATCTACTACTATTAAAAATCATAAAGCGATTCGTACTAACAATGTTTTAAAATTAGGCAGCTTTTCTAAATATAGACGAATACTTACAGGTTCTCCTGTAACAAAAAGTCCATTAGATTTATACACTCAATGTGATTTTTTAAATCCATCTCATCTTGGTTTTTCTTCTTATTATACTTTTAGAAACCGATATTGTGTTACACATAGATTAGACTTAGGTAACGGTAGATACACGGAGATACCTAAATACTATGTTCACGTAGATGAACTAGAAGAAAAATTAAAAAAGTTTTCTTTCCGTGTAACTAAAGACGAATGTTTAGACTTACCTCCTAAACAATATGCAAAACGATATGTAGAATTAAATGAAGAACAGCAAAAAGTTTATTCTTCTTTAAAACAAATAGCATTGGCTATCGTTCAAGATGAAACTGTTTCTTTCAATAATAAATTAACAGAAATAATTAAACTACATCAAGTAGGTAATGGTTTTATTAAAACAAACGATGGAGAGTTAAAAGAATTTAAAAACCCGAAACTACATGCATTGTCAGATATTATAGATGAAGCCGATGGTAAAATAATTATTTGGGCTAACTACATTTATAACATTGAAAATATAATTCATTTCTTACAAGAGAAGTATGGCAAACAATCGGTTGTTGCTAATTATGGTGCTGTTGATTCTGCTAAACGAACTATAGCTATGAAACGTTTTCAAGAAGATCCTACCTGCAGGTTCTTTGTAGGTAATCCATCTACAGGTGGCTTTGGTCTTACTTTGACTGCTGCTACTAACGTAGTCTATTTCTCCAACAGCTTTAACTTTGAGGTCAGAAGACAATCTGAAGACAGGGCTCACAGATCTGGACAGACCAAAACAGTACTATATACGGACATTATTTGCAAAAACACTTTAGATGAAAGAATTTTATCTTCTTTGAGCAACAAAAATAAACTAGCCTCAGCTACTCTTGGAGATGAATTTAAAGAGTGGTTGAAGTAGATTCCTGCTTCAAATTATATTAAACTTTCATAATGACTACAGAAAATTCAAATAACGTTGGCGTTTACATTAACGAAGATGACCAAGATTGGGGGAGCTCTGGTATGAATAACGTTACTGCACCTAAAGAACTTTTAGTACATAAACATTTAATTGTAAGAGCAGAAGTAAACAAGCCTCCTCTTTTAGTTTCTTACTTAGAAAATTGGCTAAGCGATTTTATTTCTTTTATTGGTATGAAAATATTTATGGGTCCATACGTTAAATATTGTAGTATGCCAGGCAACAGAGGAATTACTGCTGTAGCTATTATAGAAACTTCTCATATTGCAATGCATGTTTGGGATGAAACATCTCCAGCACTAATGCAATTTGATGTTTACTCTTGTGGTGAATTTGATCCAGAAGTTATTTGTAAAAAAATTAAAAAAGATTTTGATATATTAAAAATAGAGTATAAGTTTTTAGACAGAGATTCAGAGTTAAAAGATATATCAGGTGGAATGAGCGTAGAAAAAAACAGATTAAAAGATTTAATTATAAAAAATCATAATGAAAAAGAAAAACAATCAAAAGAAAATGCTTTAATGAAGACTAGAAAAGAAGTGGACATTAATAAAAATGGCCCTGGATACACAATTAAAGAAGGTCCTAATAAAGGCAAAGTATTGGCTCATATCCAAATTCCAAGCAAAAATCTGTAAAAAAGTCTTACACAGAGCCTCATAAATTAACGAAATCACCCCTTGATAATACCTGGGTACCCCCTATATAATAGGTATGACGCAACAATATGGTTGGTCACTAGACTTTGCTTAATTTATAACAAGGAGGTTAGTATGACAGGTTTAGACATAATAAATAAAATCCAAAAAGATCTTTGGGACAAATCCAATAAAGTATTTGGTGATTCATTTGACGAAATGTTTATGAGTCTATCAAAAGTACAATCGTTTCCATTTTACAATGTAGTAAAATACGGAAAAGGTGAGTATGGAATTGAACTAGGTCTTGCTGGATTCAATAAAAAGAACGTTAAAGTAGAATACAAAGATGGTATTCTAACTGTTGCTGGTCAAGTAGATGACAAAGAAAAAGAGTACATTGAAAAAGGATTAGCAGCTAGAAAATTCTTCAAACAATTTTCATTAAGAAATGATGTTGTTGTTGATGAAGCTAAAATGGAAGATGGTGTGTTAACAGTTAAGTTTGGTGTTAATGAACCAGAAGAAATTAAAGCTCAGGAAATTAAAGTTAAATAATGTTTCCTTATAACGAAGAAGAGTTATCTTTCTTAAATAAAAACTAAGATAGTGTGGAGAGGTACTTATCGTATCTCTCCCACCATTTCTCTTGATAATCTTTTAGCTCCTGTCCCTCTAATTTAAATTCTTGAAATTCTAATTTACGCGAACACATACGAATACATGCAGCTTCTACAGGACAATACATTGCTGTATGTGCTAAACTGTATGCTGCTAATTGAAGATAGTAATCTTCAATCCATTCTTTACGTTTCTTTTTATTAGTTTGTTTCCAATCAAATACAGTTACTTTGTCATTAGCTACTGCAACTAAGTCAGTTGCTCCCGCATATTTTTCTGGGTAAGCTAAACTAATTTCATTTCCCCACACCTCTGTAATATCATTACAGTTTTTTAAAATGGTATGAGCCATACTTCTAGCTTTAGCTCCTGTTTCTGATAGATTTAAATACCCTTGTCCTAGGATATATTTTTCTATTACTAAATGCATTTCCGTACCTATTGTAGAAGCTTCGTTTTTAATGCGTTCAGCTTCTGCTTCTCCAACTCTTTTCTTCCATGCATCTAGAGCGCTTTGGTCTTTTGTCGCTCCTAAAATTGTAGTAACACTTGGTAATTTTCCTCCATCTACAGAGTACATTCTTTTTCCTGTTTCTGGATCTTCTGCTCTTGAAAATCTTTTATAGTCGTATTTAGATACAACTGTATAATCTTTTAATATGATATGGGAATCTTCTTCAACAAACTTCATTTAGTTCTTATGAACCAAAATGACTAGAAAGTAAAGCTAAAAATATAGCAAATAAACCACCTACTAATACTTTTTCTATTCTACAAATCCTGTCTTTCATCTCTCTTATTTGTTCAAAAGTTTGTTTTTGCATTATTCTACAAAGCTTTTCGTGAGAGTCTATTCTATCTAATGCTGATGATTTTCTTTTAGTGGACATTTAAAACCTCATCTACTTGTGAATAAACATCCTCTACCAAACCACCCTCATTAAATTGTCCTCTAGCTGCTATAGCTGTTCCCAAAGCATCTTGTGGGAATAACGCTCCATAAGTAGCTGCTCTTTGCATAGGTTCTTGTTCTGTAGATCCAGTGGCCATTGGCGGTTGTCCTGCAGTAGGTTGTAATGGTGGTGTAGTCATTGCAGGTTGTTGAGCTTGTTGCATTGGATTAGAATTCATCACATCGTCAAATTGTTGATGACTAGCTCCCATAATGGAAGCACCCTGTAAAAATTGTTCTCCTTGAGTTCTTTCGTTTCCTTTTAATAATTTAGAAGCTTCATATTCAGGATATACTCTATCTCTAGTAAACTTAGGCATAGAATCAAAGTTATAACGATTACTTAAAGGTATATTAGGTTCAAAAGACATTAGTTTTTGTCTAATTTCTTCAAAATCAATATTGTTAGGATCTACTCTAAACTCATCTCCCGCTGCTTCAAATAAACTATTTACCGCTCTACCGTAAGTTAACAAAGCTCTATTATACATTCTAGGAGTTAATGGTACTCTACCTTTACCTGGTAACATACTAGTTTCTGTTTCACCTTTTAAATATCTGTAAGCTTTATTCATTTCCATTACATTCTCTGCTACTTTAGGACTTGCAATAACTTCAGCAAATAATCTTGCTCCTGTCATAAGTTTTAAAGTATTCCCAATACCTAACACAGCACTAGATACCGCAGCAGTAGTCATTCCTCCTCTACCGCCTCCAGCTCTTAATGTTAAACCCCTTTGAATAAATTTAGAAGGATCTGTAAATTCTACACTTTCCATAGCTCTTTTAACATCAATAAGATCCATCATCATGTTTAAAGCTTTCTCTCCTCTAGCTCCTCCACCAAAAATTTCTCTAATTTTATCTCTACCTTGAGGTCCTTCAATTCCTAAATTTTTTACAAACTTTTCAATATCTAAAGCTCCAAAATCATGATTACGAATAAGTCCTTCGTTAACATTAGCTATCCCCTGACCCTCTGTAAGAATTCTTGCATCAACATCTGTTATATCTAATACTTCATCGGTTCTTGTTTTAGCTCTCACTCTTTGTTCTACATCTGCATCTAATGGATTAAATGCTTTTCTAACAAAGCCCTTTTTCTTTGCTTGTTCCGCAATAGCTTGAGCGCTTAGTCCACGCAAATCTCTTATAGGATTTTGTGTAGAATTATTCATAGAATCAAATACCCATTGTTTAATGTATTGATTCCACACTGCTTCTGATTCTTTACTTCTAGGTATTTTAATAGTTCTTTCTACTCTTCCATCTTTACCTAAAATTTCATAACTAGAATCTGTAACTCCTAGTACTTGTTTTAATTGTTTAATAGCTAAAGGACTATCTCCAGATAAAGTTCCTCGTATAACTTTATCAAATACTTGATCTGGTGGAATAGATTCAATTCCTGTCATATCAATTCCTTTACTTGCAAATAATTTTCTATCTGCTCTAGATAACATTTTAGCTACACTAGATTTTTCATAAGGACGTAACACTAAAGAATAATACGCATTTGCTTCTTGTAATTGTTTTAAAGCACTTTTTGCAACGTTAACATTTTTATCTAAAAATGCTTCTGCAGCTTCCGCTCCTTCATTAGATAAAATATTATTGTACTCATCTTTGAATATTTTATCTTTTAATACTCCTCGGTTAGTAGCTTCTCCTAAAGAATTAATATCATCTTCAAAAGCTTTTTTAAAACGAATCACTTCATTATCTACAACTTTAAAAGCACTATTTGTATAAGCTTTAGTTAACATTTTAGACAAACCTAACATATCGCTTAGTCTTGTGTATCCAGCTTGTCCTTGACTTACCCATCTATTCGTATCAGATAAACCGTTTAAATATTTAATGTAAGCTACCATAGAATCATCTGCAGGAGTTAGATCTCTAGCTCCTTTTTCTAAACTAGTCCAAATATCTGTTTGTTCTGGATACTCTACTTTTAATCTATCTAATAATTCTGTAGTTGTTTTTCTAATATTTGTCATAGGTATAAAAGTAGGATTACCTAATTGTTCATAATGTTGTCTAAATCTTCCATATTCATCATCAATAGTCTTCCAAACATTTTTAAATTCTTTTTTAATTTGATTCACTCCTGCTGCATTCATGATACTCATATTAACCATTGGAGGTAGTTCTAAATTCTCCATTGTTTTTAAAAATTGATCTTGAGTTAAATTAGCATTAAATGTTTTGTTAAAATCACTTAAAGGACCTCCAACAAGAGGATACACACCGAGTGTAGTAAAGAATTTTTTAACAAAAGTTTGCCATGCTCCTTTAATACCAGGAGCTTTAGCTGGTATTAAGTCTACGATATTTAATCTTTGTCCAGATCTTTCCGCTGCTGCAGCTAATTCTTTTGCTTGTGCCTTATCTAAATCTAAAGAAGATTTTAAAGCTCCTTTAGCTGCTCGTACAACTGGGATTAAACCTAACGCTCCACTTGTCCAAAGCAATTCATCTCTAGAAGCTCTAACAGCGTTAGTAAACAATCTTTCTGTAAAAGATAATTTTCTTTCTTCACTATCTGTTAAATTAGCTAAATCTTGTGAAGTAGCTCCAACAAAATCTGATCCTAAATTAGCTATATCAAATGCAGCACTACCTGCTCCAGCTCCAGCCACTGCTCCTAATCCAGCTTTTGTTTCTACAGCTAAAGCTGTAGAAGGTCCAAATTTTTGTATTTTTTGAAAAAAGTCTACCGTATCATCTAACATACCAATTAAGTTACCAAATAACCTAACAGGAGCTCCTACTACACCAGGAACTTTTTTCATACTTTTAGCGAATTGGCTCATTGCACCTAATCGTTTAGTATAAATATCTGCTCCTGTAGCAAATCTATTATCTATTCCATATACATCTTTAAAACCATTTTTAACAAACGATTCTAATAAAGCATCTTTTTCTTTAAGATAAGGAAGCATTCCAAAACCAAGAGTACCTGCAAGTACAGCATCTCCTCTGTCTACACCTGTAGCTTCTTCAAAAGGTTTTAGTCTTTTCATTTTGCCTTGAGCAACACTCATGGCACCTAAGTTAATTAAACTTTCGTATTGACCTAAATTTTTGTAACCTTTTAATTCACCTGATTCAAATGCATCGTTAAGAGCAACTTTTTGTTCATCCGACAATTGACGAGTGTCTACTCTTTTTTCATCAATAGCTTGTTGTAGGGTAGCTAGGTCAGCCATTATTTACCTCCAGCGATAGGTATAGTTCCTAAAATATTATTTCTTGCTTGTTTGTTATTTTGAATTGTCTGTACTCTCTTTGCTTTAGCAGATTGATCGTACATTTCTTTAATTCCTGGTATTTGATCATAAAATTGATCTTGAATAATTTGTTCCGTTCCACCATTGTTTTTAAATTGTAATAAATAAACCTGAGCTTTATCTTTCATTTCATCAGCGATAGCTCTGTAGTTAGCTGCTACACGATCTGGTGAAGTCCAAAAATCTAATATCATAGTAGAAGTACCTGCATCTTCTAAGTCTTTTTGTGTTAGACGATCTTTTTGTTTATTTTGATTTGCAATTAAATATTTCATACGTCTTTCAATCAAGGCTAGTTTAGCATATTTATCTAAATCTTGTGCTGTAGGTCTTAAATCATTAAAAGCAATTCCTTTTCTCTTGTATTCTTCTTTTGTATTTTTAATCCATTGCTTAGTTAAATTATCTTTATCCGTAGCGTCTTTTAATTCTTTTCTATATTGTTCAATAGCTTCATCTGCTCCTAATGATTTTGAAAACACACCTGTTTTTTCTTTTTTAAGAGTACTTAATTGTTTTTCAATTTGTTGATCTATAGAAGAGCCATATCCTTTTTCTGTAATTCCTTGAAATAAATTTCCTAATGAATCCATAGTACCAAATATATTTTCTGCACTTAATGTAACAACACCTTTAGCTCCAGCTAAATCTGTATTTTTAGCAACAAAATCTACAAATCCTTGAGCTCTTCCTGTAGTATATAGATTTTCAAAAGCTTCGTTTTTCTTTTCAATATTTGGTTTTTGAACTTCTCCTGTAAATTTAGGTTGTACTAATATTTGATTTCCATTAGCGTCTAATTGTCTTTGTAAAAAAGTACCTTCTTCATTTACAAGTACAGGTTCATTTCTAAATCCTCCAGGTACTGAATCATCTCTAACTCTAACAACAGTATCTGATTGAGCTAATATTTTTGGTCCTGTTCCTTTACCTTTAGCTTTTAAAAACGCTTGAGCTAATTGTAAATCATAATTTTGTTGGTTTAATTTAATCTTCATTAAATCATCAGCAGAAGACTGTAACACTTGTCCAGTTATATCAAAAAATCCGCTTACTCCTTTTTGTCTTGTTTTTCCTGTAAGATAGCCTCCCGCAGCTTTCATTAGAACTAAATCATTTAAACTGTCATTAGTAGTGCCAGTTACTTCTGCAATTTTATTTTTAAATTGTTGAAACTCTGAAGCTAAAGGACTTGTAGAAGTTAATGCTTTAGCTGCTTTTTTGTCTTCGTTTCTTACTTTAGCTGCCATCTCTACTTCGTCTGCAGTATATCCAATTACATTGTTTCCTGAAGGTCCATAATTTTTAGGAGTTACTTGTTTTTGTTCTTTTCCTGATAATCTGTAAACGTCTTTAATATCTACATTACTTTCAATAGCAATTTGTTTTAATTGTTTATCATCAGCTTGTTGAAGCTTACTAACATCTATTCCTAATTTTTCAGCTGTATTAATTATTTTATTTGCTAAAGGTAAGTCTTTATTTAATTGAACTTCATATGCTCCTTTTGGTTCTTTCACACCAATGGCTCTAGGTCCTTTTGTCATAGTAGATTGCTCTAACGCTGTTTCATCTACAATATCATTTGCATATTCTGGTTTAGAATAAATTAATCTTTCTTCTACAGACGGTCTATCAGCTTTAGTTTTCTCAGTAGTCGCTGCTTCCCCAGGCAAAGGTTCTGCCATTCCATATCCTAAAGCAGCTGTTCCTAAAGCACCCGCTACTCCTTTTCCTGTTTTTAATGGAGCTAATCTTTCAAAATCTTGTATTCCTTGTAATGATTTAATTCCTGTTCCTCTTAGAGAAGATGGTAGATATGCCATACCAGGAAGCACCGTAGAAAGTCCTCCTAGTGTTCTGTAGTAATCTCCTTCTTTAACTCCAGCTGCTACATCTCCCGCTCCTTGATAAACTGCAGTACCTTCTAGTCCTGCTAAAATTCCTTGTCCTTTAGGAGTAGCCATAGCTTGTTGAACTTTTTGTAAGTAAGGAGTAACTCTTGGTGCAAGATATCTGTAAGCAGGTGCAGCCATTGCTCTTCCTGCTGCTAATAAACCACCTATTGCATATTTAGGTACTTTTGTAGAATCAACTTTTCTAAGCTGTTCTGCTTTTTGTTTGAACAAAGGTCGCATTAAGGTTTTATCCATAGTGCTACCTTATCTGTGATTGTGCTGCTGTTTGAACTGCCGCTGGTTGTCTTGTTAGTGCTGAGTAAGTAGCATATGCTCCTAATCCAGCGCCTGCAGCTTGAGCTAGTGGATTGGTTCCAGGGGCCGTTGTTTGTGTAAGTGTAGAAGCTGTTGTAGGACCAGCAGCATAAATATTTTTAACAAACTCTGCTCTTTGATATGGCTCGTAAGCTCTTTGCAATTCAGTTTGTCTTGCAGCATCTAAAGTTTGTTGAGCTAACTGTCTTTGTAGGCCACCCGCTGCCATTAATTGATTAATGTCGGATTGTGCCATACCTTGTTGTACTTGTCCTAACTGACCCATTTGAGCTCCAGCTTGTAATCCTGTTTGTGCTTGTAACGCTTGATTTTGTTGAAAGGCTTGCATCGCTTGATTGTAAGCTTGTTGTTGTGCTAAACCAATTTTTTCTAAACCTAATGCACCTAGTTCTGCTCTCTGTACTCCTTCTCTTCCGCCACCAAATGCACCTGATTTAATTGCTTGAGCTGCAATTTGATTTTGTTGTTGTTGCATTTGTCTGTTGATTGCATCAATCACATATTGTTGATTTGGATTTAAAAAATTTTGAAACTGAGATGAACTTGGTGTTAAAGCAGCAGCCTGTTGTGCTCCTTGTAAACTTGCAAGACCAGCTTGAACAGTAGGTGCTCCGACTCCAGTAGTACCAGAAGCAGTTACTCCTTGTTGTTCTAAAGTAGATAAAGGAGAAATTTGATACGCAGGAATGTTAATAGGTGTTTGGCCAAGCGAACTAGCAATGTCCATCAACCCAAGTTTTCGTTCCTCTATCCCTGGTGCTTCTCTAACGTATTGTGTAGTTACTGCTGGTACGGATGATCCTCCGCCTCCTCCGCCAAACAAACTCATTTATTTAATCTCCTTTTGATACTCATAATGTTTAACTTTCCAACCATAATCAGATACAAATTTTTTGTAGCCTGGTCGACCTAACATACAAATTCTTTTACAGTCGTTATCTTTTGCAAATTTTTCTAATACTTGAATTAAATTATCAATCCATAGATGCATTTTTTTACCTGTACAAATACAAGATTGTAATTCTTTAAAGTTAGGGTTTTCAAAAATTCTAGTTGTCATACATCCAAATACTTTGTTTTCTCCGTCATCATCTACACCAAACATAATGAACAACTGCATGGTATCTTTTTTTAACTCTTCTTTTATATGTTTAGGATCTGCATAAGATCCTCCATATTTTAAAGCCTCTGCAATTAAAAACTCAACTAAACCCCAAAACTTATCTATTTCTTGAGGATAGACAGGGATGATACTAACTTGATCATTGTCTTTAATGTTGTGTTTTGTTTGCATTTAATAAATCAAAAATTCTTTTAAATTGTTTTTGTTGATCGTAAAAGAACTTAGCTCCTTTTTTTCTTTGTTCACTTTTATCATTAATACTAGCACCAGCTATAATACCCGCTCCTAATACTGCATGAGATCTTGAAACAAATTCACCATCTGCTAGTTGAGCTAACATAGTGTCTTCATGATCTTTTCCATTACCTGTTCCGTCCATAACAAAACCATTTGCTCTTTGATAATTATTTATATCGTTTTCATCATGAGTAAATTTAGAAGGTAATACTTGTCCACCTTCATTAAATTTTAAAACATTAACAATTCCACCTTGGTTTAGTTCAACCGCTTTATAACTTTGTGTAGGTTCTGAACCTAAAATATCTTCTACTGTTTGATACGTTGCTGGATCTTCTAATGCAACATCTTGTCCTGTTGTGTAATCTCTTGTTTTAAATCCTGTTGGAGTTCCTGGATGTCCTGATTTAGCGAATTTAGAATAAGCTTGATTTGGAATTGGTAGATACTGTTTTTCTGGATCATCACCACCAAACAATCCTGAGAATAAAGGTATAGCTGCTGCAGTTAAACCAATTTTACCTGCTGTAGTTTTTGGAAGAAATCTTGATAGTCCTTCAGAAGCACCACCACTCATTGCACCACTAGCTTCTGCTGCTTTTTGTGCCACTGTTAATTGATTAGGGTCTGGAGCAAAACCAGCTCCTCCCATTTGTGGAAATAAACTTCCAAGTCCTTGCATAACACTTGTTTGACCAAACTGTTGTCCTAAAGTACTTCCTGCTAAAGTATTAGCTCCTGCTTGTCCAAATGCAGACATACCAGGAATACCTGCCATTCCTCCTAACTGACCTAAGCCAGCTAACATCATAGCATCTCGTAGAGATCTTTTAGTAGATTTGCCTCTTAATTTCTGTACGCCAAAAGTGGCTAATGCAATAGTAAATGGATCCAATTTGTAGCTCCTAAATTATAAGTTATATAACTTTAAAATTTTACCATTTTACTCGGTCTTTATCAACTCATCCGCAAAACGACCTGTATATTGATGTTCCCCTACATGTGTTATGTAATCCATAATCCAAGCATGGCATTTACCACCTATGTCTTTCCATCTCTTACAAAAAGCAAAATCTTCACCTAGGTAAGTATGTTTTTCAGGGTCAAATTGAGTATCAAAAAAGTTCCAAAAATGAGGTAATTTTTCGTTTTTACCGTTTATAATTTGATCTTGATCTATTCTCATATGAGGATATGCTTTTATCATTTTAGTAAATACTTCTCTTTTAATAAGCATAAATCCAGTTGGTGAATGAGTTACCTCTATTACACCGTCTTTAATTTTAATTTCATTATTGTTATCTACTTTCATAGGGTATCTATAAAAAGCTTTGTTACGCAAATCTTTTGCTTCTTTTATTTTTCCTTCTTTAAACATGTGTATTCCTTTATCCCAATTTATATCTTTTAAAGGATAGGGAATAGATATTACATCTTTGTCACAAGCAACTAATCTTTCTGCTGCTCCATAATTAAAAGCAATATCCGAATCAACAAATAAAAGATGGGTAGCATTAGACTGCAAGAAAGCAGATACACACATATTTCTACCTTGTGTAACTAATGACGACTTCATTAAATTAAAATAAATTTTTACATTTTTTTTAAAACAATGTTTTTGTAATTCTAATAAAGATTGTGTGTAGTGAATAGATACTTCACTGTGTACTGGTGTGGCTACAAATAAAGAGTAACCAGCTTCTTTAGTGTCCTGTGGCGATGGTTCGTTGTTAAACCATATCGGTTCATGATTTTCTAGCATTGACTACTCCTTGTAAAAAATTTGTCCATTCATGTTTTCTATTTTTCCAACTATAAAATTTTTCATAAAAAGATACTTGTGCATCTAACAATTTTTGCATGCCTTCCGTATGTAGTTGTTTAGCAATTCCTTCAATAGCATAAGCAAAACATCTTGCTAGATTTTTATAATCTCTATCATATTGAACGTACGTTGGCCACTCAGAACATGTTTCATATAAAGCACCATAGTTAGTTACAATACCATGTAAACCACAACCTAATGCTTCAATAGCCGACATACAGGAAGTTTCTTCCCAAATATTAGGATAAGCAAAAATATGATAAGTGTGCATTTTGTTTATAATGTCTTCATTAGACGCATAACCCACATAATTTACATTAGGTAATTTTTTTGCTTGATCATATAAACTTTTATATTGATTATCGTTATGTTCTTCAAAAGCACTTCCGTATATCTTAGTAGAAGAATAAACATCTAGTTCTATTAATGGATTTTTAATTAACTGCATCGCTCCTAACAAAACATTTAGTCCTCTCCATGGAGTAGACGTATAAATTAACTTTAACTTTTGACCTTCTTGATACACACCTCTCCCTGGAAATCGTTCTATGGCATTTTTAATAACAACACATTTATGGGGAGGAAGTTGAAACATCATACGATATTTTTCTGCACACCAATGACTATTAAATACATACCAATCATATTTAGAATGATTGGATTTATCTTTCATCCAAGGAACAATATTTCCTTGATCATATGAATTTTGTTCCCAAAGGATATTAATTTTATCTTTAGCTAAAGGTATTTTTTCTGGAACAGAAGTAGTGATTTGAAAATGATTTAATAAATTATTATCTACATGTTTATATAACTGAGCGTATTGTAACTCAGTTCCACCAATAGGTTGCATAAATTAATTGGCTGCTGGTTTTGTAGTAACTGAAGCAACTGTTATTTGTAAATCTTGTTGAAAGTCTTCCGCCGTAGTGTCTGTTGCAGGATTAGCTACATCTGCATCAAACTCTGCTTTGTCAGCATAAACTTTTCCTGTTTTTTTATTTTTTACAATTTCTTTTGCAATTGCTGGTATTTTAATTACATTCATTTTTAATTCTCCTGATCAAAACCAAAAGGACATTTCCCTTTTGTTTGTTCTGTTTTTGGTTTTTTATTACCTAGTTTATACCCTAATATAAATCCAATAGATATAAATAAAGTTATTAGTAATGTATGCCAAATATAAAACATACTATATCTTATATAGAAAATTTTTATTAATGTCTACTTTATCCTTAATAAATTACTTAATTAAAGTAATAAAAAAAGGTTGAATTATCCTAACATCTAATTCTTGAAATATGTTAGGTTGATGCCATTGTAAACAATTGTAGTACACACATCTATTTGGTTGTGATCCTACAATAATTGAAGGTTTTTGATTAGAAAAAATAACTGTTCCATCGTTTAAATGTTTGCTATTAAAATAGATTACTCCTGCCAAATCAAATCCCTCATCTTGATGAGGTTTAAATATTTTTTTGTTTTTTCTTCCTTCTAAAAGTTCGTTTTTGTAAGTTTTTCTTATTAATGTTTTTAATAATTTTATTTTAAATAGTGTTTTTTCTTGAAAAGTTTTTACGAATTCTTTAAAGATAAAATTTTCTGGTGTTAAAATATCTGTCTCATAACACGGATAACCATCCATTCTATTTATATTTTTCCAAGTTTGTGGTTGATAAGTTTTTAAAAAAGGATAATCAGTATTAATTAAATTAAAAATTTTTTTAAAAATTTCTTCTTCATAAAAATTTTCAATAATCATTTAATTTTTATATAGGATAACCTTGACCTCGTCCACCTTTTTTCCTACCTTTATGTTTTTTCGAATGACGGCCAGGTCTCTTTTTTCTTTTGTTTTTAACAAAAGTATTAACTCCAAAACCTTTAGCTTTCTTCGCCATTTTCTATCCTTATATTAAATGCAACTGAAACTCTACTTTGTTGCGTTAAATTTGGTTCAACAAAATGCTTCATGTTTGAAGCAAATATTATAAGTAGTCCATCCTTAGGCACAATACTATAAGAGCTCCAAGAATCTGTGTCTTTATAATGCAGTTCGTTGTTTGTAAATTCCATAGAAATATCATTTCTATCAAATACTAAATTACCGCATTCATTGTGTGTCTTCACAAAATACACTCCTGATAAATTTGAATCAGTATGTACATGAGGTCTATTAAAATCTTTATATTTATTTTCATTAATCCATAAATTACATAAACCTAGTCTTCTTTTACTTTTAAAATTAAAATCTTTATTAATTAAATTTACTGCCATCTTAAATATAGGTTTTATAATCGTTTCGTCTTTAACTGGTTTCGTTTGATATCCTCCACAATTAGATAGAGTGTTTCCTAAAGAAATTTTCTTTTCGTTTTCTAAATAATCAATTATTTTTTTATTTAATGCAGGATCGTTAACGTCATCTGTATAAACAGAATCAGAAAATATTATTGTTCTAGCCATTTTGATCGTCTCTTGATATTTCTAGTATAGAACACACTGCAGTTACATTTGTAGTATCAGATGTTTGAGCCAATAAAGAATCGTTTTCTTCTAGGATAATAGGCCCCTTTGCAAAGTTACAAATGGTGGGCCCTGAAATAGCCCCGTGAGCAATTCGATAAGTAGTTAAACCACTGTTATCCAAAATAAAGAAATCTACATTTTTACTTCCACTAATATTTGTAACTTGTAGATTTTGAATAATCGCACGTCCGTTAGACGGTGCTGTATATACTGATATAGCAGCAGTAGTCGTTGGTGCGTAGAATGCGTTTTTATAAAAATTTGCCATTAATATCCATCCTGTACTAATAATAAATCAAATGAAGCAGAAGCAGAAGAGGTAGAACTTGCCTTTCCAGAAACATAGATATCTGACTTTTGAGGTATTACATTGATTGCATTA
>Ga0070753_1000595_pt1 | contig 21799 bp, 37 predicted proteins | sample VirMetDEL_Aug_31_FD_77441 | JGI IMG/M metagenome (GOLD analysis project Ga0070753, IMG submission 77441) | Aqueous microbial communities from the Delaware River and Bay under freshwater to marine salinity gradient to study organic matter... | ecosystem: Environmental > Aquatic > Marine > Coastal... | reverse complement strand
CCGAACCTTGAGTGGCCCGAGCCTGCATGGCACGCAGCGCCCAGCGGATCGCATCCTTGTTGCCGCTGGCGACGACCGCGTTGTACTCGTCGATCTCCTCCTTGGGCACGTTGTCCTTCACCCATGCCGAGAGCTGTTGGAACTGCTCATCACCGCCCACTAGCCCCTTGAGCTCGGCGGTGTCATCAGGGCTGAGCTCCGCCGAGTCGCTCTCGTAGCCGCCCTCGAGGTAGCGCTCAACGATCGAGCGGGGGATGCCCACTGACTCGAGCTTCTCCATGAAGGGCTCGACGTCCTGGCCGGCCTCATAGGCCTCGGCCATCTCGTAGGGGTTGAACTCGGCCTCCTCGAACTTGCCGGCCAAGAACTCGCCGTACTCCTTGACGCCCTCATCCCGGGTGTAAGCCTTGGGCCGTGAAGGCTCAGGGAGCTCGGGCTGGTCTTTGGGCTGGCCCAGCTTTTTCTCAAGCTCCTGGTAGGCCTTGGCCAGCTCCTCGGCGCTGTTGAACTTGCCCAGGATCTTCTCGGTCTCCTGAGCCTGTTGTTCGCCATCGCGCTCGGCCAGGAACTCGTTAAGGAGTTCTTCTTGTCCAGGAGCGACGGGTGATTCGTTGATGGCCTCGGCGTTGCTGAGGCTGTTGTCGACGGGGGTGGCGGTCATGCGGCTTGCGGTTCGGTGGTTGGGTCAGTGGCCATTTGCTGCTCGATCGCAGCGGCCTGGGCCTGCTTCTGTGGATCGGCCATCGGCGATGCCATGGCCTGCTGGGCGAGAGCAAGCTCTTGCGCCTGCTGCCGCTCAGCCGCCACTTCCTGATCGGTCTTGATCAGGCCGACCGTGTCGACGCCCATCGAGGCGGCGAGGCGGCGGATCAGCTCTGACGGGTTAACCCGCATCGTCACTTCCTGCTGGCCGATGGCATTGCCCAGCTCCGCGATGGTGCTCACAAAGCGCACCACCTTTTCCAGGTCGTTGCTGCGGCCCACCGCAGCCAGGCCCACAGAAACAACGGGCCGAATCAGATCCTTGGGCAGTGGCTCGAGCTTGCCCTGGCGGATCAGTAGATCCAGCTTGCGGCTGACGTAAGGGGTCTGAAACTCGGTGGTCAGGATTGAGTAGATGGAGCCCAGGCTGTTCTCGATCTGCAGCGCCTGAAGGCGGACCTCTTCAGCTGTCGTGCGCTCGGAGTCGCGGACGTCGGCGAGCATGAACGCTTGGCTGAGCCGTGCCTCCACCCGGGCCAGGCCAGCCATGGCCACCTGCATGTCCCCGCCCTTCTGTACCTGCAGGGCCTGGACGTCGTTGATGTCACCCACCACGAAGGCGCCATTGGCTGCCTCGGCCAGGCTCTTGGCCTTGGTGACGCCGTTGGGTCGCACAAGGAAGCGAATTGCAGCGCTGGCCAGGGAGCCCTCGGACACCGCCTGGCTCAGGGCCTCAGCTGTCTTGAGGTCGGCCAGGGCAGCGCTCTCGACATAGCCAACGCCGTACGGCTGCCCGTCCACGCGCGACATCCGAAGGGGCATCCAAGGGTTGGAGTCCATCGGGGCCTCGCCTTCACTGCCCGGGATCTCCTTGCCCTTCACCTCCTGGTGCCAAGCAACACGGGTCTTCTCCCAGCGGACGTGGGTGTAGATCTTGACCGTCTTGTCGTACTCGCCGATCTCGTCGTAGTCGTCGTTGGCGAGCTTGCCGACAACGTCGTCGTCGTCCTCGAGTAGCGCCTTCACCTCGGGCGGCAGCACGTTGACCGCCAGCTCCTCGCAGGTCACTACCTCCAAGGGGTTGCCCATGGGGTCACGGCAGCAGACGTAGCGGTTCAGGTGATGGACCCGCAGGCCCTCCTTGCCCACGTAGAGCAGGACATTGCCGCAGACAATCAGCCACAGAAGGGCTTCGTGAAAGGCGACCCGATCGTTGGTCGACTCGATCGAGCGGAGCACCTCCTGCTCCATCTTTGCCAGGGCGGAGTCGAACTCTGACTTCTGATCCAGGCTGATGTTCTGCCGGATCATCTCCATCTCATTGAGTGTGAACCGGAAGAAGCTCTGCGTTGGAGGGAGAAGAGCCAAAAGCATCCGGCTCGCCAAATTGAGCACGCCCCGGGCGCCGATGCCATTCCACGGGAGCGGGAACACCTCTTTGTTCCCCTTGGTCGGCTCGTTGCTAGAGGGAATCAGGTACGGCAGGGTCAGCCGTGCTGCCTCCCTCCCGCGCTCGAGGTAGTAGTTGCGGTCGGATTCAAGTGCGCGATAGCGCTGAGCAGCAGTGGCCATGATCAGACGGGGATATTGAGGCCGGTGCCGGCGGAAGCTGTCTCAATCGGCGCAATCGCCAGCGAAGTATTCAGGTTCTTCTTTCTGGGGTTGATGGCCTGGGTCATCTGTGCGCCCTGGACGGGTGCATTGGCCGATGTCGTGACGGCATAGGGAGTCGCAACCTGCTGCGGTTGCTGCTGCACTGCCGCCATCTGGCCCATCATGTCGCTCATCATTCCCATGTAGAGCTGCTGATTTGCCTGGTTGTCGAGGATCGTTTGATTGATCGCGTCGATCATGGCCTGGGTGCCATCGTCGACTGACTCGCCCCAGTTCTCGGTGGCGTTGGTGGCGGGCAGGGTTTCCTGGGCAGGAGCTGCTGGCGCAGCCGGCGCCTGCGTAACCTTCACCGTCGTTGACGGCATGTAGGTGTAAGTCGGCAGCGTCGTGGTGGTGCTATGGCCCTTGACATAGGGAGACGATGCCGTCTGCGCGCCTGTCACAGCAAACCCTGAGCCGGGCTTCGGGGGGCTGGCATAGGAGGGCGGCGTGTAGCTGATGACGCCCTTCTTGTTCTGGTCGATGTTGAAAGACTGCTGAGCGCCTTTGCCAATGGTGGCGTCGTTCTTGGCGGCCACCTTGATGATCTTGTCCAAGCCGATGCCGGCGTTGGTGAGATTTTTGATCTCGCTGTTGGTCAGTTTGTTGTTGCCCTTAAGGGCTTTCTGGATCTTTTTCTTCGCCTTGCTTGCCATGGTCGGTGCTCCTAAATGGTGAGAGTGCTGGATGGTGTGCGGTCAATCCGCAGCGCCTGCCGCGTGCGACCAGGGCGCTCGTACCCTTCGCGGTTACGGCCGATCACAGGCGCATCCGCGCTGTCCTCTGGTGGCGGCGCACCCCTGAGGAGGCTCTGCCGCATGGCGTCTTCCTGCAGCAGTTGCTGATTGTCGGCCGCCATCGTGGCCAGGTCGCTCAGTTGCGTGAGCGTGTCCTGCAGCCCCAGGTTCGACTGATTCAGTGAATCGAACGCTTTATTAAGAGGGTCCTTTTTCCGGAGCAAATCCTTGACCTTGTCCAGCATGAACAAGGTGTCGTTCTCGACGTTGTTGGCGCGTTTGTCCTTGTATTTGCTGCTGACGGACTTCTTGGACTGCCTGGCTTGCTTGAGCTTGGCCTTGTAGGTCGCAGCATCCATGCTGCCTTGCTTTGACCTGACCCTTTGGACGCGCTGCTTGGCCTTCTTGTACTGCTTGGTGGACTTCAGTGAATCCGTGATACGAGCCGCCGGAACACTGCCACCTCCCCCTGCTCCTCCAACGCACATCAGCCCACCTCCAGATCAATGCCCTTCTCGAATTGCTCCTGCATCACGGCGATCAAGTGGCGAACCACCGAGGCTTGGCCAGAGCGAAACCAAACCTCCTTCTCGGTCCACTGAAGATCCGGCGCACGATCCGGGAACTGCTGCGCCAAGGCGCTAACCAGGCGCTCAGAGATCGGGGGAAGCGCAACCACTACAGGACTGCAGATGAACTCAGGCTACCGGCGGGCTCCATAGCAGGGGAGTGCTGGTTTGCAAGTCATACTCGCCAGGGCGAAGAATGCGAGCACACCTGGCCTGGGTGATCGCATAGTCCTCGCTGAGCGCCTTCTTAGCGTAGGCGGCGAGCACCGCCTCCCACATCTCCAGCTCTGTAGAGCAGCTGGCCAGGGCCCTCTCCGCTGTCACTGGGCCGTAGCCGGGGCAACCCGGGTAGTTATCAGTTGCATCGCCCGTCAGCACCTGGGCATAGAAAGTGCGATCAGCCTCGAGCTTGCTGGCGTGAATGATCTCGCCATTGCGCAGGTGCAGTCCAGGAATAGTGAGCAGATCCTTGTCGATGGAGGCGATCACGTCGCCGCCTTCGTAGAGCACCCCGAGCACGTCGTCGCCTTCGATGTCAGGGAGGCGCGCAACCAGCCAGCCGCGGGACTGCGCCGCCTTCTCGACCCACTCGATCAGTTGTTTGTAGCCGGCTGGCCTGCGGTACTTCTTGCGGTTGGCCTTGTACTGGGGCCACACGCCATAGCGAAAGGAAACGCGATCCCCGAAGACCAGCACGGGCTGGTGATCGGGGGCGCCTTCACGGATCTCGGCGATCAGCTCCTGGAAGTTGGCCTGGGCATCAGCGTGCCGGCACAGGTAGGTCCAGTCGCCGTCATCCCACTCGGCCTCCCATTCCGCCGCAGTGGCGGAGCGGAACAGGTAGACCTCGGCGTCGATTAGCAGCTTCATTCGCTGATCTCCCTGATGAGTCGATCGGCCACCTCGTTGATGGCCAGGAAGCAGATGCGGGCCTGGCCCGGGTCGGGCGCCCAGGTGCGGATTACGTCGGAGATTTCCCGGATCACCTCTTTCATGCGGCGCCGATCATCAATGCCGTATTCGCCCAAGGCTTCCTGAACCATTAAGCAGTTTTCGAGAAGGCTCATTTGATTAGCTCGGCGGTGCAGTTTGGCCAGCGGTTCTTGCAGTACAGCAAGGCCTTTGTTTTGGTTGGAGCCGGAATCGTGACTCGCATCACGGGCATGTTCGGCTGCTTCACCTTGAGGGTGAACAGTCGTGTCATCTCCTTGGGCCCTGGCCTGCTAATCCCGTCCCCAAGGTTTGGCTCGACCCATCCTGGCGGGATGTAGTTCGGATTCAGGCCCATTACTCGTCCTCCATTTCGATGATGTGCTCGAGGGCCCTGATGTATCCGTTCCAGTAGCCCTGAGTGAAGCTGCCCTGCACCGTCTCGTCGTAGTGCTGCAGCGCCATGGTTCTCAATCGAACAAGGGCGCGTCGGGAGACGTCGATGGGCTCTTCGCCTTTTCTTGTTGCCATGGCTGCACGTTGCGAGGGTCGTGGATGTTGACGTAGGCGTATTTACCGAGGAAGACCATCAGGCTCCTTGTCCGGCGGGAGACGACAGCGCCGCGGCGCCATGCCCCTTGGTGGTAGGCCTTGATCTCCTGGCCGATCTCGTACTCATTGGTCCAGTTCATCCGTGGTGCTTGCGGAAGGCATTCATGTCCCTGAAATCCATCTCCTGAAACTGCGGGTTTTCAGCCAGAAATCCCGGGCTGGGCAAGATCACATCCCTGCCTTTCTTGTTGAACTGCAGGGTGGACCACTTGCCCGTGAGGAGGCCGCGTTCAAGGATCTTTTGCAGCTCGTGACGATCGAAGAGTGGTTCCATCACTGCTCACGGCTCGCTTCCTCTTGCGCCCAGTCGAGGTAGTCCTTCCACCGCTCTGGCGTGAGCGGGCAGTCCTCCTGGACGGGCGGCAGCAGGGGCTGCTCCGTGGTGGCGAATGGCACGTAGGCCTCGCTGTTGTGCGGGTCTGGAACTGAAATCAGCGAGCGCCGCGCCGCCGGCAGCATTGCTTGCTGCGCTGCTGTTGGCGCACAGAACGATGGGAGTTCCTCGCGGAAGCCCCAGCTTCTGTTGGCCATGCCGTTTTCAGTTCGATAGAGCGGTGCCATCAATTCCTTCCAGGTCGGGTAGCGCTTGAACGTGTTGGGTTCGAGCCCCTGAATCCACTGCTCGGCGGCCCACATGAACTGCGGCTCGGTGATTTCAGGGAACTCGCTGGTGAAGCTGTGGAACTTGAGCCGGCAGATGTGCGGGCTCCAGCGATCGGCCTCTTTGATTCGCAGCTGGGCCGCGATCATTTCGGCTACGGCCAGGAATGTCTCTGGCGTCAGGCTGTTTGCTCTGGCCATTGCTCCAGGGCGGCGCGCATCGCCGGATCTTTGGGCATGGGACGGCCGGCTGCCGTGGGCTGGGCCAGCTCGTCTTTGATGTACTCAGGCTTGAGCGCCTGCCAGCCGTGCTCCACGCCAGCCCGGGCCAGCAATACCTGCTGCCAGGCCGGAAGTTTCGACACGCGGAAGACGCTTGACTGCCACGCGGTCTCGGTCCATGTGGCTTTTGATCCGTGCTTACTGCGGCGGCTTTCGTTCCACCACTGCACAACCAGGGGCTGCGCCTCGGAGCACACGTTGACAAGGCAGTCCTCATCAAGGCTTGCCGCGTAGCGCTTGCTCGCTGCCACCTTTGGCTCCTGCTGCTGCAGCTGAATCACGTTGGTGAGCTGTTCTGCCGGAGCCTCGGCGGGCGCGGCCACGTAATTCCGGATCACGTGATCCCACTCCTCGATGCGCTCGAGGGTGCGGAACTTGTGACGGCATCGCTTGTTATTGCAGATGCGGTGACGGCGCAGGCCTTGGGCCACGCGAATGGTTTCGATGATGCGAGAGCTGTCGTTCCCGCATTTGGGACAGTTCATGCGGATTGCTCCTTTGGCGCCCACTCGCCGCACCATTCGTTGGGTGAGACGCCGGGCCAGAGATTGATGGATGTGTGATCCCACGGACTGAGCGCGGGAGGGTTGCGTTGGCAGAACGCGTAGCCGCCTTCTTTCCCTCCGCGGGAATACAGGCAGTTGACGCACTTCTGCTCAGCGACTGGCGGGAAGAGGGTCATCCCAGACCACCTTGAGGTAAATGGATTGCTCGGCCTTTGGGGCCCGGGTGAATCGCAGGGCCATGGATGGCACCACGCCCACCCGGTCATCGGCCCACACCAGCCCGTTGCCGCTGTCGAGCACTGCGCCCGCCAGGTTGTCCAAGTCCCCTCGGGCAGGGCCGCGGAAGCTCAAGACCAGGACGTTGATCTGCTCAAGCGGTGGATCGGTCCACCACTCAGCCAGCAGCGCCCGCACCGTCGCCTTCCATTTCATGTAGGCCGGTGGCATGTAGGGCCGGCCGCCGCCCCTGGGGGAGCGGGGCCGCGCCTTCGACATGAGCGGGACGCGCAGCTCGAAGTCAGCGGTTTGCATCAGAACGGGATCTCGTCGCTGTCCCAGCTGGAGTCGGCCGCTACCGGCTGGGTCTGCTGCTCGACCACGGGGCTGCGCGTCTCGTTCCCGGTCAGCGCGTAGCCCTCTTCCGGTTCGCCAAAGGCTGCGCTCGTGTCTGGCGCGCTGTACTCCACCAAGTGCAGCACCCGCACCGCCTCAAGATTGAGGCTCAGGCCTTTGCCACCCTCCGGGTTAGTCCAAGTCCAGGTGCTGAAGGCCACCTTGCCAGTGCTGCCGTTGCCGATCAGCACGTCTTCAGGCCAGGGGGTGCCCTTGGCGTCTTGCACGGCCGGGGCCGACAGCTCGATGCCGCGCTTGGTGACCACGTTGCGCTTGAAAGCGAACTGCCACAACTGGGTTTCGTCGCCGTTCTGATCCAAATAGGTCTTGAACGGCAGCCCATTGGGGCCCGGCTTGGAGGCGCTGCCGTGGGCATCGATGAAGGCCTGCTTAAGGGTCTTCACGAAGGCCTGGGCCGCGGCGTCGGCCTTGCTGAGCAGCAGGTCGATCGACCACTGCTCCTTCTCGGATTCCTTTCCTTTGTTCACCACGCCAGGGCGGAGCACCTTGGCCCACATCAACTCCCCTTGCGGCGAAACCAGAAGCTCTTTCGGCATTTGCTCTACAGATCTGTAGTAGACGTGCGGAACGTAGTCGGCCGCCAGCAAATCGTCAACACCTAGGTGTCACCTAGGGCACTCTTAGGAGAACGCATACGGGTTGGTGCCCACTTGTCCGGGGCACAAGTCTCCAGTGATCGGGGCGGGACTCAACTTGCGAATCTTTGCATTGCAAGCGATCTCGTCGGCCATTGCTGAAAGCCAGTCCACCTTGAACATCTCGCGCAATTCGCTGTGCAGTTGGCGATGCAACCACTCGGCTCGTTCTGGGACTACTGAGAAGCAGTCGTGATTGGTCAGCATCTCAATCCGCTTTGCTTCACCCCCGCAGACAATCGAGTGACAGAAGGCCGCGTCGAATGAGTGGATGACATTGGCCGTGATTCCCCTGCTGGTTGCCCGCGCGCTGAGCTCCCCCTCCGGGCGCCCCTCCCTTCTCGAGCGCTGCCTGGGCCTGGCGGTCAGAGCAGTGCCACTGCTCACCGTGTCGCCGAGCTCGGCTGCCAGGCGCATGGGCCAGCCCATGGGCGAGGTCCACTGGATCGGCTGCTGCTTGCTCACCACCTTTTTGGACACATCGCGCAGCCACTCCTGCAGCACCAGGCATGGCGCAATCTCTGCCTTCAGGGCCTGGCGCATGACGCTTGCCATGTAGCGCACGGGCGCGAGCACATCTCCTTGCAGCCGCCATAAATCGGCCTGGCCTTTGCGCTCTTCGATGGCGGCGACTAGGCCATCCATTACCGACTGATGGCTGGCCCCGTAGATGCTCGTCATCACCGGCCCCTTGGCCAAGGAGCGGTCGATGCCGAAGTCCAGCCAGAACACGGCCTGCCGGGCAGCCACATCGCCGGCGGCCTCCACCTCCTGGCGCAGCAGCCAAATCACTCGCTCGGCCACGGCTTGATAGATGTCGCCGCGGGTGCTTCCGATCAAATTGGTGTGCCTGGCCAGCCGCTGATCACGCAGCAGGGCCGCGGCAATGCCCACCCCGGAGCAGGTCTGATCCAGGCGCACCGGGCAGCCGATCGGCACTGTCGGGTCATGCAGCCACTGGCGCACAGCCCGCGCCGCCTGCAGCAGTTGCCAGGGATCGTCAGCTCCGCGCCACAACTCAAGCCGGTCCAGCGGCTCCTCGGCGATGGCGGTCAGCAGGTCGAGGTTTTGCTTGCCCCAGTCGAGGCGCTCGTCCCACTTCGCTTTGCCCAGGCCGTAGTGCCCAGCCGCTGCCTTGAGCAGCCACTCAAAGCCTGTCTCTCCGCAGGCTTCTCCTTGCAAGGAGACCAGGGCTTTCTCGTGATCCGGCCCCTGGTGGGTGACGTACCTATTGGAGCTGTAGACGCGGCCGCGAAAGTCCAGGTCGTAGGCAAACCACACCGGCCGGCCATTGATGGCCTCCACTTGCCGCAGCGCCTCCTCGATTTTGAGCCGCGATGCCTTGTTGATGGTCTCGTCTTTCCAGGCCTCGGCTTTGCGTTTGTGCCACTCAGCCCAGTCCCGCTTGTCAGCCCATGGCTCGGGCTGTGGCGGCACCGCCAGTGGATCGCGTCGCACCGGAAACAGGTCTCGGATGTTGGCGTCCCACGCCTCGCGCTGCGCGGCCACCATCCATGGGTCGATCACTAGCTGCTGGCACTGAAGGGCATTGACCACCCGCAGCTGTGCGCCGATGTCGGCCTGCTCGAGGTAGCCCAGATCCAATGGCCGGCGGCTGGTTACCAGGGGCGAGCGGCTGTCCAGGTGCCCGCCGCCGTGCAGGCACGGCCATGGCCTGGGCTGCACCAGCATTGGCAGCCGGCGCACAGGCATTGGCCGCGGCGGGTTGGCCTTGATCACGGCCAGCACTTCCGGCGTGGGCTCAAGCGACGGACTGCGGCGCCCCTGCTGCAGCACCCGCACCAGCCCGGTGTTGGCAACCACCAGATCAAGCAGCAGGCCGCCGACATGAAAGCGGTCCTGATTGCTCCAGGCCTCTTGGCCCAGCCGCAGCTGATTAAGGGCCCACTCGCCAACGACGTCTTTGCGGCGGCCGGCGGAGCGCTTCTTCATCAGCCGCAGCAGATCGCGGTCCTTCGCTTCGATCTTCAGCGCTTTGGCCTCGTCCTCGATCTCGCGTCCGATGGCCAGGGCCACCTCTCTGTAAGAACGCCGCTGGCTGAGCCGGTCGAGCACCACGCCCAGGGCCAGGGCAGCAATGGGCCGCAGGCCTTTGCCCTTGAAGGTGAGCAGGGCTGGCACGGCGCAGTAGTGGGGGCCGGCGATCGCCTCGCCCCTGACCAGTCGGCCAAACAGGGCATCGAGGGCATCGCTCACCTGCTCGCCGCACTCCTTGAACAGGGCCCGGCCGTATTCAGTGGCAGATTCCCGGCCCGCATCCAAAAGGTTTCTGCGGATGCTCAGCGCACGCTCTTCAGAGGCCTTGCGCTGAGCTAATTCCCGGGCTTTTTCCTCTGCCAGAGGTGTGGTGGACGAAATGCGGGGTGCATCAGCCACCGTGAACACTGCGTTTTCCGCAATTTATCCACCACACCCCTGTAGAGCTGGGTTGTAACGGTGGAATCTCAGTCCTGGCGGATGTTCTGCGGGGGTGCAGAGGTCGAATTGGGATTTTAAGTCCGCTGCGTATGCCAATTCCGCCATGCTCCCGCGTTCCGCTGGAAGGGATCTCAGGGATTCGGTCGGGTGCGGCGGTTGCATTGTTAAGCATCCAACCGCACCCAATCCGCACCCTGAGCCGGTCCTGCGGATGCTGCCCACAGTAGGGGCTCAAGCCTTTTGGGTGTCCTGGTACAGATAGCGGCCGCCATTAGCCGGGTCTCTGGTGTAGGTGCAAAAGCTCAGCCCATCAGGCCCTCGGACTGGCACCTGAAGCAGCGGATAGTCACCGTGCTTCCATCTCAAGACCCTGCCGTCTGCCGGGCCGCCGATCAGCTCGATGAAGCGCTCGGAGCCGGTCATGACTCAAGCCTCGATCGCAGCCGTGCACGCCGTGAGGTGATGCGTCTGCAGGTGCATGTAGCGCTGGACGGCGGCGAGGGTCTTCCAGCCCCCGAAGGCTTGGATCTGCTGGAGGGGCACGCCGGCCTGGGCCATGCGAGTGGCGCCGGTGTGGCGTGTGCAGTGAATCGTGAGCTGCTTGTCGTCCTGAAGGCCGAGCTTCCCCTTCACTCGATCGAACAGATCACGAGCCCTCCAGTAGGGGTAGCCCCAGATCCGCTGCCGGGGCACGGCCGGCACATAGGGCTCAATGATGCTCCGGGCCTTGGGGCCCAGGGCGATGGTGCGGGGGCTGCCGTTTTTGGTCTTCCAGAACGTGATCAGCCCCCGCTCGAGGTCGACGTCCTCACCGCGCAGCCGCTCCACTTCAGACCAGCGCGCGCAGGTGAGGGTGAGAAACACCAGCATGTCGGCGAACTCGGGTTCACCCAGCTCCCGCAGGACGTGGCACATCGCCTCGAGCTCTCGCTTTGAAATCACCCGGTCCTTGGTGTTGTGGACCTTGAGCTGTTTGGGGATTGGCGGGATGTGCTCGATGTAGCCGTGCAGGGCCGCATCGTCGAGCATGGCCCGCAGGCAGCTCACTTTTTTGTTGACGGTGGTGGGCTGATTGCCGGTCTCGAGGAGGTATTGCCGCCAGCGCTCGATCTCAGGCGCGCCCAGGGAGCCCAGCTGAACAGAGGCACCGAAGAAGTCGATCGCGTGCTGGCTGTAGATCGACGCGGTGCGCTCCCAGGCCAGGCCTTTCCACCTGATGCGCATCGAGAGCTCTCGCGCCTCCTTGATGGTGATGCCGGGGCCGCTGCTGCGGTTACTGGCTGGCCGGGCTGCGACCTGCTCGAGGAGTTCTTTGTGCCTTTCGAGCGCCTCGGCCTTGGTCTTGGTCTTACGGGTGCGGCGGACGCCGTCGACAGTCACGTCGGCGATCCATCCGCCCGCGATCTTGCGGACTGCCATGAGTCGGTGGGTGGTGGTTGGTCACAGGGCCCGCAGCTGATTGATCAGGTGCTTGCCCTTGGTGCTGATGCGCACCAGCAGGCGACGGCCATCGGCGGGATCCTTGAAGGTCTCCACCAGGCCGAAGCCTGTGCGCCCGTCCTCGCGGAGTTCGGAGAGCGCTTGAACGTTGCGGGACACGGAGGCGTTGGTCGTTACCAGCCGCTCCTCGAGTTCCTTGTATTCGATCGGCCCGTGTTGGGCGATCTCGAGGAAAAACCGGATGCGATGCGCCGGCAGTTGAGCAGGGTCCAGAGTCTTAAAAACGTCAAGAGCCCGCGCCAGTTGATCCAGATCCAAGGGCCTGGGTCTCGTAGGTGACTCCTAGGACTCTCGCACAAGTGGAGAGAAACCGTGGCCCGGTCTGCGATCTGCTCCCCATAGGCCGCAAGGTGCTGCCACGTTTGGGTTTTGGGGATTTCCATCGATAGAAGTAAAACTAGCCGCACAGTCGATGGTCTCCAGGGCTGTGGATGGGTGCAAATGTACTATCCAAAAGCTCTAACGCTTCATCTGTCAGCTGAAGCCGATAGCCCCGGCGGTGCGGGTGGCTGCTAACTGTCACCAGGCCGATGCGGCTTTCGACCCAGCGCCCACCTTCCAGCCGCCCCCGCCCCCGCAGCAGGGACAGGGTGCGGCTGGCCTGGCCACTGCTTAGGCCCATGTGGGCCTGCAGCTCGGGCATGTTGTCGATCCCGGAGGCGATCCACATCAAGGCCTCAGCGGCCACCAGCGGGATTCCGGCATCGAAACGGGAGCGAACCGACGCCTTGCGCAGTCCGCCCAGTAGCCCGGCAACGGATTGGAGGGAGCTCATCGCTGGCTCCCCCTTGCTGCGGGCCTGGCCAACCCCTGGAGCACCCGGGCGCGATTGGCTGGGGTGTCAGCCAGCTTGTGGGCTACCAGGTGGTAGGTGATCAGCTGATTGATGCGGGCTTGTTCTTTCTGGCGTTGGCGCTGCTCTTCCTGCTTGCGACTGGGGTGTCGCGCGATCTGCCAGATCACGATCGCCGGAATCAGCACGTAGCCGACCAGGGGCAGCACGGCTAGGGAGAGCAGGGCGCCGGCGGGCGCCAGCACGATGGCCACGCCCACAGCCAGGCGCTTGAGGTTGCGCTTCATGCGGCAACCTCCTGCACTTGAGCGTTGCGCACCTTCACCAGCGCGCCATTGGCGACCCGGAGGGCGTCTTGGGTGACGGTCCAGCTGTCGTCACCGGGTGGCAGGGCCTGGACCTGGACCTCGAGGAGCTCGTGCAATAGGTGGGCCCTGGGGCGCAGCAGCGCCTCGAGCAGCCGGGCCTCCTTGCGAGTGATCGTCAGATGTAGGGGCATGGGTTTAGCGGCGCTGTGCTGCGGGGGTGTGGTGATCTTCGTGGTTGTATCGCTTTTCATCCCTTGAACTCCTCGAGGGCACGCTCGAGCAGGTAGGCGGAGAAGTTGGACATGCTCCGTCCTTGCTCAGTGGCGTGGCTTTCGATGCGCTCAAAGGTCGACCAGGGGACGGTGATGGTCATGCGCTGCGGCTTCTTCTGTTGGCCGCGGCGAAATGAGTTGGTCATGGTGTTGTGGTGGTGGTTGGTCGCTGGTTGAACCCAGCAGGGAAGGGGCGAACCCCCTCCGGGCTGAGATCAGCAGCCGGCGCGGCGGCAGATGGCCGCGGCCGATTCCGCTGGGGCGTCGAACGCCATGCACGCCTGGAACAGCTCGCCGTGACTGGTGTCCTCGTGCTCGTTGAGCTCGTAGAAGCTGTCACCCACCCGCACGTAGAACGTGGCGATGGTTCCGGTGATGCGCTCGGACATGCGGAAGCTGGCGTAGCCCACTCCGCGGATCCAGCGCTCAGGCGGCAGGCAGTTCAGCGCCTCCTCGTAGCGCTCCTGGCTGATCCGGTGAGGCCCGGTGCAATAGCGCTGGCGGTCGCTCTCGATTTGCAGGTCGAGGGCTTCGATGGTGGGCAAGGCGTAAGCCTGCTGGCTCACCTGCCCCTGGGCCTGCAGCTCCTCGAGGGTCTCCCCTCCCCAGATGCTGCGCCCGTCACGGTTCAGAAAGGTGTAGATCCGGCCGGTGGTGGGATCCCATACGGCGGGCGTGCTGTTGGTGAATTGGGTCATTGGTCAGTGGTGGTGGTTGGTCGGTGAGCGCCAGGGCCAGCCCCAGCGCCAGTGATGCCAGCGCCGGCTTTAGTAGCCGAGCCAGGTCAGCGCCTGGCCCGCGTGGCAGCGGTGCAATACGGGCAGGTCTTGATTCACCTGCTCCACCAGCTGCAGCCGGTACTCCTCCAGATCAGCCCCGTGTGCCCTGAACAGGGCCTCCAGGTCGATTGGGGCCAGGCGGCAGTTGTCGTCAGCTGCCCAGATCACTGAGCGCTCGTAGGTGTCGTCCGCGTAGGACTCCAGCCAGTCGTAGCGGTCCCACCCGATCAGGTCGGGCGGAACGACGCAGCACACGGCAGGCGCGGTGGCGTTGGTCATTTGCTTGGGTGCGGTGGTTGGTCAGACCGCCGCAGTGCTCTGCAGCCCCGCAGCGATCTGCACTCATCCTGGCCGTTGCTCTCCAGGGGCGGAGCAGGCGCGGGTGGCGTACCTGCCTATCTGTAACAATTCTTCACAGGGCCATGGGTATCAGGCCCCGGCCCTGGCAGGTGCCACCCCGCTGCAGCCCTGGCGGAGAGCCCACCCAGGCCCCCAGCGGATGTGCAATCCGCATCGGCGCCAGCCACCGCAGGCGATCACGCCGACCGGATGCGGGCCAGCCAGCACCACGCCCACCAGGGGCAGCCCGGGCCAGCACCAGCGCCGCCGGCCTGGGCTGCCCAGCAGGGAAAAGAGCAGGGGGTACAGGGGGGGAAGCTGCGACCGCGTACGTAGAGCACCCCGCCACATCACGCGACCCCAAAACCGGCCCCCAGACGGGGCAGGAACGCCCCCGTTTTGTCCCGGGGCTGTAGGTGGGTCCAGGTCGGGTGAGATGCCCCTTCTTGCCCCGTCCTGCGAACTATCCGGTCATTCCGGATTGCTGAGTGTGCCCCATCCCCGGGAGCGTCCCCGTTGTGGGAGCGAAGCAGGGATCTGCTGCTGCTTGTCAGAGAGGGGACCGTACGGGGGATGGGGCTGTTGGGGTTACTTGCCTTTCTTTCCGCCGCCGCCTTTGCAGCCTTTGCCGCGAGGTTTGTTGAGCATGGTTTCGACCTACCCGGAAGATATCCAGATGGAAACCCAAAAATCGCTAGTGGGTGACTTTGGTCTGCGGGGGTGGAGTCATAATTGACTTAGATTCGTCCCTGCGAGATCCCTTCCAGCCACAGGGTCGTGTCCTGAGGCTGGGATTACGGGATCACGCCAGTGTTATGCCCACTGACTGCATGAACCTTACCGACTTCGATCAAGAGGACTTCGTCATGGTCCACCGTCAGGGCCAGGAGGCCCTTCTGTCGCTGCTGGAGGAAAGGAAGCTCCTGCCCCGTGACTTGGCCGTTGTCTGGGGGCTACTGCCTCACCTGAACTGGCGCAGTGGTCGAGTCAAGGTCACAGCAACGTTTCTGGCCAAGCGGCTGGGGATGCGTCTGCCGGACGTGACCAACTCGCTCAAGCGGTTGCGAGAGAACCTGGTGATCAGCAAGGTCTATGACGAGCTCAGTGGGGAGAGCCACTTCCTGTTCAACCCCTGGTACGTCTCGGCAGGCAGCTCAAAACGCCGCGGCCATGCGCAGCAGCAGTTCAAAGAATCGCTGGAGTGAGCTGTTGATGACCGATAGCCTGAGTTGTACTTGCTCTACACCCGTGTACCTATCGAATACGGACCGGGAGCGCCTTGGTCTTTTTGGCTTTGGGTCCGATGTCCCGGATGAAGTGGTTGCCGACGCTGAAGCAGCTCTTGCAGCGCGTTGTGGAGGTGCTTGTCCTGCCCCAGCGCCGAAGGCCGCGAAGCGCGCGCGCAATAAGAAAGGCGAGTTTGAAGGCGATAACCCGGCAACGCCTGAGGTGAACGAGGCCTATGTGGCTGGCTAAGGTTGTGTTGCCCACCCAGGTGGTGCTGGGAGGCTCACCGGTGCCGTTGTTTGGGGGCTCCCTCTGTCACGGTGGCGGTGGTTGGTCGGAGACCCCTTCTGCCTTTCCGGCGGGAGGGGTCTCCTCATGAGCTGGACGCCAATTCCACCGGAGCTAGGCATTGGACGGTTCCCATATTTCTTCTGCTACATCCTGCGAGAGCTCAGGTTGGCGGAGATGCCGACCAAGCAGCAGCTAAGGATTTGCGACTGGCAGGAAAACGGTCCATCCCGTCAGATCACGGTGGGATTTCGTGGTGTAGCAAAGAGCACGATTGCCGCTGCTAGGGCGTTGCATCGGCTGCGGATTGATCCGTTCAACGAGAAGGTGCTAATCCCGGGATCGACAGCAGAGAAAGCGCTGGAGATCACCACGTTCATGGCGCGCTGCATCCGCGACATTGACATCCTTCGGTGCCTGGAGCCAAGAAATGACGGCCGCAGTAGTACCAGGGCGTTTGACGTGGGCCCTGCCGTTGTGGATCAAAGCCCGAGCGTCAGGGCAGTTGGCATCCTGTCGCCGTCCCTGACCGGAAAACGCTGCACAATCGCCATCCCGGATGACATCGAGACCCTGAACAACTCGATCACGCCGCTGAAACAGGAGCGCTTGGCCGCGGCCGTGACCGAATTGGAGGCGATCCTCAAGCCGGACGAGGGCCAGGAGCTGCCGCGGATGATTCAGTTCCTGGGTACGCCTCACCTGGAGACGTCGCTGTACCTGCGGCTGGTGCGTGAGCGCAATTATTCGATCCGCTACTGGCCGGCGCGCTACCCGGACCCCACCGATGCGGACCAGTGGGATTGCTATGAGGGGCATATCGACCCGGTCATGGCCGCCGAGGTGGAGGAAGACCCGTCTCTAGTGGGTACGCCGACCGATCCTGAGCGTTTTGGCCACGAAGAGCTGCTGAACCGCGAGATGCGGATGACCAGGGCGTCGGTGCAGCTGCAGTTTCAACTGAACTGCCGGCTGTCGACCTTGGATCGCTACCCCGTGCGACTGGGTGATCTGATCGTGATGCCCCTCGATGGCAAGGCACTGCCCGAAGTGGTGGCATGGTCTTCCGGCACGGAGTACCGAATCCAGTCGATTCCCTGCGTGGGCCTTGGCGCCGATCGCTTTTACCACTCGCCCGCGTTGATCCAGGGCTGGGTGCCACAGGAGGAGACATGGCGGTGCGTGCTGGCGGTTGACCCGTCCGGCCGCGGTAGCGATGAGCTGGCCTGGGCTGTGGTGGCGGAGCTCAATGGCAACCTGTTTGTGCTCGAGAGCGGTGGCACCACCCGCGGCTACGAGGAGGAGGTGCTGGTGCATCTGGCGAATGTCGCCAAGCGCTGGAAGGTCAATGCCTGCATTCCGGAACCGAACTACGGCGACGGCATGTTCACCTCACTGCTCAAGCCCGTAATTGCGCGCGTGTGGCCCTGCACAGTGGAGGAGGCGCCACGCAGTGCTGGGCAAAAGGAACGGCGGATCGTTGATGTCCTAGGCCCACTCAGCCAGCAGCACAGGCTGGTGTTCAGTAGTGAGCTGATCCAGAAGGATTGGACCGGAGCCGAGCGCGATCCCGATACCGGCCACCAGCGCTCGTTAATGTATCAGCTCAGTCGCATCACGGCTGATCGCGGTTGCTTGAGCTTTTACGACCGCATCGACGCCTTGGCGATCGGCTGCAGCTACTTCGTTGATGCCGCCGCCCAGGACCAGCAGCGCGCTCAGCAGCAGCGCGCTGATGAAATTGACGACTGGAGCAGGCAGGCGTGGATGGATGAGACGGGAGCCAGCGTTGATGCGCTGGCCCTGGGGTTCCGTCCAATGGCGCGTAGCGCTGCCTATGGCGGTGTCAGGCGGCGCTAGGCGGCCGCAGCGGCACTACTTTCACCTTGTCCTCGAGCTCAGCAAAGTTGAGCTTCCCGGCCATGCGGGCGAGGTCTGCTGTGGGCGTATCAGGCATGGCCGCGGCCGTGATGCTGTTCTGCTTCAGCAGCTGCAGGGCCTCGCGGCGTGCGTTCTTGTCGCCATTGCGCAGGTCATCAAGGATTCCATGGGCGACTTCCGCATGGATCTCCTCCAGGATGTCTCGTAGATCGTTCTTGGCCACGGTTACATGGGTGGAGAGCTTTCTCCATGATGCCGATACAGGATGTGCAGTTCACTGATGAGCGGTGGCTGCAGTTTTGGGAGCACTACAAGGGGCTTCGGCATCAAAAAGATGCGGTCATCAAGCTCGGAAGGCATATCAAGGCCGCGGATCCTGGGCTGCTCAGCGAATCAGCCGAGTGGGTGGATGACTGGCGGGGCAGCAAGGCGGATTACGGGGCTGCGCTTGAGCTGATCAAGTCGTTTGAGGGCTGCCATCTGAGCGCCTACCCCGATCCATTGCACGGCTGGTCAGTGGCAACCATTGGTTATGGGACCACCCGCTACCCAGACGGCCGCCAGGTGCAGCGCGGAGACAAGATCACCGTGGTTGATGCGGCGGAGCTGCTCAGTCGTGAGGTGGATCGCATTGCAAGCAGCCTGAGCGAGACCGTGCCGCACTGGCAGGGGCTTAATCGGGGCCAGCAGTCTGCACTGATTAGCTTCGCTTACAACTTGGGCGCTGGTTTCGTTGGTGCCAGCGGCTTCACGACCATCACCAAGAAGCTGAAAGAGAGGGACTGGGATGGGGTGCCCGATGCCATGGAGCTTTATCGGAACCCAGGCACCAATGTGGAGGCCGGATTGCTGCGTCGTCGCCGCGCGGAAGGTGCGTTATGGCGCGGGCAGCAGGTTGCGGCGCCCAAACAGGCCGCATTGCTGAAGGTGGAATGGCAGAGCCAGCTCGATAACAAAAGTGGCGCGGGTTACAGGGAGTGTTTCTCCTCGAGCTGCGCGATGTTGGCCATGTTTTGGAGCAAGGTCGCCAATGACGATGCCTATAACAAGATCCGCGCACGTTTTGGCGATACCACGTCGGCTCAGGCCCAGCTGGCAGCGCTACGGGAGCTCGGCCTCAAGGCCGACTTCCACACCAATGGCGGCCCTGCGGCCCTGGAGGCCGAGGTCGACGCTGGCCGGCCAGTGGCAGTCGGGTGGCTGCATCAAGGGCCCGCCACGGCGCCCAAAGGCGGCGGTCACTGGACGGTAATCATCGGCTACACCGATGCCGCCTGGATTCACAACGACCCCAACGGCGAGGCGCTGCTGGTCCAGGGCGGCTACACCAAGAACACCAAGGGGGCTGGGATGGTTTACAGCCGCAAGAACTGGAATCCGCGCTGGATGCCAGGTGGCTCCGGCGGTTGGTATCTCACCTGTAAGCCATGAGAAGAGAGCGACTGCACCTTGGGCAAGGGACGACGATCGAAACTGGCCGAGACTGGAACGGGCGATTCTTCATCGCGTACACCAAGGGCGCCAGCGTGTTTCTTCGCTGCCCGATCGAAACCAGGCGGTGGCTGAAACTGCCGGCCAAGATCCCTTCGCGGGAAGCGTTTGACAGCTGGATTGCCTCGCTTGAGGCTGCCGATAGACAGCAGGCAGCTACTTAGCCTTACTGCCCTGCCAGGCCTCGCCTAGGTTCTCGGCTGCTTCCTGGGCAAACCAGCGTGCGATCGCTGTCTGCTGGTGCCACAAGGTGTTCAGTAACAGTGCTGTGTTGAGCAGGCCCTCGTGGTCGCCTGACTCGAACAGGTCAAGCAGTGTTCGCTTCGTGGCCTCCTGCCTGAACTGCAGCTCCTGGCCAACGACGAAGGGCTGCACGGTTACCTCTTGACCTTGGGGCTGATGATGCCGGCTACTACTTCGATCACCCGGTAGAACTTCACCAAAAGCCGGGTGTACTCGTTGAGCGCCTTGTTGTCTTTGGGGGTGGGCGTCATGTTGACGATCACCAGGGCCACGCCATGGATGGCAACGGCAAGGGCGACGTAATCAGCGAGGTGGTTCACGTTTGCCTCTCGATTTCTCGGAGTCTGGTTTCGTGGTCCTGCAGCATTGTCTGCACGCCCTCGAGGATCGTTGTGGTGCGCGACTCGAATCGCCCCAGGCCGTTGGCGATCTTCCAAAGCGCGGCTACACCAGAGCCGCTCAAGCCGATTAGGGCAATGATCGACGCTGGCTCCATTGGCGGCTGAGTTCCACCCCTGCAGAGTAACGGCCTGGCCGATGCTGTCCAAGCCATGCATAAATCTCCGGCCTGTGTTCAGGATTCCCGCGCCATAGCAGCCGGGCCACATGCCGCAGGCTGGCCGTGTCCTTGGCATGGCTGAGGTAGGCCATGGCCGTTTCCAGGCTGCAGCCAGTGGCCTTCCGTTTCAGGCGCTTCAGCGAGCGCTTGCGGATCAGCTTGTAGGTGCGCCAGTGGCGATAGCCAACCCAGTCCACGCCGTCATCCACCCAGCCCACACCGCTCTTGCTGTTGAGCTCCATGCCCAGCTCGCGCACCTTCTCATCCATTGCTCGGTGCGCAACGTGCGCCTGTTCCGCGGTCTCGAAGAGAGCGATCATGTCGTCGCAGTAGCGCAGGTAGGTGTCGAGCTTCAGCTCCCGCCGGGCGAAGTGATCGAGGGGGTTGAGTGCCATGTTGGCCATGATCTGGCTGGTGCTCGCACCGATGGGGATGCCACAGTCCCCACCGTTGACCGTGATGTAGCGCCACAGCAGCTCCAGGGTGCGCTTGCACTTGATGTGCCTCTGCATCTCAGCAAACAGCGCTTGATGGTTGATGCTGTAAAAGAACTTGCGGATGTCAAGACTCAAGTAATACTTCAGCCGACGATCCTTCAGATAGGCATGAAACTGCTGGCTGCAGCGATGGGTGCCGCGGCCAATCAGGCAGCTGTAGGTGTGAGCGATCAACCGCTCCTGCAGGGGCACACGCAGTACGTTGCAAACGGCGTGTTGCACGATGCGATCCTCCAGGAAAGGCGCCTGAATCAGCCGGGGCTTGGGATCCTTAATCCAGAACTCATAGTGCGGCCGCGGCTTGTAGCGCCCGTCCAGCAACTTCGCCTCGAGGTGAGACAGGTTGACCGCCAGGTTGCTCTCGTACTGGAGGATCAACCGCTTGGTTCCTTTGCCACTTCTGACTTCCCTCCAAGCCTCCAGCAGCGCGTCATAGCTGGCGATCTGGGGCCACAGGTTGCCGAGTTTGTGGGGCATGGCGAGACGGTCGCTTGAGCTACTGGAATCGCCGTCCCCGGCTATTGAGAGCCCGAAGGCTCAAGGACGAACTCCCTCCCTTCAACACGGCACGGAAGGTTCCCGTGAGAACCAACGCTGGGCGTGATTGTGTCGAAGTCGGACGGCACGCGCGCCATTGTTGTTGTTCGCGTTGCTGGATGTGTTGTTGAGATTCACGTTGAACACACCGGCATTGGCCGTGTTGTCCCAGTTGCCCCCAACATTCGGCAGCATGTCAGGAGTCCGCCCTGAGTTCAGAGCGTAGCCAGCCTCCTAGAAGCTTGCCCACTTCATCGAGCTTCTCGCAGGCAACGCGGTGTCGTCTGGGTTCGATGTACTTGGCCTCCACTGCCAGGTTGAGTAGCTGGCGGAGAAACTCGTGCTGCACATTGAAGCGTGTGAGATCGGTCTTCTTGTGCTGTTTCTTGTTGGCGGCAATGGCCAACTCCAAGCAGAGATAGCCGATCTCACGCATCTTGGCGCTGAGGACGTACTTCTCATACCGCGGCATGTTCCTTGTGAGAACGTCGAGGTAGAGGCAGAGGTCCTTGCAGCGCCGCTCGATGAGCCAATAGCGCTCCTGCCGCTTGTCCAGTCCTTCTGGAGGAGAAGGGGAGGCTGTCGCCTCCCCCACATGGCTGCTCACGCAGCCAGAAGGCGGACGGCACGCGCGCCAAAGAGGTAGTTCGCGTGGCTGGAGGGGCTGCCGAGAAGCACGAGGAACACACCGGCATCGGCCGTGCTGCCCCAGGAGCCCCCAACACGCGGCAGCAGGTCGTTGGGGCTAGAGCGGTACACGCCGTCACCACCAAAGATGTTGGTGCTG
>Ga0070753_1000594_pt1 | contig 21811 bp, 20 predicted proteins | sample VirMetDEL_Aug_31_FD_77441 | JGI IMG/M metagenome (GOLD analysis project Ga0070753, IMG submission 77441) | Aqueous microbial communities from the Delaware River and Bay under freshwater to marine salinity gradient to study organic matter... | ecosystem: Environmental > Aquatic > Marine > Coastal... | reverse complement strand
TCCCGGGTTCTTTCCGCAATTTGAAGCCTTACTCGGATGGCCCAGATATCTCTCAGTCGGAGTGGGGCTTTCTGCCCGACTAGTTTTCCTTTGTTCCAGGGCTGACGGCCGCAGGTAGCGATGATGTTCATGACAAGTCCTCCACGTGTGGAAAGACAAGGATGGCTAATCGGAGCGACGGTCGCTAACCGGCCATAGCCGTCATTCACATGTGACTATTGGGATCATGCGCCCACGCCATTTATCAGTTCGCGCCAGACATCCCTTGCCTTCTGCTCCGAGGTAAAGACTTGTACTTTTGGATGCCAGAACTGCCCCTCAATTACAATGCATTCCAGGGTAGAGTCCTGAAACGTAAAGACGTAATGGATGGCATCTTTTAGAAACCGCTGTTTATCGTGTCGCGGATGAATGGCGTTTCTCTGCTCAAGCTCTGCTAGCCAAGGCGAATTATCTATTCGATGAATTTGATAATGCTTGAGGCCAAGTTCAATAAGCGGATGGCCGCCCAAAGCCTCATCGTTTGGTGAGCCGAACTGAACTTTTTTTACTAGGGGGAAATGGATTACAGCTATTTCTTCCTCAGCGGTGCAATACCGCAAACATAGCTGCGTGTCCGTGGCGAACACGACGGGTTCGGGCGACGTACCTGGCTGTGGCCAGGAGTCGAGCAGCACTACGGTCGCGAATGACATAGGGAAGCCTAGTAAGAAATAGGGGCAAAACAGAGTGCGAGAGCGACGCGTTGTCGTCAAACGTTTCTGATCGCGACAGGCTGCTTCGGCCGAATTCTGCCTGTCGCGACGGGCTGAAGTCGGCCAAAAGGGGCCTTTGATAGACAGTAGTTGATGACGAAATTATCACTGTGGCTCTAATTCTGACCATAAACCTTTGCGTCCCATGCCGGCCATTAATGTCCCGAAGTCTTCAAAATTGCAGACATTCACCTCAATCTGGCTCGCCCACGTTGCTTCACACTCGTCGCACACCCACAGTAAAAGTTGTGTAGAGCAGACCCGCATTGCTCGAACGTCACCTTGACCGCACCTTTGGCATTTAATCAGCATGGAAATAATCTCTGACAGGACCCCGGTGTAGTCTAATCCGATCGGTCGACTGTCGTCCGCGGCGACAGGCAGAGGTTGTCCAAAAGCAGAAATCTAAAGTGTCCACTAGAGTGGGGGCTATTCAGATGAGTGCCTGATGGTCGGCACGCTCTCAATCACCCTGGCGTCGTTCCGGGCGCGCACGCCGGCACTCTGGTCTCGGTGCTATTGCACACCTCGGCGAAAGCCGTGAATATCTTGAGGGGCGTCGTGACAAGCCTGTGGCTGTTGAGCTGCGCTGCCTTCGACTCATGTTGGAAATAAAAAATAGAGCATTCAGGGAATGGAATATCCTTCATTTGAAAACGAGCCAAAGAAAAAAGCTTTCTGGGCGGCGACGTGCCTGATTTTGGTGGTGGGCTGGATTATTTATATGCTTTGGGCTAGTCGCATTGGGACTCGAATCGTTTTAATGGCGTCGATTCCTGAGTGGACCACCTATATAGTCGTTGGCTGTTTGGTTGGACTCGTTTTTGCCGGACGAGCAATTTACTATCGCCCTGACGGAAGAGATTTGAAGCGAGTTGCCGACTCTTTTGTGGGGGGCGTTTGTCTGGGTCTTGTATTATCTTTAAATAGTTATAAGGTTTTTACTTATCTGTTGCCTGGCGAGATTGTTCATTATGAATCAGCTTATGAGCTACATATTCCGGGACCTTCCTTTGGAAGGTCTGGCCGGTGTGAGGCGGGCTTGCGGTTTAAGGATTTAAATACTGAGCGCTGGATTGAGCTGTGCACCACTGAGTTGGAGTTCAACGAACGAAGGAAAAAAGGCATGGATGTCGTTTTGGTGACTGCACACTCCAATAAGATAGGCTCTTATATTGTTGGGTATCAGTTCATTTATAAATAAATTATAGTGGAGTCGCTTCCATAGACCTCAGTGCTTAATCAGCCTGTAAGTAACTCTGGCAGCACTTTGATGTAGCCTACTACCGTCGTCCGCATCATAGCTGTTTTCTGTCATAGACGACAGGCAGAATCGACTCAAAAGCGGCTTCCGACACCGACAAAAATCCACAACTGTTTATCAGACCTCGGCTAAACGGTCGTGTAACCTGACGGCTGCACCCTGCACGTTTAATGAGTTCTGACAAAGTCTTGTCTTGGCTCAGCTACGTGGAAACCCCGACTACCTTACGAGACACCATGGACTCTTCATTTGACGAATTGATCGATAGGGCGATGTATCTGGGCGTGCACCAGGTTGCATACCCAATTGATATCTTTGGTATTGCCAGATTGCTGGCAGAGCATGCGTCCGATGATGCGGACTTTGAAAAAATACTTTTGCTGGTTTCAGATCCCGAGAACCATTTCACTCGTTGGGCTGCCATACGCGCCATTGGTATCCTGGGGCCCGCGTCTGTTGCCAAAGCACGCGCAACGCTGGAAGCCAGGACAAGGCTTGAGGATTTTCCTCTCGCTCGACAAGAGCTTTACAGTGCGTTGGGTTCGATAACAGATTGAGAGTCCATGGTTTCAGCGTCAAGGCAATCGACAGGCGGCTTTTGGCCGAGTCCCGCCTGTCCTGACCGGCAGTTGTGCGTCGATTCTGCCACCGTAATGTAAGCGTCCAGTCAAGTCATCTACCGATCCAGCTATCAGCACGAGGATGACTGCTTGCCGCCCATGCCGTAAGGTTCGCTACCAAAATCGCCACAGCCTTCCAGTGGTGGTAATACAGCAAGGAGAGCGAACAATGAACATCTTCAAATCATCAGTTCAAAACGTAGCTGCGGCCATAGGCCTCATCGCAGCAGTGACAGTCGGTGGATGCGTGATGATCCCTTACGACACGCCGGAATCAAAAGCCCAAATCCAGCGCGATCTGAAAATTGCACCATCGGATATTCAAGCCGTGTCGGAAACGAACTGGTGCTTGTTCCCATATGGAAGCGAAGGCAGCTGCAGAGCCACTCAAGGCCTGGGAGTGTTGACCAGCAAAGGCCTGATCCTCAGCCTCTACAACAACCACACCTACACTGAAACCGCACGCATCCTCCCAGAACAAGTGCAGTGCGTGAAGACAGTTGGTGGTCGCACTGGAGTCGAACCGTTCGTTGTATTCACCAAAGACCGAGCGATCATGCTCGCCGTCATTACGCCGGGTGGGCAAATGAATGCGCCTGTGAAAGTCAGTTTCTTTGATTATCTGACGAAGCCAGGGCAGCACGTCTTCACTGGGACGGATGGCGGATATGTGCGCAAGTCGGGTCGACAGCAAACCGTAGGCGGAATGGTGTCAGGCACTGCCGTCCCGTGGCATACAACACTCGACGTAACCGAGGTTTTTAACCCTTGCCCGCAGGTTACAGATTAACGAGGAGTGGTGCGTTCCCTCGCAAGCGGTGCGCGCATGTCGAAGCCCGTAGGGTGAAGGATGAATGCCCGAAGGGCCGAGACGCCCCGGCGGCTCGGCTCGCGACAGCCGCCCTTGAAGAGGCACACCTTGAAACAGTCAGTACAGGGCTTTTAGCATCCGTTCAAGCGTTTGATATCCCCAAGTCGACAGCAGCGCTACCCATTAACAATAATTGGTGCGGGAACCAGATCCAACCCTGGGCGTTGGGTCGCAAGAACTGGCTCTTTACAGGGTCGCTACGAGCGTTGCTGGGCTCGTTGAAGCATCCGCTGATCTTGGTCGATTGGTCTCGAATTGATGCCCCTGGTTGCGCTTTTTTGTTGAGAGCCGCAATCCCGCTGGCAGGTCGTTCGTTTCCTATTTATGAAAGTGTTCATGAGCGGGAAGGTTGCCCCAGGTATCAAAGTCGCCTGATTAAAACGCTGGCTCAATTGCTGCCTGATGGCTGTATCCCAATCTTGGTAACTGATGCAGGCTTCCGGCGGCCATGGATGAAGGCAGTAGTCGCGCAAGGTTGGTATTACGTGGCGCGCATACGTAACCGTGAGCTTTATCGTCGCGAAGAAAGTGAGTGGTTACCCGTGAAGAATTTGTATGCTCTGGCCACCTCATCGCCCAAGTCGCTGGGTCGAGTTGAGATGACCCGCAGCGCGCCTCACTTCATTGATTTGTACTGCGTTCGCCACTCTGCCAAGGGCCGTAAACATCAACGAGTCACTGGATCAATCGCCAAAAGCAAGTTCAGCCGGCAGTCCGCCAGTCGTGAGCGAGAGCCGTGGTTGCTGGCAAGCAATCTGAAGCAAAGCGAGTGGAATTCAGCAAAAATCGTGGCAATTTATAAGCCGGCGTATGCAGATCGAAGAAGGCTTCCGAGATGTGAAAAGTGAGCACTTGGGGCTGGGTTTGAATCTGCATCGAAGCAGGTGCCCAAAGCGAATAGAGGTGCTGCTGTTAATTGCTGCACTCGCCAACTATCTCCTCTTTTTAACCGGGCTTCAGGCGCGAGAACGTGATTTGGAACGGCGCTATCAAAGCAACAGCCTCAAGGTGAAACGTGTACTTTCATTGTGGCGGCTAGGCATGGAATATTGGCGCAGTTGTACAGATTTTGGTGGGCGAGAAGGCTTGGAAGTGTTGGAGAAAGCCCTGCGTGATGAGGTGCGCCATCAGGCGCAGAGCCTGGAGTAGATTTGTGCGGATCCCTCAGGGACGGATCTGTTTTCTAAACGTCGGCGTCTGGCCGATGCTGTTGAAAAAGTAGCGCCCCTATCTGGCCTGCGGTGCTGCGGTTGTAGCAGACGCTGACCATACTGGAGCCCTGAACCCGCGTAGCCTTGATCGACATCTGTACAAGGCCCGCAACCTGGTGGTGCGCTTTTTCCTGAAGTTGAAGCAGTTCCGCCGGATAGCGGCACGACACGATCGGCAGGCAAGGAATTACCCGTCGATGTTATCTCTTGTTTCTCCTGTCATATGGCTGGCCTGAATGAGTCCCCGCAGCACGATCCGATTTTTCATAAAATCCGAAACTGGTCGCTCATTGGCCTGCCCCCAACGACTAAACCTTGCCTTTCCACGGTACCAGCTTGCGTTCCAGCCAGCGCATGCCCAGGTCGAACAGCAGTGCCATGGCTCCAATTACCAGAATGCCCATGATCACCACGTCGGTGGCCATGAACTTGGAAGCTGTCAGCACCATAAATCCCAAGCCGGCGGTGGCGGCAACCATTTCAGCGGCAACCAGAGTGGTCCATCCAAAGCCGATGGCGATGCGCATTCCCGTTAACACTTCAGGCAGTGCCGCCGGCATAATCACATGCTTGAGTACCTGAGCGCGGCTCGCCCCCATGGAATACGCGGCGTGAATCTGTTCGATGGCCACAGACTTCACACCGGCCCGCGCACTCAGCGCCAGCGGAGCGAACATGGCGAGATAGATCAGTAAAATTTTCGAGCCTTCACCGATGCCCATCCAGATCACCACCAATGGCAGATAAGCCAGCGGCGGCAGTGGACGATAAAACTCAACCAGCGGATCGAAGATGCCGCGGGCCACGCGATTGACGCCCATCAGGATGCCGACCGGAATGGCGGTCAGCACCGCCAGCACAAACGCACCAAACACCCGCAAGGCGCTCCAGCCAATGTGCGTGAGCAAAGTGGCATCGGCAAAACCTTCCTGGAATACATCCACCAATTGCGCCCACACCGCCTGTGGCGAAGGTAAAAACAACGGTTTGATCCAGCCTCCGTTGGTGGCGACGTACCATGTGCCGAACACCACGCAGAGGGTCGCTAGGCTCAATGTCAGGCTCGAGCCGTTACCAGGCGCGCCGTATTGCTCGCCAGGCCGGGCAGGTGCCGCGCGACGCAGCTCGCTCCAGGTGTGCATGACTGCGCGGCGTTGTTTTTCGTCGAACAGGCTCATGCGGCCACCTCATCACCATGAATTATGCTCAGGATCTGCTCGCGCAGCGCAATGAAGTCAGGGCTGGACTTGACTGATCGAGCATCGCGACAGGCGAGAAATCGCTTGCCGAAGTCCACCGGGAATTCGTGGGTGATACGGCCGGGACGCGGCGACATAATGATCAGGCGGGTCGCCATGAACAGAGCTTCCTCGACATCGTGCGTGATGAAAAACATCATTTTTTGCGTGCTGTGCCAGATGTCGAGAATCAACTCCTGTAAGCGCTCGCGCGTCAGCGCGTCGAGTGCGCCCAGCGGCTCGTCAAGCAGCAACATTTGTGGATCGTTGGTCAGCGCACGAGCGATTCCGACCCGTTGTTGCATGCCTCCTGACAGCTGATAGATCGCGTGTCCGCTAAAATCTGCCAGCCCGGTCAGCTCAAGAAAATACATGGCCCGCTGTTCACGTTCGGTCTTGGACATGCCACGCAACTTCAGGCCAAAGGCGACGTTGTCGAGTACGTTGAGCCATGGAAGCAACGCATGCTTCTGGAACACCACCCCACGCTCGGCGCCGGGGCCGCAGACCTGATCGCGCAACTCTGCACCTCTGCCGAGTTTTTCTGGCACTTGCCCTTGAAAGTCGCCCAGCGTGATCAGGCCGCTGCTGGGCTGGATGAACCCCGCCATCAAATTCAGCAGCGTGGTTTTGCCACAGCCTGATGCGCCTAGCGCAACGACAAAGTCGCCGGCGGCAATGTCTAGGTTAACGCCGGCCAGGGCGCTGACCTGTTGGCCTTTCTGCTGCCCAGGATAGAGCACCGAGACATCGTGGATCTTGAGGCTCAGGGTCATGATGGTTCCTCATATCGGGTTCGGCATCGGGCGATCACTGACTGATCGGCCCGTGCAGGTTTTGCTCCGGATTACTCGGCGGCTTGAACGAAGTCGGGAGTGATGGCGACGCTGTAGTCCGGCAGTACGGCCGACACTTTTTTCTGCGCCTTGAGGAACTCCGCCGTTGCTGCCAGCGCCTTGGCTGCTCCGCCGTCTTTGCCGTTGCCCAGCCACTTGTTGCTGGCCTGTTCGGACGCCAGCGGAAACTGATACAGCGCCAGCACCGGCGGAACTTCGTCTGGCTTGGCGCCAGACTGTTTGGCGATATTGATCACTTGCGGCGAGCTGGCGGTCCAGGTGTCCGGCGCCTTTACGTAATCGCCAGTGCTGGACTGCAGCACTTTGGTGAACGAGGTCATACCGTCCTTGTTTTTGGCCGCGAATTTTTTGTCGACAACAATGCCGTCGAAGGTGGCTTTGCCCCAGTTGGTCAGATCGCCCGAGGTCAGTAATACGTGACCACTTTGTTTCAAACGACCCAGCGCCGGGTCCCAGATGAAGGCTGCGTCGATGTCGCCACGCTCCCACGCCGCCGGAATGTCCGAGGGTTGCAGGTTGATGACCTTGACCTTACCGGTTAGGCCGAACTGCTCAAGGGCAAACAAGGCATGAAAATGCGTCGTGGACACGAAGGGTACCGCCAAGGTTTTACCCGCCAGGTCCTGCGGCGCGACGATGCCACTGCCATTACGCACTACCAGCGCTTCAGCGCTGGCGATGTTGTCGAGAATCCAGAACAACTGCGCATCGACGCCACGGCTGACCGCTGCGGCGATCGGGCTGCTGCCGGCCACGCCGATCTGCACGTCACCTGAGGCCATCGCCAGCATCACATCGCCGCCGCTATCGAAGTTGCGCCACTGGATATCCCAGCCGGTGGCTTTCTCGAATTCTTTCTCGGCTATAGCGTTTTTCCACGGCGCAAACATGCTCTGCACGCCGATGGTCACAGTTTGGGCATGAGCGGTGGCAGCGAGGCCGATAGTCAGCGGCAACAGGAGTGAGTGGCGAATCCATTTATGCAGAGGTTTAAGCATGGTGGAACTCCAGAGTGGGACGACAGGTTTGAAGTCCATGCGATCTTAGTGCCGGCTCGAAACTTGCTTTAGATCCAGTTGCTACAGCCTTTAGTGCCAGCGGGTTTCAGCCCGTCATGGGATAAGGCCTATAGCATTTTCGGTGCGTCATAAGGGGGCGTCGATGCGGGAGTCCGGACCATGTTGGAGCGTTATTTACATCCGTTCGAAGCGGGGCGGGGCTTGCAGGAACAATTGCGCGAGCGGCTTCTCAACGCGATCCTTGACGGCGCGATGCCGCCCAGCGAGGCAATGCCGTCATCGCGCAAGCTCAGCGAACTTCTGAAGATATCTCGCAACACCGTGGTTCTCGTTTACGAGCACTTGGTGCAGGACGGTTACCTGATCCCATCCGACCGGCGGGGTTACTTTATCAACGAGAAATTCCTGCATCAGCAACTGAACGTCAGTCTGCGTGCTTCCAGTCAAAAACTCTTCGACCGGCCGGATCATGCGCCGGACTGGGGGCGCCGAATGCAAACCGAATCGGCGCAGATGCGCGCGATCATCAAACCACGCAATTGGCGTGAGTACCGTTACCCTTTTATCTATGGGCAGGTTGAAGCCGATGAGCAAACTGCGGTGCGCTGGCGTGACTGCGCGCGCATCGCGGCCATGGGGGCGCACATGCGTTGCTGGGTCGACGATCAGGTGACGCTGGATGATCCGTTGTTAGTGGAACAGATCATCGCGCGTGTGTTGCCCAAACGCGGAATAAAAGCCGGACCGGAAGAGATTCTGGTGACCATTGGCACACAAAATTCGCTGTACATGCTCGCGCAGTTGCTGGGGCGACCGGGGCTGATCATGGGCCTGGAAGATCCGGGCTACGTCGACGCTCGCAATATTTTCGGCTTGAGTGGTTGTGACTTAAGGCCCTTGCGCATCGACGGCCAAGGTCTGGTGGTGGACAAGCAACTCGATGGCTGTGACATGTTGTTTTGCACGCCCAGCCATCAATCGCCCACGGGCGTGACAATGCCGGTGTATCGCCGTATGGAATTGCTGGCCAGCGCCCGAGAGCGGGATTTCCTGGTGATCGAAGACGATTACGAAAGCGAGCAGAACTACTTGGGAAGCAACCATCCGGCGTTGAAGAGTTTCGATGACAGCGGTCGTGTGATCTACCTTGGTAGCCTGACCAAAAACCTGCTGCCTGGGCTGCGTCTGGGATTTATTGCGGCAGATCCCGAACTGATTCATGAGTTGCGGGCGTTGCGGCGTTATATCTATCGTCATCCCCCCTCCAACAATCAGCGCACGCTGGCGCTGTTTCTGTCGATGGGGCACTACGACGCCCATGCTCGCCGCCAGCGTGACCGATTGGCCCGTAAATGGCGGTTGATCAGCCGTGCATTGGCCAAGCATTTACCGGATTGCCACACCAGCGGAATGGCCGGTGGCTCGTCTCTATGGGTGACCGGCACACCGGAACTGGATGCATGGAGGTTGCAACGATTGGTGGCCAAGCGTGGTGTATTGATCGAACCGGGAGATATTCATTTTCTGGGCAGTGAGCGCCCGCAATACCATTTCAGGCTAGGGTTTGGGGCGATCGCAGAGGAGCTGATCGAGCCGGGGATTGTTGCCCTGGGAGAGGCTTGGCGAGAGATGCAAGGCCAGTTGCAGGCTGAGCCTGCCACGAGTATGTAGATGCCGCCGAAAGGCTGCGATTGTCCGTCAAACGGATCGCCGCCTTTGGCCGTTACGCGGAGTTGAGTGCTCGATCAGGCGTTATAGATTTTCCTGACCCAGCGTGGTCTTGAGGATATCGATCATGGCATCCACATGCTGGCGCTCAGCTACCAATGCCGGGGCGAAAATGATCGCGTCCCCGGTGGTTTTTACGTGCAGACCTGCTTCATACAAGGCTCGCTGCACACGGTTTCCTTTCGCTCCCGGTGTTTCTCCCGGCGTCAGTTGAATACCGCTGAGCAAGCCGTAACCACGGAGGTCGCTGACCTGCGGCAGACCGCGCAACCCACTCACACACTCAAGGAAGTATGGCGACAGCTTCTCGCCCTTGGCGAACAGGTCTTCATCGCGGTAGATGTCCAGCGAAGCCAGCGCTGCCGCACACGCCACGGGATGTCCCGAGTAAGTGTAACCGTGGAAAAATTCTGGCCCAGCGCCTTTGCTGGCGCCGACGACGGTGTCGAAGATTGCCTGATCCACCGCCACCGCCCCCATTGGAACCGCCCCGTTGGTCAGCGCCTTGGCCATAGTGATGATATCGGGCTTCACGTTGAAGCTCTGCGCGGCGAACGCCTTACCCGTTCGACCGATTCCCGTAATGACCTCGTCGAACACCAGCAGAATGCCATGCGTGTCGCAGATGTCCCGCAGACGCTTCAGGTAACCGGCGGGTGGCACGTAAACGCCAATGGAGCCGGCAATCGGCTCGACGAAACAGGCCGCGATGCTGTCGGCTCCGTGGGTGGCGATGATCCGTTCCAGATCGCTGGCCAGGTCAGTCTCGCTGTTCGGCTCGCCCAGTTGAAAACGCTGTTCTTGCTGCCAGGTGTGGCGCATGTGGCTGACGTGAGGCAGTCCGCCTGCCGCGAAGGTCTGCCGGTTACGCATCATTCCGGACAGCGCCACGCCACCAAAGTTGACGCCGTGATACGCCCACTCACGCGACACAAAACGTGTGCGCTGCCCCTCTCCGCGAGCGCGATGATAGGCCAGGGCAATCTTCATCGCGCTGTCCACTGACTCGGAACCGGAGTTGGTGAAGAACAGCTTGTTCAGACCTTCAGGCAGCAATTCGCTCAGTCGCTCGGCCAGTTCGAACGAAAGCGGCGAACCGCGCTGAAAATGAGGGGTGAAGTCCAGGGTCATCAATTGCCTCGACACGGCCTCGGCGATTTCCGAACGTCCGTGGCCCGCAGCGCTGCAAAACAGGCCTGAACTGCCGTCCAGCAGTTCGCGTCCGTCAGCGGTCCAGTAGCTCAGTCCCTTAGCCCGAACAAACAGCTGTGGAGCACGCTGAAACTCACGATTGTCGGTGAAAGGCATCCATTGATGATCAAGGTTCGTTGTCATGGGTTCATTCCTGAAGGTGGACACGGTAAAGGTCGATGGTCATCAGCCTAGCCATGCACCTCTTCGAGCCTTAGAGCCAGATGGGGGATTCTATGGAGCCAGGTTTTGCCCAACGTTCTGGCTCCATAAAAATAGCTGTCTGGATCTAAAGTGAGTCCCGGCGCTTGAATAGAGTGGCACCCTACTATTAGGGAGGCCGACAGTGAGTCCTGAACTGAGTTTTGTCCTGAGCGCCCTGTGTGTACTGGTTGCGGCGATTATTCGCGGCCTGACCGGATTCGGCTTTGCCGCCATCGCGGTCGTTGGTCTGGCAATGCTCGGCCCTCTGAATCAGGCTGTACCGCTGGTGCTGTGTCTAGAAGTCTTGTCGAGCCTGATGCTCTTGCGCGGGGCCTTGCCACAAACCGATTACCCACAACTCAAGCGCCTGTTGATGGCCGCCGCTTGCGGTGTGCCCTGCGGCATCTGGTTGCTGACTGGGATGAACAGCGACGGGTTGACCATCGGCGTCTATTTGCTCATCGGGCTACTGGCGTTGCTCGGACTGGTGCGGGTCACGCTGCCGATGGGCAAAGGGCAAGTGGGCGGCTGGGTGGTTGGCGCCAGTAGCGGCGCCTTGATCGCGGCATTTTCTATCGGCGGCCCGCTGGTTGTTGCCTGGCTCAGTCATGTTGGGCTGAAGGCCCTGGCATTGCGTGCCACCCTGATTCTGTTCTTTTTTGTCGTGGACCTGGTGGCGATTTCGGGGCTGGGACTGGCCGGAGCGATCCCGAATCAGACATTGACTCATGCTCTGTACCTGGTGCCTGCCTTGCTGGTGGGGTTGTGGATCGGTCAACAGTTGTTCATCTACATACGTGCCGAAACGGCGGCGCGTTTTACTCAATGGCTGTTGCTGGCGCTGGCAGGCTTCGGCTTGCTCGGTCATGCATGGTCCTGAATCGAAGGAAGTCCTGATGACCCCGACACTCTTTATCACTGGTGCCACGTCCGGTTTCGGCGAAGCGTGTGCTCGACGATTTGCCGCAGCAGGCTGGTCGCTGATTCTGACCGGTCGCCGCGAGGAGCGTCTGCACTCATTGGCGGATGAACTCTCGGCGCAGACTGACGTGTTGCCGCTGGTGGTGGATGTGCGTGACCGACTGGCCATGCAAGAAGCCATTCTTAGTCTCCCCCCCAGGTTCAGCACGCTTCGCGGACTGATCAACAACGCTGGATTGGCGCTCGGCACCTCGCCAGCGCAGGACTGTAACCTGGACGATTGGGACACCATGGTCGATACCAACATAAAAGGCCTGATGTACACGACCCGTCTGCTGCTACCACGGTTGATTGCCCATGGCGCGGGTGCCAGCATTGTCAATCTGGGTTCAATCGCCGGCAACTGGCCGTATCCCGGCAGCCACGTATACGGCGCCAGCAAGGCGTTTGTCCGTCAGTTCTCGCTCAGCTTGCGTTGCGATCTGCAAGGCACCGGCGTCCGCGTGACCAACCTCGAGCCGGGTCTATGCGAGAGCGAATTCTCTCTGGTGCGCTTCTCGGGCGATCAGTCGAAATACGATGCGGTTTATGCGGGAGCCAATCCGATCCAGCCAACGGATATCGCAGAGACGATCTTCTGGGTCTTCAACCAGCCTGCCCACATCAACATCAATAGCCTGGAATTGATGCCTATCACCCAATCTTGGAACAACTTTGCGATCACACGGGGCTCAGCCAATGGTGTGTAAATATGGATCAACGAAGCTAAGTGCGGCGGTTATCGGATTCTTGCCTTCTGCTGCATCCGATCTTCATTCGGCAGTCTTTTGCCGGGCAAGGGCGCCGCTGACTTCTGGATAACCGCCAAGCCCGAGCCACGACCATTTGCCGTCGGGCTTCTTATAGCGCAACTCCCACGATTTCTGCCCGTTAGGCTTTACTCTGAAACACAGGTCTGAGCTGTCTAACCCACGGTATGCCCTTGCTTCAGGAGCCAGGTTGGCCAGTGTGGTATCGGAGAGGGGAGCATATACGATGTGAAGGATGCGGGCAGATCAGGATGCCCACCAATTGGATGTCTAACACATTTGGGTTGTATGCCCGTGGTTGGCTTAAGACGCCGTTAGCTTATCTCGCCCCATCTCGTGAGATGCGAAGATCATTCGGATGGCCAGCATTGCGCCTGTTAACACTGCCGTCATACCTAGGGTTTCATACAGCGTTGGTAAACGTTGTTCAAAAAGCAATCCGAATAGGGTCGCGAAAAGGGATTCGAGAGCAATTAGTTGCCCCGAAAGCACCATGGGTAAATACCGAGACGCTTTGTTCCACGCCCATGCCCCCAATACGGACGACAAAATTGCAATTAGAAATGCCCACACATAAAGGCCTCCAGCATTGGCAAAGTTAGCGCCCTGAGAGGGCATTTCAAAAAGGTTAAATGCATACCCCAAGGGCATTACCAGAAGCATACCCAGCGCGCTCCCGACCATCATGAGTCCGGTCCACGCGCTGGTGGAATGTGCTGGGATTTTGCTCAGGCCTTTTTGGTTCAGCACACTGAACGCCAACCAAAACGCCACGGCACAAACAGAAAAAAGCACCCCGAACACGGCGGTGCCTTGCGAGGCGAGCGGGGTGTCATTAGCCATAACATTGATGAGCAGCAGGCCGAACACCAGCATGGATAAAGGCAATGCCAGTTTTCGCCACGCCAATATCTTGTTTTGCGCATTTCCAAGCAGAGCCAGCATCACTGGCACCACCGCAATGAATGCTGGCGTCAGGACGGGGCCGCTGATCTTAACACCGCATGCAATGCAGACGCTGTACCCTAGATAGCCTATGGCTCCCAGCGTCAGCGCCACCGTCCGCATAGGAAGTGTCAACTCTCGAACACTGGTGCGGTCGACGAACATCCAAACGACACCGATTACTCCAACGATCATGAATTTAACTGCCAGAAAGTCAAATATGCTGTAGTTCCCTGTGACATACGGAACGATAAAATTCGACCCCCAGCATAATGTTGCAAATACCGCAAAAAATACGCCGAGGGCAAAAGGATGAGCTGATGTGTTCATAGGCGACTCCAAGGCTGGTAATCGCAAGTTTGAACGTTTCCGGATGTATGCTACAAACGAGTTCTCAGCCCTCAATGCATAATCCATGGTTATGAATTTACTCGGTAAGTCACTTCCTCCTCTCGCTAGTTTGTTGCCTTTTGAAGCGGCCGCCCGTCTGGAAAGTTTTTCACGAGCAGCTGACGAACTTCATATCACTCAAGCAGCGGTAAGCCGTCAGATTCGTGGGCTGGAAGAGGATCTTGGTGTAGCACTCTTCGACAGGCGCAATCGTGCGGTCTTTTTAACGCCAGAAGGACGGCAGCTTGGGCTTGTCGTGAATGCCGCGTTAAACCAAATAAGTTCTGTCGCTGAGAGCTTGCGAGGCGCGGCCCGCAGGCATCAGGTCGTATTGCTCTCCCAGCTTTGTGAAGCGTTTTACTGGCTAATGCCGCGCCTTTCTCGCTTCCACCAACGCTATCCGGATATCGAAATTCAAGTCGTTTCCACTACCCAACCGTTGACGGAGTTCGGTGGTCATTTTGACGTTGCTCTCCACTGATAGAGTGGCTCAGGATTGAACTGTTAGAAGCGATAGATTAGACGCACGAGTTCCCTGATCGAAACGCGACCGATTCGACTACCGGTTGCCACCTATTCGGTAGCAACTCGGAAATTTCACTCGCCCGCTGCGTCGGCAGGCGCGTGAGGACGTCCTTCAAATGAGCATACGGATTGCTGATCAACGCGAGGATTACTGGAAGAATCGAGTTCAGCCATTCTGGCAGCATATCTGGCCGAGAAACCGAGAGTTCGCAACCAGTGGAATAGCCGAGTCGTTGGTTAGATTAAGTATTGCTGCGGGCCCTGAGTTTTCGAGTGCGTTTTTGGCCGTACAGGATTGGTTGCTCCCGATAGAACATCCGCACTACGTAGTGCATCAATTGCATGAGTCAGGGTTATGCAACAGCTTTCCTATGGATGCCTTGCGACTTCTAAACGCAATCATTGATGATCAGCCGTGGGCTCCCCCGTGAGTTGCAGCAATGTCTCAATGCGATAGCGCAGACAAGCCCTTTGATGACTCATGAAACCCAGTATCAGCGGCTTACCGAGTACTCTCGCAGACGGGGAAGGTCATTCAGTAAAGGCGGCTAAACGGCCTTTCTAAAAAGGTCGTTGAAGTTTGCTTTAGCAAGGAAAAAAAATAATCTGAGCGTCTTCGATTTTTGAGTTGGGCATTAGTTGGAAAGCGCGTAGTGACCTTCTACGGTGGGTACTAGAGTGGATATTGTTCGATCTCAGTCTAGTCCGCGGTATGCCCCAGCCTCAGGTTCCAGGCTGGAAAGTGTCGTGTCAGCGAGAGGGCGTCGCTTGATATCGGCGCGTTTCATCCTTGTATGCCTTCAGTTCAATTATTTATGAAGCATTCACGTGGGCATACACGGTGGGAGGTGAACAGCCAGAAACAAGAAAACCCGCACGAGGCGGGCTTCTTGAGGTGATTCATAGACTGCTGTAGACATCTATGGATCGTACACTGAGTGTCGATTTCAACACGCAGAAATCTGACATTCAAATCGCTGGCGGTGGGTCATTCATGGGGTTTGTTTCGCAAACTGGCGTTGGCGATCAGATAGGGGAATGAGCCTCTGAGCCTCGTGACACATCCCGCAATATTCTGTTGCTCAGCCTAGCGGCGAGCTAGCCGATAGGTATCCGTAGGTAAACGCAATCTGCTGCTTGGAGCATGTATGTTCGACTGGATCAGCAATATCCGTATAGGTACGAAACTCGGTTTTGGCTTCGGCCTAGTGTTGGCGCTAACTTCTCTGCTCGCTCTCACTGGCTGGATAGCAATCAATAGTCTTGATGAGCGGGGCCTCAAGATTGAGAGTATTGCTCGCGTCGCCGAGATGACCAAGGACTTGCGCGTTCATCGTTTGCAGATAGAGCTCAACCGCAAGGGAGATGGCGCCCAGTTGATCCTTCAGACGCTTGAGAAGCTAACTGTGCATTTGAACACTGCGCGTACTCATCTGACCTCTCCCAGCGATTTTGCGCTGATTGACCAGCAGATAGCTGCAGTTAATGCGTACCGCGATGCCCAGCCTGCTTTAAGCCAAGCGGGAGCCGACCTGACTCCAGTGTTTGCCCGAATGAGTGAGCAAGGTGAAATCTTGCTCAATACTGCGCAGCAGTTGATAGCGTCGCAATCCGCCAAGCGCGAGGCCGATTCTTCTTTTGCTAAAACCCTGCTTGCGAGTATCGCTGCGCTGGCGTTGCTGCTCGGCGCCGTCGCGGCCTGGATTATTACCCGGCAAATCGTTACACCGTTGCAGCATGTCCTCAAGGACGTCGATCGTATTGCCTCAGGCGATTTGAGTCAGGATCTGGAGGTCAACCGTCGCGATGAGTTGGGGCAATTGCAGAGAAGCCTGCAAAAGATGACCACCAGCTTGCGCGAACTGATTGGCGGTATCGGCGCTAGTGTCATTCAGATCGCTAGTGCTGCCGAAGAGTTGTCAGCCGTCACTGAGCAGACCAGTGCGGGTGTGAATAGCCAGAAAGTCGAAACCGATCAAGTTGCTACTGCCATGAACGAAATGACTTCCACCGTGCAAGAGGTAGCGCGTAATGCTGAAGAAGCGTCTGACGCCGCGGCCGCCGCAGATCGGCAAGCTCAAGAGGGAGACAAAGTTGTTGGTGAGGCCGTGGCTCAAATCGAACGCCTGGCTATCGAAGTCGGCAACTCCACCGTGGCTATGAGTAATCTCAGAGAGGAAAGCGACAAAATCGGCGGCGTGCTCGATGTTATTAAAGCGGTTGCACAACAAACCAACCTACTCGCTCTCAATGCCGCCATTGAGGCAGCGCGAGCGGGTGAAGCTGGACGAGGTTTTGCGGTAGTTGCCGATGAAGTTCGTAGCCTGGCGCAGCGTACCCAGCAATCCACCGAAGAAATTGAAAAACTAATCTCCAGCTTGCAAAGCGGCACTCTAGAGGTATCCGCCGTTCTGGAGAGCAGTCGTATATTGACTGATAGCAGTGTTGAGTTAACTCGTCGTGCCGGAGCATCTCTGGAAAATATCACCCGCACGGTGTCTACAATCCAGTTGATGAATCAACAGATTGCCTCAGCTGCTGAACAGCAAAGCGCAGTGGCTGAAGAGATCAACCGTAGCGTGCTGAACGTGCGTGATATCTCTGAACAAACCGCTGGCGCTAGTGATGAGACAGCCGCCTCAAGTATCGAGTTGGCACGCTTAGGTCATGAACTTGACGATTTGGTTAAGCGCTTTCGATTATAGGGCTGATCTAAAGCGCTCCCCAATCAGCGAGCCAGCATAGGAATAGATTGAAGCTTCGCGAGCATTGCATTGCGGGGGGGATTACATGTAGCGCTTCACCGCTTGGTGTAGCGCTTTACATAAAACATCCGTGATGTTTGTTTAGCCAACGGCCAGGTTGCCAGTCAAAACACCTGATTTTGGTGGAAACCACAGTGGAGACCATCGCCTGGCTACCATAACTTTTGATAACAGGCTGGCGGCATGGTTCGCACCAGGTTCACATAAGAGGGTGCGAACCAGAAGTGCGAACCTCAGTGCGAACCTGCTGCCAGTACGCACCCGAATGCGTACCAACCGTGCGTACTGATCTGCGTACTTGCTGTGCGCAATTTGCGCAATTTGCGCAGTACTGCGCAGTCCGGTGGCGAGCCGTCGCTGGCGCTGGGGAGCCTACATGCCGGCCCGGGCATCACGCGGCCCAGTGCGTGAATATGCTGCGTGAAGGGTGCGTTAAACCTTGGCGGGGGAGGGCTTCGCGCAAAGGCCAAGTGCGCGATGGGCGTGCGCGAAGCACTGCGCGAAAACACGCAGATATGCGGCATTCGTCCCCTCTCGATGTGAGGTATGGGGCTTTCATGCGCCAGCAGTTTCCACTGCGCGACGGGATGGTGACGATCCGATTGTTGTTGACGCTCCAGAAGGCACACCGTAAATTATTAGGAACGATCATTCCAATTAGATGGATTGCCATGCGTACCAAGGAATTTGAACCAGACGAAATCGCCGATGCTGCCATGCGCGTTTTTTGGGCGCGTGGCTATGCCGCGACCTCGGTGCAGGATCTGGTCGAAGGCACGGGGCTGTCGCGCAGCAGTCTCTACAGCACGTTCGAGAGCAAGCAGGGGCTCTATCAGCAGGCGTTGCGCCGCTACCAAGCCATAACTACGGCCAATGTGGAGCTGATGGCCAGCCCCGGCTCGACAAAAGATGTGATCCGGCAGCTTCTGATGCGCATTGTGGAGGACGAACTGGGCGATCCGCAGCGGCGCGGCTGCCTGGTTGCCAATGCGACGCTGGAGCTGGCAGGCCATGACGAGTCGGTGGCCGAACTGGTGGCCGACAACTTCCAGCGCCTGCAGAAAGCGTTGGAGAAGCTGATCGTCCGGGGACAGCAATCAGGCGAGGTTGCTGTCGAGAAGAATCCGCGCGCGCTGGCCCGTTTCTTCGTCAGCACCATGCAGGGCATGCGGGTACTGAGTAAAGGCAGTCCCGCGCGGCAGCGTCACCAGTGTCTGCTGGATGTGATCGACGTAGCGCTCGATACGCTATAACCACCCGCCCGCCGTCCTTGCGCATCGAGGTGCGCAAGGATGTTGGGTTTTTTTTGGTCTAAATTGGAATGATCATTCCATTTAGAGGGTTTTCATCCACTATCAAAAGGAGTTCACGTGAGCACTGACCCAAAAACCACCATCGCTTTCCTCCGTACCGGCCTGATCGGCGCTCCCGTCGCGCGCAATCTGCGTAAGCGGGGGGGGGGCCGTGCATGCCTGGAACCGCACCGCGGCCCAGGCCGGTCTTTGGCGCTTCGAGCGTGAACTGGAAGCTGAGCGCGGTGCAAAGGACATGGCGGCGCCCTATCTCGCCTGACATACATAAGGACGAACACCGTATGAACATCCGAAATCACAAGACACCCGCGTCGGTACCTGAAGCAATCGTTGGAGGGCTACCTGTCTGGAAGCTACTGGCGTTCACGATGGCGGGTTTCCTTGCCATCATGACCGAGACCATGCCGGCCGGCCTGTTGCCACAGATCAGCCAAGGCCTGGGCGTCTCCGAAGCCTTGGCGGGCCAATTGGTGACCCTCTATGCGCTGGGGTCAGTACTGGCCGCAATCCCGATCATCGCCGCCACACGCAGTTGGAACCGTAGGCCGTTGCTACTGCTGGCCATCGGCGGTCTGCTGATCTTCAATTCCGTCACGGCCTTGTCCGCCCACTATGGGCTAATTTTGGTAGCGCGCTTCGTCGCTGGTATGGCGGCCGGCGTGATATGGGGGCTGCTGGCCGGCTATGCGCGGCGGATGGTTCCCCACCGCCAGCAGGGACGCGCACTGGCAGTTGCGGGCGTTGGCCAGCCCATTGCCTTGGCCATCGGCGTGCCGTTGGGAACGTGGTTGGGCACCTTGTTCGATTGGCGAGGTGTGTTCTGGATCATGTCGGCGCTGTCACTGCTGCTGTTTGTCTGGGTGCGTCTGGCGGTGCCGGACTTTGCAGGACAATCCGCCAGACAACGCGTGCCGATTCGACGCATCTTCCTGATGCCCGGCATCCGCCCGATACTGCTAGCGCTGTTTGTTTGGATATTGGCGCACAACATTCTCTACACCTACATCGCTCCCTTCCTGGCCTCGGTGGGGCTGGGGCATCGGGTGGACGCCGTGCTGCTGTTGTTTGGCGCAGCCTCCATTATGGGAATCTTGATCACCGGTGTGCTGGTGGACCGATGGCTACGCGCACTGACCCTGCTGAGTCTGGCCGTGTTCACCGTAGCGGCGCTGACGTTGGGTTTCTCGGGCGGTTCGGTACTTGTCGTGCTACTGGGCGTTGCGACATGGGGGCTGACCTTTGGCGGCGCACCAACATTGCTGCAGACCGCGCTGGCTGATACGGCGGGCGATGGGGCCGATGTGGCGCAATCCATGTTGGTGACAGCCTTCAACCTAGCAGTGGCCGGCGGCGGTGCTGTGGGCGGTGTCCTGCTGGAGCGTCTCGGGCCTGCCTCTTTCCCTTGGGCATTGGTGGTGTTGGCGCTGCTGGGCTTGTCGGTGGTCTGGTCGGCTGGGGCACATGGCTTCCGGCCAGGCCATCGCATCGCTGCTTCTTGATCGAGGACATCCCATGGAAAGGACCTCGATGAACACCTAGCGCGACTTAGCGCTGATGTAGGCCTTCCATGGGGTTGTTTCGCAAATTGGGCATCCTAGTGGTTGTGACTAGCCCCAAGTGGTCACTGATGTTGGTCACCGCGCCTGGTCACCACCCTGGTATCCGGCGTAGATCAACGCCAAACCGTGGATACCAGAGTGGCTACCGCCCGATCTGGTCAGCGCCAGCGACTTAACAAAACTTAACCTTTTTTAGGTCGAACACCTGTCATCGAGCGCATCGTACTAACGGCTATCTGGACAGTGATGGCTTTGAGTCTATATCTGTCTAGAAGTCAGTGGGAAGCACCCAGTCAGGCTCGCTTGCCGAAGTCGCCTTGGACAACAACGCCACCGGCGAGGCCGTCGAGGTAGTTCGCATACCATTGCATCATCTTCGTGCGCTGCGGCAGATACTGGGCCTTGTTGTAGACGCCGGAAACGCCAGGCTTTTTGTGTGAAAGCTGGGCCTCGACGTGGTTTTCGTCGAACCCGTTCTCGTTGAGCACTGTCGACGCGATATGCCGGAAGCCGTGACCGGTTTGCCGGCCTTCATATCCCATACGGCGCAGCGCCATCAGAAACACGGTGTCACTGCGTGGTTTGGTGTGGTCGCTGCGGCCAGGGAATAGAAGGGGATAGCTGCCGGTGTACTGGCGTAGTTCCTCCAGCGCCTCGATCGCTTGCGACGAAAGCGGCACCAGGTGCTCAAGTCCTTTCTTGCGGCCTTTGCGCTCGACGGGGATCGTCCAAACCTTCTTGGCAAAGTCGAACTCAGACCACTGAGCTTCGCGTAGCTCGCTTGGACGCACGGCGAACAGGCTCAGCAGCCGCAGGCCGAGGCGCACGTCGTGGGCGTGTGGATAGGCTGCGATGGCTCGGATCAGGCCGGGAAGTTCATCGGGTGAGACGTGGGCGTAGTTCTCGGCCTTGCCGGACTGGAGATATTTTTGCAGCCCCTCGAGCGGGTTATGGGTGGCCCGGCCGGTTACCCTGGCCAAGTCGTAGGCGTCTCGGCAGTACGAGCGCACTCGGCTCATTTGCTCAAGGATTCCCTGCCGCTCCATGCCGCGCAGAAACTCCATCCACTCAAGCGGAGTGATATCGGCATAGGGGCGTTTGCCGAACACCGGGAAGACGTGACGTTCCAGGGCGCCGATGATTCGCTTGGCGGTGCCCGCATCCCAGTTGGTGAGACGTGAGGCGTACCACTCGCGCGCCAGTGGCTCGAATGTCTCGCCGGCGATATCCCTTTCTACTTTCTTGCGGACTTGCTTGGTAACGATCGGTTTTTTGCCGTCGGCGCCGTCGGTGCGTAACTCGGCAGCTTTCTGCCTGGCGACTGATCTGCTCACCTCGGGGTAACCGCCAAGCCCAAGCCCAAGCCATGACTATTTGCCGTCAGGCTAGCTGCCAGGGCTTTTGGCCATCAGGCTTCACGCGGAAATAAAGGCCGCTCCCGTCCAGCTCGCGATACTCGTTGGCATCAGGCTCCAGGCCGGCCAATGCGGTGTCGGAAAGGGGGGCGTTCTATCTCGGAGCGCTTCATTTGGGCTCGTATCCCCTCGGTTCAATTATTTGTCGAGGAAGCACAGAGGATACACGGAGGACGGTATAGGGGGGATACAAGGAGAGACAGCCAGAAAC
>Ga0070753_1000593_pt1 | contig 21813 bp, 16 predicted proteins | sample VirMetDEL_Aug_31_FD_77441 | JGI IMG/M metagenome (GOLD analysis project Ga0070753, IMG submission 77441) | Aqueous microbial communities from the Delaware River and Bay under freshwater to marine salinity gradient to study organic matter... | ecosystem: Environmental > Aquatic > Marine > Coastal... | reverse complement strand
CTCAGCACGCGCGCCAAACCTCAGCGCTCGTGCGCGAGCTGGGTTGGATTCGCGTGGCTGCTTTCGCTGCGCTCACGGGGACACATCCCCGGGCTTACCGCGCGAGCGACCCAGCGACGACTTTTGTGATCTCCTCGACGGAGAGTTCGATGCCGACTGTCACGCCCGATTCGTCGTCCGCGAGTCTTTCGAGGGTCGCCAATTGGGAGTCGAGCAAGCTTGCTGGCATGAAGTGTTCGCTTCGAGACCCGAGCCGAGCCGCCAGTATTTCTCGCGACCCATCGAGCAGCACAAACCTCACGCCGGGTGCCTCGTTTGCGATTGCGTCTCGATACACGCGCCGGAGCGCTGAACACGCAACAACGAGCCCTGTCGTGGATGCCGCAGCCAAAGCCTGCCCAACACTCTCAAGCCACGGCCACCGATCGTCGTCGGTGAGGGGCTGACCTGCGGCCATCTTGTTCACGTTGGCGACGGGATGAAGGTCGTCCCCGTCGATGAAGGGAACGCTCAGTTCCTCGGCGAGCACGGCGCCGACCGTGGATTTTCCTGACCCGCTGACACCCATGACAACGATGAGGGGTGCTGTTAGATCGGTGCTCGTCACGGGCGCGACCATGTCACAGCGCACCTTTGGTGCTGTCGCCGATGGGGATTGCGCGTAGCCGAGTGACGCGAACCGGTGACGCGAGCAAATCGGCGATGGCGGCGTTAAAGTCGGCAACGATGGCACCCGCGCCGTGCGCGTCGAGAAGCTCGGCGGTCGCCCACTTCTCGATCATCACAATGGTGCCGTCTGGTTCTTCGTTGATTGCGTAGAGCTCACAACCTTCTTCCTCGTGCACAAGAGGAATCGTGTGCCGCATGGCCTTGATGAGTGCTTCCGACGCGCCTTCGCGTGGGTGAAAGATTGCAGTTACTACGACGCTTGATGATGTCTGAGTCACGGTGTTCCTAGTCGGTTGGTCGGGTCGTTCTTGTGGTAGTGGTTGTTGTGGGCAATCGCATCAACGGTGCTGAGGGGGTGGGGCCGTGCTTGCTCGCTGCACAAAATCGGCGTCGACGAGGATGCGCCGCGGCTGGGCGGGAAGTCGTCCTTGCATTCGAGCGAGGAGGGTCTCAACGGAGTGGGCGGCCAGAAGGTCGATGGGCTGTCTAATCGCTGTAAGGGGTGGATTCACGAGCTCTGTCCATGGGTTGTCGTCAAAGACGATGACCGAGAGGTCGTGCGGGATAGTGACCCCACTTTGAGATAGACGTCGGAGTGCCGATGGTACTTGCGCGGTGTTGGCTACGATGAGCGCCGTCGGAGGCGCCGGCAAAGACATGAGGGCGCCAACAGCATCACTACCTCCATCGCCGCGAAAAGGCGCGGCGAAAACAAGCCTGGGGTCTATCTCGATGCTGTTTTCCCTGTGGACGCTCTCGTATCCTTCAGTTCTCGTGCGCCCCGTTGATGTGGTGAGGGGGCCCGAAATAAAGCCGATGCGTGTGTGCCCGAGGTCGACAAGGTGTTGTGTCGCGATGCGTGCCGAGCGCGCGTTTTCTATGCTCACGACGTCTGCGCGGTCGAAGTCAGCGATGGTCCGGTCGACAAAAAGCACATCCACGCCGCGATCGTTGAGCCGGTTCCACGCTTCGGGATTGCTCCCCGTGGGGGTAGCAATGATCCCGCCTACGGAGCGATCGAGCATTGTTGCCAGCGAATCGGACTCTAAATGAGGGTCTTCTTGAGTCGTCATGAGAACAACTTGGATGTCGCGTGCTCGGACTTCTTGAACGATTCGATCGGCGAGGCGTGCGAAGAAGGGGTTAGCGAGATCGGCAAGTACAAGGCCGATCGTGGCGGGGCGTCCTCCGCTGAGTTCGCGCGCGGCTGCTCGCGGCCTGTATCCGAGCTTGTCGATTGCTTCGACTACTTTTGCTCGCGTCTTTGGCGCGACGGGACCAGTCCCCTCGTTGAGTACTCGTGAGACAACGGCTATGGAAACTTCAGCTTCACTCGCGACGTCGCGAATTGTCGGCGCTTTTTTCACAGCGTTTCCCCCTCGATATGTCCTCATGTTACCCAGTATTGATGCCATTTAGGTAACCGGTTCCACTTTTGTGTTGACACCATGAAAGCGATAGTGGTACAAAAGTGTAACCGATACCACTTTTGTCAAATATCGCGTGCCGGAGTCGCCACGAAATCTCACCACTGGTGAGAAACGCCTCCAGCCGCCAGAGAGCTGAGAGGCCCCCGTGAACCTGCATAAACTCCTCGCCGATCGAGAAGCCGAGGGTCGACCCATTCGAGTTGGGCTGATCGGAGCTGGACGCTACGGCACGATGTACCTTGCGCAAGCCCGCAATATCCCGGGAATTCACGTTGTTGCGATAGCCGACATCAACGTTCCTCGCGCTCAAGGGGCCTTCGATCTTGTCGATTGGCCGGAGGAGCTCATGGCGCCCGATATCGCTAGCGCTCTGGCGAATCGCACGACGACTATCGTCGCCGACTCCGCAGTTCTCTTCGACTCGGATATCGATGTCATTGTTGAAGCGACAGGGAACCCTATCGTCGGAGTGGCTCACGCCTTGAGAGCTATCGAGACCGGCAAACACATCATCATGGTCACGGTGGAAGCCGACGCCCTCGCGGGCCCCGCTTTGGCCGCTCGCGCTGCTGCTGCCGGAGTCGTTTACTCCATGGCGTACGGCGACCAGCCTGCTCTCATCATGGAACTTGTCGATTGGGCTCGTACTTCAGGATTCGACGTTGTGTGCGCTGGTAAGGGTGCGAAATACCTTGAGCACTATCACGACATGACTCCCGACAACGTCTGGGAGAACTGGGAGTTCTCGAAGGAACTTACGGACTCCGGCCAGCTCAACCCCTACATGCACACGTCCTTCCGTGACGGGACGAAAGCCGCCATCGAGATGGCAGCTGTTGCGAATGGCGCAGGCCTCATCCCCTCCGATTCTGGCTTGACCTTCACCCCAGGAAATGTCGAAGAGATCGCCACAATTTGTAGCCCCTCGGCCACCGGCGGAGTTCTCGAGCACGAAGGCAGCGTCGACGTTATGTCTAGCGTTACGCGAGCGGGAGAGTGGATCCCTCACAACACTCAAGAGGGCGTCTTTGTTGTTGTCAAAGCAACGAACGCCTATGTCGCCGATTGCTTCCGCGAGTACCCCTGGCACCCGGATCCTTCGGGACAATACGCGGCCCTGTACCGCCCGTATCACTACGTCGGCCTTGAGCTCAACATGTCGATCGCCAATGCCGCTCTCCGCGGCATCTCGACCGGATCGCCCGTTGGATTTCACGGCGACGTCGTTGCTACGGCCAAAAAGGATCTCACCGCCGGTGAGTTCCTCGATGGCGAAGGTGGCTTCACCGTGTGGGGCAAGCTCATCTCGGCCCGCACATCAGTTGCGCGTGGCGCTCTCCCCGTGGCACTTGCTCATCACGTTGAGCTGCGCAACAACATCGCCAAGGGCGACATCGTGACGTGGGATGACGTGATCATCGACGAGTCGCTCGAGGTCGCGTTGACCTTGCGCAGGGAAACCGAAGCCATGCTCACGGTCGCGAGCTAGCGCTCGTCATTCGGCTCAGCCACAACTAAAAATCTCGGGCGACCTGCCCAAAGTTTCCGCAGTCGGGGAGACTGGTCATTGCGACCGGCTTCCCCGTCTGGTGGAAAAACCCGCACCACAATGCAACACCTTCCAAAGACGAAAGGAACCCCATGAAAGGGAACATCACAACCCGGATCGCAGTCGGCGTAGCCGGTGCCGCAGCGCTCACGCTTGTAGCTACCGGTTGCACCGCCACCGCAGGTGGATCAGGTGAAGGAACTGGGACTGACATCGCCACTCTCGTGGACATGGCAGCAGTCGAAAGCTATGACGACTTGACCGCATCTCTCGGAACGCCAGAGGTGCCAGAAGGAACAAAGCTCTGCTACGTCACCCGCACACTCTCCAACGAGTACTGGAGTTTCGTGCGTGACGGATTCGAAAACCGGGCTGAAGAGCTCGGCGCAGAATTCATCACGTTTGCCGTGAACGATGAAGCCTCGATCACCGAACAGCTCGACAAGGCAAAGAGCGCTGCTACGCAAGGGTGTGACGCTATCCTCGCGTCACCAATTTCTGCGACCGCTCTCGACTCAGTGTTTGGTGAGGCCATCGCCAACGGTGTGCCCGCGATCGTGTTGAACGATGCCAAGGGAACCCTGGCCGGCACGATCTACTCGGGCCCGGATTCGCTCGTTACTGGCGAAACTGCTGCTGACTACATTTCGGCGAAACTGCCTGACGGTGGAGAGGTCGCAATGATCGAGGGCGACCCAGGATCGTCAAACGCTCTCAACCGAGGCGAAGGTTTCAAGAACGGCCTCGAGAACCACCCGAACCTGACGCTCGTTGCGTCGCAGACCGCCAACTGGGATCAGGCCAAGGCGCAGGACATTGCGACGGCCATGCTTACTGCTAACCCCAACATCAAGGCCTTCTACGTCCAGAACGACGGAATGGCATTTGGAGTCGCAACAGCGATTGCTCAGGCCGGGAAGACCGGAGACATCCTCTTGGTCGGTACTGACGGCATCCCGCAGGCAAAGATCGAGATCGCGGCAGGCAACCTCACAGCGACTGTGAGCCAGAAGCCAAACATCGAAGGCGCTGCTGGTGTTGATGCTGCTTTGTGGCTCATCGCAGGCAAGTCTCTTCCCGGCTGGATTGAAGTTCCAGCTTTCGTCATCGACTCTGAGAACGTTGCAGAGTACGAAGTCGGAATGCCGTAACAGGTTCCAATCTCAACGAAAGCGTGACATGAGCGAGCAATTGCTGGACATTCGTAATATTGCGAAATCCTTCCCCGGGGTACGGGCTCTGGATGACGTCAGTTTCACTCTAGACAGGGGAGAGATTTGCACTCTTGCCGGTGAGAACGGCGCTGGAAAGAGCACACTCTTGGCCATCCTGGGTGGCTCGCTCACGCCCGACAGCGGATCGATAACGGTCGACGGCGTCCGGCGGGTGGAGTATTCCCCCCGCCGGGCGCTGGCTGACGGCATCATCGTGGCTCATCAAGAGCCGGCGGTGGTTACGCAACTCTCTGTTGCACACAACCTCCTCCTTGGGCGTTCACGATCGCAACGGTCGAAGGACAGAGGGCACGTTGAGAAGGCCCTCGAGGATGTCGCACGCATGGGCTTCCCTCTCGAGGCCAAGGCCCTTGTTTCCTCTCTTAGCCCTGCAGAGCGCCATGCTCTCACCATCGCCCGATCGTTCGCTTTCGGGGCTCGAATCGTTGCTCTCGATGAACCGACGACAAGCATGCTCGAACACAATGTCGAGCAAGTGCTCGAACGGGTGAGGGAAATTGCGCGAGAGCGTGGAGTGGGAGTCTTGTACGTCTCTCACAAGATGCCTGAAGTCATGAGTGTTTCGGATTCTGTCGTGGTTCTTCGCGACGGCAAGGTGGGTTTCAGTAGCGGTATTTCTGAGACCAACGAGCGCGAAATCATCAACAACATGGTTGGCCGGCAGCTGTTGAGCTTCGAGCGCAAGACTCGTGTGAGCGATGACGCACCGGTCAAGTTCGAAGCGCACAACGTGACAAATCCGAACGGGGCGGGGCCCGCTTCGCTTTCCGTTCGGAAGGGTGAGGTTCTCGGAATTGCTGGACTCGTCGGATCGGGAAGAACCGAACTCCTTCGCGCGATCATCCGTGCCGACGTTGGCTCGACCGGGACGGTCAGTATTGACGGAAAGAGCGTTGCTATCCGGAGCCCGAGAGATAGCAGAGAGGCTGGAATCGCCTTTGTCCCGGAGGATCGCAAACGCCAGGGGCTCGTGCTTCAGATCCCGGCTTTTGCCAACATTTCGTTGACCGCCACCAATCACTTCTCACGGTTTGGCCTGCTCACAAGCAAGAAGGCCCAAATACAGAACGCCGAGGCCGCCGGCAAACGCATGTCTTTGCGCCCGGACAACGTTCACCTCAATGCTCGACAGTTTTCCGGCGGCAACCAACAAAAGGTTGTCATCGCGAAGTGGACGTGGCGAGACGCCACAGTCTTCCTATTTGACGAACCAACTAAGGGCGTTGATGTTGGTGGTCGCGTAGAAATCTACGAACTCATCGACGAACTTGCGGCGGCGGGCAACGCAGTCATTGTCGTCTCGTCTGACCTGCCCGAAATCATCTCGTTGAGTGACCGCGTTGCGGTCATGCGCAACGGACACATTGTTGCCACCCACACCGGCGACGACATCAACGAGCACGTTCTCGTGGCTAGCGCCATGGGCGTCGCGGAAGGAAAATCATGAGCAACACACCCACCGGGGCGCCGCGCAAAGCCTTCGCCTTGCCGAGCCTCAACATGCAATCCATCGGCATCTACGGAGCTGCAGTAGCCATTTTTGTCATCTTCGGGTTGCTCAACCCGAACTTCTTGACGGTTGGCAACCTGCGAGATGTGGCAATCGCCGCGAGCATCAACGCGATTATCGGTTTGGGAATCACCTTCGTCATCATCACCGGCGGAATCGATCTTTCGGTTGGCTCCATCGCGAGCTTCGTAGGAATCGTCGCGGCAACCTTGATGGTCAATGGCGGTGTCGCTCCCATCATCGCCCTCCTCGCGGGCGTCGGGCTCGGGCTAGCATGCGGAACGGCGAACGGCCTTCTCATCACCAAACTCAAGCTCCCACCCTTTATCGCGACTCTAGGAACGATGAGCGTATTCCAAGGTTTTGCCTACGTCGTGACCGACGGTAAGCCGGTCTACAACGTTCCGACAGAGTTTGTGCTTATGCTCAACAGCTACATCGGTGGCGTTCCCGTTATGGTGCTCATCGTCGCGGCTGTCGGAGTTGTCTCGTGGCTTATTTTGCGCAAGACCGTGTTCGGGGAAAACGTTATTGCGACCGGTGGCAGCGAAGAAACAGCCTGGCTTTCTGGCATCCGTGTTCAGCGCGTCAAAATCTACGTCTACGCAATTTCTGGCGGGATGGCAGGGCTCGCTGGGCTCATTCTTGTTGCTCGAATCAATGCAGCTCAATCTGAAGGTGGCAGTCCGTACCTGCTGACGGCAATCGCTGCGGCGGTCATTGGCGGAGCCAACCTTATGGGTGGAGAGGGCCGCATCGCGGGAACTCTCGTCGGCGCGCTTATTCTTGGCGCACTCACCAATGGGCTCGTGTTGCTCAATGTCCCGAGCTTCTACGAACAAATTGTGACGGGTCTTGTTGTCATCATCGCGGTTGCTCTCGATCAGGGCGCCAAGGGGTGGCCGATTCTGAAACGTGGGAAGACACCGTCAGCCGAGATCCCCACCGAAACTGAAGCTATCAAGGTCGCACGAAGCCGATGACGGAAGTAGCCACGTGGTTGCCGGGCGCCCGAGTACTCGTGACGGGTGGTGCGGGCCTCATTGGCCGCGCCACCGTCAGAGCCTTCGCTGAGGCGGGGGCCACGGTGACCGTCTTCGATAGCGTCGAGTCGGATGTGATCGGAGCGAGGGAGTTCGTTGTCGGCGACATTTGCGACGAGGCATCCGTTCGCTCCGCTGTGGCGAATCAGGATGTCGTTGTGCACTTGGCTGGAGTGCCGGGGCTCGAATTCGAGAGCGCCACGACCACCTATCGCGTCAATACCGTGGGAACCTTCACTGTGCTGCTTGCTGCCGCAGAGGCCGGAATTGCGCGAATCGTCTACGCCTCGAGCATAAACGCCGCCGGATGGCCGTTGAATCCTCGAGGAGTGATGCCGCCCTCATTCCCCTTCGACGAAGACAGCGAGCCAGAAGTGGGGGACTGGTATTCCTTGTCGAAGGCTGCCAACGAAGCGGCGGCGGCAATGATCAGAGATCGGTTCTCAGTGGCCGTGACAGGACTTCGTTTTCCTCTGGTTCGAGACATTGTCGGTGACCCTGCGACGTTCGCGCTGCACCTCGACAACCTGATGCGAAGCGATCGTCGACGAGCGGCGTGCGAAGGCTGGAGCTATCTGGATACGTCAGACGCAGGCCGCGCGTGTGTGCTGGCGGCGAGTGCCGCGAGAAGCGATGGCCCGGGCATCCTCGTCGCGGCTCCGCACACATATGTGACGGAAAGCACTGCTCACGCCCTCGCTCTCGAAGCACCAGAAGTGCCTCGAACACCTGTTGCAGGTCGCGAGGTTCCGATAAACCTCAATCGTGCTCGAACTTTCCTGGGATTTGAGGCTCGGGTTGTGCTCGATGACGTTGCACCCGAATGTTTGGTGTCTCTCGCCGACTACCCGGAGGTATCGTGATAAACGATGTATCCCTGATCGGTCTCGGGCCGATGGGGCTTCCGATCGCGCGGCGCATTCTTGCCACGGGGCATCCGCTCACGGTGTGGAATCGCACTCCAGGAAAAGCCGATTCTCTCGACGGCGCGAACATCGCTTCAACTCCCCGAGAGGCTGCGGCCCGAACAGTTCTGACGGTACTGCCCGACCTCCCACAAGTGGCCGAAGTGATGACAGGCCAGTCAGGTTTACTGGCGGGCTGGAGAGAGGCTGGAATCGAGCATCCAACGCTCGTGATTCACGGCACGGTTTCTCCCGCTGCGGTTGTCGAGTTCGGAAACTGGATGAAGAGCGAGCACGGAGTAGCCGTCGTCGATGCGCCCATGAGCGGTGGAACGATAGGTGCCGAGCAAGGACGATTGAGCTTGATGATGGGTGGAGACGAAGCCCTGATCGAATCTCTGCGTCCAATGCTCAGTTGTTTCGCCACAACCATTGCCAGACTAGGCGGCCCCGGTGCGGGAGCGACGGCCAAGATCTGCAACCAGATTGTTGTTGCGAGCACGGTAACTGCGCTCGCCGAGTCGGTGAACCTTGCCCGCCATGCTGGGCTCGATGTGGCAACACTCCTCACGGTTCTGGCTGGAGGCCTGGCGGCCTCAGAAGTTTTGACGCAAAAAGGCGTGGCATATCGTGACGAAGACTTCTCAGGCGGAGGCAGCGCCAAGAACCAACTCAAGGATCTTCGGTTTGCGCTCGAAACGGGCGACGCAGCAACTGTGTCGATGCCGCTCACGAGCACCCTCACCGCACTTTTCGAGAAAATGATTAGTGACGGAGACGGTGACCTAGACCACACCGGGATCTATCGAACAATTGCAGCAGGTAGCCAGGAGGAAGGTTCACGATGATCGACTTTCCCATTGTCGACGCTCACCATCATCTGCAAGACCTGTCGCATTCCTACCCATGGCTGCACGGGCCGGCTCGGCCGTTCAAATATCACGGAGACGATCGGCCCATTCGGCGCGACTACCTCACCGCCGACTACCTCGCAGACGTAGCGCCACTCGAGCTTGCCGGAAGTATCCACATCGAGAATGGCGCGGGCGACCCCGTCTGGGAGAGTGACTGGATCCAAGAACTGAACTCGGCAACGGGTATCCCGAGTGCTCACGTGGCGAGAGTGGACCTTCTGTCTGCAGACGCTCCGGCCGCTCTTGAGCGCGCGGCATCCCGACCAGTTGTGCGTGGGATTCGTTACATTCTGAACTGGCATGAGAACCCGCGGTTCGCGCACGTTGATCGCGCAGACATCATGACCGACCCGGTGTGGCTATCAAACTTCGCGCGACTAGCGTCACTCGGACTGTCTTTTGACCTTCAAGTGTTCCCGTCACAATTGCTGGATGCCGCTTCTCTCGCGGCCGCGCATCCCGACACGTCGATCGTGCTCGACCACGCAGGAATGCCGATCAGGCGCGATAGCGAGGGGTTCGATCAGTGGCGAGCGGGAATGGTCGCGCTCGCAGCCAACCCCAATGTGTCGGTAAAGGTTTCTGCTCTGGGAACCAACGATCACCACTGGACTAGGGAATCAATCAGACCATTTGTGTGGGAAACGATCGAGATTTTTGGCACTGATCGAACCATGTTCGGCAGCAACTTCCCTGTCGACAGTCTCTATTCGACTCTCCATGAGCTGTACGCGGCGTTCGATGAACTGACGATGTCGTTGAGCAGGCCGGAACGAGTGCAATTGTTCGCATCAACTGCTGCGCGGTTTTACCGGATCGAGTGAGGTCCTTCCGGTTTTCTGGGCGCTGCGGACTTGTTTGAGAGATCCAGCCGCAGGTGTGTTCATCACCCAGCACACCGGTGTCGGTCGCGAGACGTAGGATTGTTCTTGTGTCTCTCGACGGAATTATTTCAGGGCTTTCGCGCGCCCGCACGTTCGATGACGCACTGTCTAGGGCCAACAGGAGCGCCGACTTTTCTCTCGTCGATGGCCTCCGAGCGCCGCTGCTCGCCGGGCTTCTTGGAAAGCGCACGGGGCCACAAGCACTCCTCGCTATCGTCTCGACCGGGCGCGAAGCAGAGTCTCTCCGTGAGGCTCTCGCGTGTTTCCTGCCCGGTGCTGAGATCGTCGATTTCCCAGCGTGGGAGACGCTTCCGCACGAACGGTTGAGCCCAAGCGCTGAGACCGTCGGTCGGCGCCTCACGACATTGCGCAGGCTCTCGACCTGGAACGAGAAGCGTGAAGGGCACCTCGTGATTGTCGCTTCAGTGCGTGCCGCGCTGCAGCCTCTCGCCGATAACCTCACCGACATCGAGCCTCTCGTGCTCACCGCGGGCGGTCGCGGCTACAAGCTCCCCGAGCTGTCGCGCACGCTCGTCGACCTTGCGTACGCGCGAGTGGACATGGTCACTCGTCGGGGCGAGTTCGCGGTGCGAGGCGGCATCCTCGACGTTTTTGCCCCCACCGATGAGCATCCCGTTCGGGCCGAATTTTTTGGCGACGAGCTCGAAACTCTGCGGCCGTTCTCGGTATCCGACCAACGCTCGCTCACGACGACGATCGCCTCGACCGAGTTGCCGCCGAGCCGGGAACTCTTGCTGAGTCCCGCGGTGCAGCAGCGCGCGAGAGAGATGCAACACGAGTTTCCGAGCCTCTCGGGGCTGCTCGCGAAAATCGCCGAGGGCATCCCCGTCGACGGCATGGAGTCTCTCGCGCCGGCCTTGCTCGACAGGCTTGTGCCGCTCACCCACTATTTGCCCGCGGATGCCGCAATCGCCGTGCTCTCGCCCGAAAAGGTTGCGACGCGTGCTGTGAACCTCGCCGAGACCAACAGGGAGTTTCTCGCCGCAGCGTGGAACGCGGCGACGGCTGGCGCCGAAGCCCCCATCGATTTGGACGCTGGCGATTTTGTTACTCTCAACGGTTTGCGCGCTTCGGCCGGCGACCGCTCGTGGTGGACGATGTCGTCGTTCGACTCCGGGGCGTCGATTGCCGATGCGAGTGTTGAAGATCTCGCGGCCTCGGCTCTCGAAGAGTACGTGCGAGTCGAGGCGGCCGCTGTGCCCACGTTCGCGGGCCAGCTCGATGGTGCTGTCGGTCACGTGGGCGAACTGCTGCACGATGGCTGGAGTGTGGCCGTTGTCGCTCAGGGGCACGGCCTCGTCGATCGCGCCGTCGACGTACTGGGGGAGCGCGAGCTTTCCGGTCGCGCCGTCGAGAGCTTCCCTGAGAAGCCCGAGGCCGGCGTCGCTTACGTTTTGCAAGCCCACGTCGAGAACGGTTTCCAGGTTCCCGAGATCAAGCTCGCGGTCATTAGCGAAACCGAGTTTTACGGGCGTGCTGTTGGTTACGACTCGCGTCAGGTCAAAAAACTTGCGACCAGACGCAAAAACGTCGTCGACCCGCTTCAGCTCAAAACCGGTGACTTCGTGGTGCACAACACTCACGGCATCGGCAAGTTTCTTGAGCTTGTTCAGCGTCAAGTGAGCTCGGGCGGCCGCAACGCCGTCAAAACCCAACGCGAGTTTTTGGTCATCGAATACGCGCCAAACAAGCGCGGCCTTCCCGGCGACAAACTGTACGTGCCAACCGACCAGCTCGACTTGCTGTCGCGCTACGTCGGTGGCGAGGCTCCAGCTCTCTCGAAGATGGGCGGCAGCGATTGGGCCGCTGCGAAAGGCAAAGCGCGCAAGGCCGTGCGCGACATTGCAGTTGAGCTCGTCAAACTCTATTCGGCGCGCATGGCCTCGAAGGGCCACGCTTTTGGTGCCGACACCCCGTGGCAGCGCGAGCTCGAAGACGCGTTCCCGTTCGCCGAGACCATCGACCAGCTCACGACAATCGATGAGGTGAAAGCTGACATGGAGCGGCCCATCCCCATGGACAGGTTGCTGTCGGGTGACGTCGGCTACGGCAAGACCGAGGTTGCCGTTCGCGCCGCGTTCAAGGCAGTTCAGGGCGGCAAGCAAGTTGCCATGATTGTGCCCACAACTCTTCTCGTGCGCCAGCACCTGGAAACCTTCGCCGAAAGGTTCGCCGGGTTCCCCGTGCATTTGCGAGCACTCAGCAGGTTTCAGACCGACAAAGAGTCGAAAGAGACCATGGCAGGCCTCGCCGACGGAACGGTGGATGTCGTCATCGGTACCCACAGGCTCCTCGGCAACTCCATAGCCTTCAAAGACCTCGGGCTTGTGATCATCGACGAAGAGCAGCGCTTTGGTGTTGAACACAAAGACGCACTTAAGAAGCTCAAGACCAATGTGGACATTCTCGCGATGACCGCGACTCCCATTCCCCGCACGCTCGAGATGGCGGTCACGGGCATTCGCGAAATGTCGACGCTCGCGACGCCGCCGGAAGACCGGCATCCGATTCTGTCGTTTGTTGGCCCGTACTCGGAGAAACAAGTGGGGGCGGCAATTCGCCGCGAACTGCTGCGCGAAGGCCAAGTGTTTTTTGTGCACAACAGGGTCTCGAGCATCAACAGGGTTGCCGCGCAGCTGGCCGAACTCGTGCCGGAAGCACGCATCGCCGTCGCGCACGGGCAGCTGTCGGAGAGTGTGCTCGAGCAAATCATGGTTGACTTCTGGGAGCGCAAGTTTGACGTTCTTGTCTCGACAACAATCATCGAGACGGGTCTCGACATTGCCAACGCCAACACCATGATCATCGACCGCGCCGATAAGTACGGGCTTTCGCAACTGCACCAACTTCGCGGTCGAGTAGGTCGTGGTCGCGAGCGCGCCTACGCCTACTTCTTGTACGACGACATGAAGCCCCTCTCAGAGACGGCTCACGAGAGGCTCTCAACTATCGCCGCCAACAACGAGCTTGGCGCAGGAATGCAAATCGCGCTGCGCGACTTGGAGATTCGAGGCGCGGGAAACCTCCTCGGTGGCGAGCAATCGGGACATATTGCTGGAGTCGGTTTCGACCTGTATTTGCGCATGATCGGCGAAGCCGTCTCGACCTTCCGTGGCGATGTTGCAGAAGGCCAAACCGAGTTGCGTCTCGAATTGCCCGTGGATGCCAGAATCCCCGAGGACTACGTCGAATCCGAACGGCTGCGGCTCGAGGCATACCAAAAGCTGTCGACGGCTTCCGCGCCGACGGCCGCCGACGGCCAGATCGACCTCGTGCTTGAGGAGCTCACCGACCGATACGGGGAGCCCCCAGCCGAAGTGCACAACCTCATCGCGGTGTCGAGGCTGCGCCGAATGGCCGTCAAGGCGGGTCTGAGTGAAGTTGTCGCCATGGGTGGCAACCTTCGGGTTGGCCCCGCGATTCTCGCCGACTCGGTGCAAGTGCGACTGCAGCGCATGTACCAGGGCTCGCGCTACTTCACTCAAACATCCACCGTCGCCGTGCCCATGCCGGTGGTCAACGGCGAAGCTCTGGATGACACTGACCTCATCGACTGGACCCGCCAGTTGCTCGTCGCCATCTTCGGCGCCGAGGTTGCCGCGGCCCCGCCAGCGCCCTAGCCCGCCTCTCCACAATGCTGAGCATTGTGTCGCGCGCGGGGGTTTGTGCCGGGCGTGCGTGTATGAAACGCGGCGCCCGCCACAAACCTCAGCGCTGCAAGTACCGAGTGCCGCAGCTCGCGCAGCTCGCGCAACTCACAACGGGACCTTAGACACTTGTGGGGCATCCGAGCCGATGTTTAACTGGATGTATGGCTGATGTGCGCAACACCTGCGACCACCGCGAACAGACCGAACTGGATGCCGACACCCTCGACCGCATCAACATGTGGTGGCGCGCCGCAAACTATCTCTCTGTCGGGCAAATCTACTTGCTCGCCAACCCTCTGCTTCGTGAACCTCTCACGCGGGAGCACATCAAGCCAAGGCTTCTCGGGCATTGGGGAACAACGCCCGGTCTCAACTTCATCTACGCGCACCTCAACCGTGCCATCCAAGAACGTGACCTTAACACGATCTACATCACGGGCCCCGGTCACGGAGGTCCAGGCATGGTTGCCAACGCCTATCTCGATGGCACCTATAGCGAGGTCTACAACGAGATTGACCACACCGAGGAAGGGGTGCGCAAGCTGTTTCGGCAGTTCTCTTTCCCCGGCGGCATCCCGAGCCATGTTGCCCCGGAGACGCCCGGTTCCATTCACGAGGGCGGCGAGCTCGGCTACTCCTTGAGCCACGCGTATGGCGCAGCTTTCGACAACCCCGATCTACTCGTAGCCGCAGTCGTCGGAGACGGCGAGGCAGAGACGGGCCCGCTCGCGACAAGCTGGCATTCGAACAAGTTCGTCGATCCCGCAACCGATGGTGTGGTGCTGCCCATTTTGCACCTCAACGGCTACAAGATTGCGAACCCGACGGTGCTCGCGCGCATTCCAGAGAGCGAACTTCTCGAACTCATGCGCGGCTACGGGCACACTCCCTACGTGGTCTCGGGCGGGTTCGACGGTGAAGACCCCATCGAGGTTCACAAGCGCATGGCGACAACCCTCGACGAGATTCTCAACCAGATCGCTACGATAAAGGCCGCTGCAACCGCGGGCACTCTCGAGGGTCGACCGGCGTGGCCCATGCTCATTTTGCGCACCCCCAAGGGGTGGACGTGCCCGGCGATTATTGACGGCAAGCCCGCCGAAAACAATTGGCGCTCGCACCAAGTGCCGCTCGCCAATGCTCGCGACACCGAAGAACACACGAGACTTCTCGAAGGTTGGATGAAGTCGTACCGGCCTGAAGAGCTCTTCACCGAGAGCGGTGCGCTCGTCGAACGCGCAACCTCGCTCGCGCCAGACGGCGATTTGCGTATGAGCGCCAACCCCATCGCCAACGGCGGTCTGTTGCGCCAGGCCCTCAAGCTCCCCGACTTCAGGGACTACGCCGTCGACGTGCCGCAACCGGGCGGCACGGTCGACTCCGCTACGGGCGTGCTCGGCACGTGGTTGCGCGACGTCATTCGCGATAACCCCACCAACTTCCGCATCTTCGGTCCCGACGAGACAGCATCCAACAGGTTGCAAGCTGTCTACGACGTAACCGATAAACAGTGGGATGCCGGACTCGAGCCCATGGACTTTGACAACCATCTGGCGAAGGCCGGCAGAGTCGTGGAAATGCTCAGCGAACACCAGTGCGAAGGCTGGCTCGAAGGCTACTTGCTCACGGGCAGACACGGAATCATCAACTCGTATGAGGCGTTCATCCACATCGTCGACTCGATGTTCAACCAACACGCGAAGTGGCTCGAATCTGCGAGCAAGATCCCGTGGCGCCGGCCCATCTCCTCGCTCAACTATTTGCTGAGCTCTCACGTGTGGCGCCAAGACCACAACGGAAACTCCCACCAAGACCCGGGTTTCATCGATGTTGTGTTGAACAAAAAGTCCGAGATCGTGCGAGTGTATTTGCCGTTCGACGCCAACACTCTGCTCTCCACCTACGACCACTGCCTGCGCTCGGTCAACTACGTCAACGTCGTTATTGCGGGCAAGCAACCCACGCCCAATTGGCTCACCATGGATCAAGCGATCGCCCACTGCACGCGCGGCCTCGGGCTGTTCGATTGGGCAGGAACCGAGGTCGACGGGGAACTGCCGGACGTTGTGTTGGCCGCCGCGGGTGATGTGCCGACGCTCGAGGTGTTGGCTGCGGCATCCATTCTCAGGGAGCACGTGCCGAGCCTCAAGGTGCGCGTTGTGAACGTTGTTGACCTCATGAGGTTGCAAAGCGAAGAGGAACACCCTCACGGTTTGAGCGACAAAGAGTACGACGCGATTTTTACCACAACCCAGCCCGTCATTTTCGCGTACCACGGGTATCCGTGGCTCATCCACCGGCTCACGTACCGGCGCGCAGGTCACGGCAACCTGCACGTGCGCGGCTACAAAGAAGAGGGCACCACAACGACACCGTTCGACATGGTGATGCTCAACGACCTCGATCGGTTCAAGCTTGTCATGGACGTGCTCGACCGCGTGCCCGGGCTTGCCGCTCGCGAGGCAGGCCTTCGGCAGCGGATGCAAGATGCCCGCGTCGAGGCCCGCAACTACACGCGCGAGCACGGCGAAGACCTCCCCGCGGTCGCGGAATGGTCGTGGACGGGGGATGCCGCGACCGCCGCCGAGGCGCACGCATCTACGGGTGGCGACAACGAGTAGCCGCCGCCGGCGTGGCTGAGCGTCGGCTGCCGGTGTCGGCACAATGCTGAGCATTGTGTCGCGCGCGGGGGTTTGTGCCGAGCGTGCGTGTATGAAACGCCGCGCGCGCCACAAACCTCAGCACGGCAGGCCGGCGCGGCCTGCCCGCGCTGCGCAGCTGCCTAACTCTGCGGCGACCGCGGCGAGAAGATGACGCCGCGGTAGCCTTCGCTTGACCACCTGATGAGGCGGTCGAGGTTGTCGAAGGAGACGGGCAACTGGTGGGTGTCGACCCAGGTCTCTCCGGTCTCGATGTTGATCCACGGGTCTTGAACGAGCACGGTGTCGCCAACTCTCGCGTGAGCAACAATCCAGTGTGGGCCGACTTCACCGTGCATGGGAGCTTCGTCAATGAGGAGGAGAGCAAACTCGTCGGCTGCGACTCTTCGAGCGATCTCGTCGACGCTCACGCGGTCGGCTCGAATGGGTATTCCTGCGTTAGCAGCTCTGAGCCGAGACTCGTGTTGCAGCTCTGCGCGGAAGTCGTAGTCGAATCCTGTGAAGTCTTCGAGCAGCACGGGGCCGTCGTGGTCGAGCGCAACTTCAACGCCGGGTCCGTGCAGTCTGTCGTGCAGCGCGACGGCGAGACCGATGGGCTCACACGCCGGGAAGTTGCTGGCCTTGCGCCAGAAGTCGATCTCGAGGTCGCGGTCTGTCGTCGTACCGGCGAGTCCATCGACCCCGATCCCATCGGCCGCGATGAGGCCGGCGATCGCTCCGCACGTGTAGAGAGTGGTTTGGGCGTAGTAGCCGGGCTCACTGTGTTCTGTCGGCACGAGCCACCGCACGAAGCCGCGCACGTTCTCGGTGCCGACGGCAGCCCACGGGCGGCGCATCTCAACAAAACCGCGCTCGGCGGCGATCGGTGGGAGCGCGCCGTCCGGGGCAACTTCCATCTTCAGAGCAACATCGTTTCGGGCGGTTGCCTCTGCAAGAGCGTCATCGAGGAGGGCTGCCGCGGCGTCGTCGGAGCCTTCTGCCCACCACAGATCGACAATCTTGGTGGCCGCTGTTGCGGGTCGAGCGCTTGTGAGTATCGCCGAAACGAGAGTGTCGCCCGAGCGGGCGATAGTGACCTCTGGCCGGTATCCGACGCGGGGCAAAGTCCACCGCGCGGCGCGCGTGGTTCCCAGCTCGGCGATGAGCTCTTCGCTCACACTCGCATCGTGTTCGATGGTTACGGCGAGCGATGAAATGGGTGCGCGCACCTCAGTCCTTTCCAATTGTTGCAATAGAGCCAGAGGTATTTTCGCGGTGCGCCGCGGCAACCAAAAGCGCTGTGTAGTTGTGCTGCGGGTTGTTGAGTACTTGATCGCACGATCCGGTTTCGACGACGCGACCGTTCCACAAAACCGTCACCGAATCGGCGAGCATTCGAACGACGGCGAGGTCGTGGGAGATGAACAGCACCGAAATGCCGAGCTCGTCGCGCAATCTCAGAATCAGCGCCAGGATTTGCGCTTGAACCGACACGTCGAGTGCCGACACCGACTCGTCACAAATGAGCAGGCGAGGGCGCGGGGCAAGTGCGCGAGCAATCGCGACGCGCTGACGTTGCCCGCCCGAGAGCTCTGCCGGTCGCTTGCGGGCGAACTCGGCGGGAAGCCCGACCATGTCGAGCAGCGCAGGAAGTTCGCTCGCCGCGCGCCCGGCAACACCGAGAGCTTCGCGCAAAATCGCACCGATCGTCATCATCGGATTGAGCGAGGAATACGGGTCCTGAAACACGATCTGCATTTGCTCTGGGGTGCGCGAGCGGCGGCCGGGAGCGAGCACGGTTCCTTCGAACTCGACGAGCCCCGCGTCTTCGGTTTCGAGGCCAGCGAGACAGCGAGCGAGAGTGGACTTTCCCGATCCGGATTCGCCGACGATGCCAACAATTTCGCCAGCACCGATCTCGATCGACACGTCGTCGAGCACCGTGTGTGAGCCAAATACCTTGGTGAGACCGTGAGCGATCACGACCGGGGCTGCGCTATCGGCATCGAGTTCCGCGCCAGTGTCAACAGCAGCGCTGACGTTCGCGGCACTCCGCGCTTGAGCGGAAGCCGAGGCCGAAATCGCGAGCACGGGGTCCGCTTCGATGAGCGCTTTCGTATACGGATGCTGCGGGTTCGAGAGCACGTCGGCTGTCGTGCCGCGCTCCACAATCTCGCCGTGCCTCATGACGAGCACGTCGTCGGTGCGACCGCGCACGAGTCCGAGGTCATGCGAGACGAGGATGATGCACAGTTCGCGCTCACGTTGCACGTTGCGCAACAGGTCGAGAATCTCGGCCTGGTTTGAGGCATCCAGAGCTGTTGTTGGCTCGTCGGCGATGAGTAGCCGGGGGTTCGCGGCGAGGGCGGCGGCAATGGCTACTCTCTGGCGCATGCCTCCCGAGAGCTGGTGCGGGAACGCGTTGGCCACTTCTGGGGGGAGCTTCACTTCGGCGAGTCTCGCGCTCACTTGAGTCTCGCGGTCGGCGCGCGACAACCGGTGGCCGATTGCGGCTTCGATCGTCCACGCGATTTGCGCGCCGCAGCGGTGCACGGGTGACAAGCTCGTGAAGGGGTCCTGAAGCACGAGCGCGACGGTGCCGCCGCGCACTGACTTCCATGTCGATTCGCCGCCGCCCAGTGGCGCGTCGACATTGCCAATGCGAGCGGTGCCTTCCGCGCGGAAACCACGGGGGAGAAGCCCAATGAGTGCTTTCGCCGTGAGTGTTTTGCCGGAGCCCGATTCGCCGATGATGGCGAGAGTGCGGCCCGGCTCGATGGTGGTGTCGAAGGGTTCGACCATCGTTTTTGTGGGGCCGATGACCGTGAGGCCGGCAATCGCGACGCCGCCCGTTGTTGAGCCGCCGATCGTCACGCCGCCCGTTGTCACGCCGGCAATTGTTGTGCCGTTCATACGACCTCCCCTCCTTGCGAGAGTCGCTGTCCGGCCCAGTCACCTATGAGGTTGACGGCCGAAGCGACGAGGATGATGAGGAGCGCTGGCACCATGACGGCTGCCGGGTTATCGAACATGATCGCCCTGTTGTCGGTGAGCTGGCGCCCCCAGTCGGCCGTACCGAGCGGCACTCCGACACCCAAAAACGACAGCGACGAGAAGGCGACGAGCGCGAACGCGACGTTGAGCATCATGTTGGTGATGACGAGGGTCGAGACGTTGGGCAGAATGTGGCGGAACATGACGCGCCACCGGGAGAGGGAGAGCATCCGGGCCGCTTCAATGTAGGGGCGTGCGGATTGTTCGAGCACGCCGGCGCGCACGATGCGAATGTCTGAGGGTGAGAACAACAGAATGAGCAGGATGACTGTCACCCAATAGCCGCCACCAAATACTCCCGACACGACGATCGCGGCAAGCAGCACGGGCAGCGCGAGGAAGAGGTCGGTGAATCGGCTGATGACGAAGTCGAGCGACCCGCGCTGGTAGCCCGCGATGGTGCCAAACACGACGCCGAGAACCATGGAGCCGACGGCCACACACAGCGGTCCGATGAGGGCGGAGGCCGCTCCCGCAACCGTCATCGCGAGGATGTCGCGACCAAGCTCGTCGGTGCCGAGGGGGTGGGACTCGCTGCCAGGCGGCAAGAGCCCCGAGAGGATGTCTTGCTGCATGGCGTTGGGAAACAGCAGTGCGCCAAATAGCGCAGCGAGCGCGGCGAGAGTGATGACCGCGAAGGCTGCGATGAGCACTATGGATACGCGCTTGTTTCTGCGCAAGCTCGGGGCTGCGAGGAGTTTCGATGCTGTGGTCATGAGAGGTTTCCGCTCGCTCGAATGCGCTGATCGAGAAGGAGGTAGGCGAGGTCGGCAAGCAATGCGATGACGGCGATGACGACGGCCACGAGGAGGGTGAGTGACTGCACGACGGCAATGTCTTTGAACAGTACGGAGCTTTGCAAGAGGGTTCCGAGGCCCGGCAGCGCGAAGGTTGTTTCGGCCAAGACGGTGCCGCCGACGAGGAAGGTGAGCACGAGGCTTGCTCCCGTGACGATGGGGATTGCCGCATTGCGGAGGGCGATGCGGCGCACGGCCGAGTCGCTAATTCCTCGAGCGCGAGCCGAGGTGACGTAGTCGGCTTCGAGTTCGCGCAGCATTGCCGTGCGCGTGAGTTTGAGCACGATCGCACCGAGGCCCGCCGCGAGAGTTATCGCGGGAAGCACAAGGTGCCACAGAGTGTCGAGCCCGCCCGTGCCGCCGCCGTAGACGGGGAAGATTCGCACGTAGTAGGCGAAGAGGTAGAGCAAAAAGAGCCCGACGGCGAAGGTTGGAGCACTCAGGCCGATGATCGCGAGTCCTGTGGCGGCGCGGTCGATGAATCCGCCGGCGTGCACGGCGCTTTGCACGCCGAGGGGCACCGCGACGATGAGGGCAAGCAAAAACGCGAGTCCGCACAAAGCGAGAGTGATTCCGACACGATCACCGATGGCGTCGGCGACGGGAGTTTGCAAGCGAATGGATTCGCCGAGGTCGCCCGTAACAAAACCGCCCAACCAGCGAAGGTATTGAATGACGAGGGGGTCGTCGAGGTTGTACTGCGCTCGGATTGCCGCGACTGCCTCGGGTGAGGAGGGGCGAGTGCCGAGCAAGGTTTTGACGATGTCTCCCGGAGCCAGATACATGAGCGAGAAGATTACAACCGACAACACAAAGAGAACGGCAAGCATGCCGAGCACGCGCATCGCGAGCATGCGGCCAAGAGGCCCATACTGCGATGCGCGTGCCCGAGCACTAACTACTTGAGTCACTGGCCTACCCGAGTGAGCTGGGTGGGCCACGACGAGATGAACGCGTAGGAGCTGTAGTCGCTCATCTCGAGGTCGTTGGCGAACGCCGTAGCCGACTGGCCCCACCACAGTGGAACGTTGATCGCCTCTTGTGCCTGAATCGTTTCTGCCTGCATGAGAATGTCGATGCGGGCGGCAGTGTCGGATTCCGCGCCAGCTTGCGACAACAGTTCGTTCACTTCGGCGTTGTCGTACGCGGCAGGGTTGCCTGCACCCAAGAGGTAACTCGACACTTCAGCGGGGTCGCCGAGGGTGGAGAAGTACCACATGAGGTTCACGCCGTAGTCAGACGAAGCGTCGAGGCTCGCGAGCCACTCCTCGATAGGAACCTCGCGCACGTTGAGCGTGATGCCCACTTCGGCGAGAGTCTGAGCGAGAGCTTGAGCTGCCGTGCCCAACTGCGGCCCGGTGTTGGGGGTGAGCAGTTCGGTTTCGAAACCCTCTGGAACAGAGGATGCGGCGAGAGCGGCCTTGGCTGCCTCAACGTCGAACGACCACTGCGGGATACTGCTGAGTTTCGTGCGAGCCTCTTCTGGGCTGTAGACGGTGCCGAGCGACTCAGG
>Ga0070753_1000592_pt1 | contig 21823 bp, 15 predicted proteins | sample VirMetDEL_Aug_31_FD_77441 | JGI IMG/M metagenome (GOLD analysis project Ga0070753, IMG submission 77441) | Aqueous microbial communities from the Delaware River and Bay under freshwater to marine salinity gradient to study organic matter... | ecosystem: Environmental > Aquatic > Marine > Coastal... | reverse complement strand
TAAAAAACATCTACTCAATCTATCAAAGATTTTACCAATACCTACCAACTTTCTTAAAAATAGAAACAACTGCTGCCTCAGCAAACGAATTAAGTTTTGTAACTGGGTCATCTATCAAAATTGGTACAGCAAACAGTCAAAACTTTCGTGGTTCTACCTTTACTTGCATCCACGCATCAGAGTGTGCGTTCTGGAACGATATGAATACTACAGTTCAGTCGCTTTTCCAGACTGCATCTAACAACCCAACCATCATCTTAGAAACAACCCCCAAAGGTCTTAACGATTTCTACTTGTTTTGGACTGATGAAAACGCCTACACCAAACTATTCTTGACTTGGTTAGACCACGAAGAGTACAAATTAGACAAATTACCCCGTAAGTGGCAGCAAACTGACGTAGAAAAAGAGTATATTAGAGAAAACACCCTATCCCCAGAGCAAATCAACTGGTTTCAGTACACTTTACGCACCCGCTGCGGCAACAATATACACACTTTTAAGCAAGAATACCCAATAAAAGGTGAAGATGCCTTTATTGCTTCAGGTACTTTTGTATTTCCACAGTTTAGTAAGCAACTTTTGAAGCCACCTACCAAGTTTGGATGGCGATTCTTTAGTCCACCTAACAAATATAAAACATACATACTAGGAATTGACACAGCATCAGGTTCACCTGACGGTGACTTTAGTGCTGCTGTACTTATTGACATAACAAATCGTGATGAAATAGATCTTGTAGCAACTTTTTACGATAAACTAAGTTTAAAAGAGTATGCAAAAGAAATTCAAAAGGTATGTACTAAATATCAACCGCTAGTAGTAGCAGAGCGCAACTCATATGGACAAGCAATTATTGAAGAACTTAAACAAGCAGAGTATCCTTACCTTTATACAGAGACTAAATTTGATAAATTTACAGGAAACTTTACTGATAAACTTGGGTTTTTTACTAGTAGTAGCACCCGTCCTGTACTTATAGCAAAACTAGTAGCAACAATCACAGGCAACCTTATTTCAGTAAAAGATGATAGACTACAATACGAGTTTATGAATTTTATTTACAACGAAAAAGGCAAAGCAGAAGCCGAAGTAGGTTTTCATGACGACATGATTATGGCTTTAGGTCTGGCTCTTATGGGACAAGATCAGGCTTTTTACTATGAAGAAGAAAAAAAACGTATGCATAGACCCCGTACTGTTACTGAGATGATACAATTTGAAGTAGCAACAGGGCAACCACTAGGCAAAACACCACACGATTATTTTCTAGAGGAAAGTCCTATAGAAGAAATCCTTACTAACTACGAGAAGTAGTGGTAATTAACAGAGCCACAAGGACGCAACCTTGTTAAAAAGCGGGCACGGAGTAAATAGCGTATGAGTTTCTTAACACAAGAACAAAACGAGGAAGTCGCTAACCTCTTTAAAGGCGATTCAGTTGAACCAGATAACGGTGATACTAATATACAACCAGAAGTTAAAGCAGCATCTGCTGTAGAGACACAACTAGAAACAGATGTAAACACAGAGGATTCATCTACCCCTGAACAGAACGAGGACAGCGGTCATGCTGTACCTTATAGTCGCTTCAAGTCAGTAATTGAAGCCCGTAACGAACTACGAGATAGGACTAGCGCCTTAGAATCTCAATTAGCAGAGTTACAAAACCAACTGGAAAGCCGAAGAGCAGAACCCCGTCAAAAAGAAGATGATTATTTTCAGATTGACGAATTTGAGTATGATGATGCTGATCCCTATGAAACTAGGTTTCAGTCATACGAAGATAGAATCTATCAGATGGAAGTTGCTAACGAGCAAGTAAAACTCAACCATGAAATTCAGCTAGCTCAACAGCGTTTTCCAGATGTAGGTAGGGACATGCTTTTACAAGCCGTTATCAACGATCCAGACTCAGACGTTATGGATGTAGCCGAGCGCTACTCTACGTTTGTAAACGGATTGCGTGAACAGGCAATTGCCGAATATCTACAAACTAATCCACAGGCTGTAGCACCACCCGTCGTAAGACCTGATGCTCCACCAGTAGTTAGAGTTGCAGGTAGTTCACAAGCAGGGAAGATTCCAGGTTCTAACAGAGAACAATCTCCAAGGAACTTAGATGAAGCCCGTAACTCACTATTTGATTATTTAAAAGCTAACTGGTCAAACTAGACCTATAACTATAAGGAGATTTTATTATGGCTGCATCAATCAGTACTCTCGATAGTGTTCTTAAGAACTTTTATGCCAAAGCTATCGCAGAGCAATTAAACCAAGAGGTTCTCATGCTAGAACTTTTTGAAAAGGCAAAACTAGACTGGTCAGGTAAACGTGTTGTTGTACCTGTTCACGTCGCTCGTAACGCAGGTGTAGGCTTCGCTGCTGAAGGCGCTGCTCTACCTACCGCTGGTAATCAGACTTACGAAGAGCTTAACATCAACGCTAAGTTCCTTTATGGTCGCTTCCAGCTAAGTGGTCCTGCAATCTCAAGCGCCAAGGGTGCTTATTCTTTCGGTAACTACATCGACCTAGAGCTTCGTAAGCTTGTCGAAGACGTTCGTAAGAAAGCCAACGTTGCTACCTTCTCAGGTCAGACAACTGCTGGTTTTATTCACACTCTCGCACAGCACAACGGTGGTAACCTTGTTGGTAACAACGTTGCTGTTGTTGACATCCCCTTCTCAGGTGATGCTGTAGAGTTAGAGCGTAAGCGTGCCGCAGCAGTTGCTGCTGGTGGTTCACTTCAGGTTGAGTTCCGTCGCATGACTGACTACGCACTTGATGGTGGTGGTGTTGCTCCAACAGCAACAATTACTTCTGTAAATACCGCTGCTAACACTTTCCGTGCAACCGTCGGTGCTGCTTTCGTTCAGCTAACACACAACCGTGATGACGATTGCCACGCAGTTGAAATCGTTGGTGATGCTGCTGCGCTTGCTGCTGCTAACCTAGAAATCACAGGTATTGCTACCAACCTCGCTTCTGGAAGCCACTTCGGTGTTGACAGAACTGATGCTACTGGCGTTTCAGCACTACAGTCTGATTCAATCCGTTCAGTAGAAGATAGCGGTGTTGCTAACGATTATGATGTCTTCCAGCCACTAGCCCTTGACCGTATGCAGTCTCTCACAGACAGCATCTACACAGAGTCAAGCCTAGAGCCAGATGTTATCATGATGAACCCAGCCCAGCGTGCTTCTTACACAAGCTTGCTCGTTGGTACTAACGCTGCTAACCTCTACAAGAGCACAGACAGCGCTAGCAAGGGTGATGGTGGCTTCAGCGGTCTCGGTTTCAACAACATCCCAATCCGTGTTTCAGTTGATGCTGGTAAAAACATGCTCTACTTCCTCCACACGAAAGTTTGGAAATTGGCAGAGCTTGAGAAGCCCGGTTTCGCTGATCTTGACGGTAACATCCTCGCAAGAGCGGGTGTTGGTGCTGGCGGTGTAGACGCCTACGAAGGCTATTATCGCATGTACTGCGACGAATACTGTGAGCGTCCTAACGCAAACGGTGCTCTCGTTGGTGTTGCTCTTTAATTGAGAACTGAGTGAGGGGGTAGGGCTTCGGCTCTACCCCCTTACTTGGGGGATTATTTATGACAACTATTTTTGCTTCAATACAAATCATCTTCTATTTTGCCGCTACAGTTGCAATACTAAAAATAGGATATGATTTGTCTTGCTTATTGAAAACTCTAAATAAAAAAATTGGTTATGAAACTAAGCAAAGAGAATTATGGGATAAGCAAGAAGAACTAGCAAATAGTTCTACACTACAGGATATTTATGATGGCTAATTATAAAGGAAGCCTTCCATCAGGTGAGGCTTTTGGTACAGAAAAAGAAGATAAAAAACAAGCCGCTGCTATTCGTAAAGCTGCTGCCGCAAAGATGGCTACAAAGACTTCTCCGATGGATGTTATTGGTGACTTAGCTCCTTATGCTGGTGCTATTATCGGTGGTGTCGCTTCAGGTGGAAATCCTCAAGCTATTCAAGCTGGTTACGAAGGCGGAAAAGCCCTTGGTGGCATGGTAGGTGGCGACCAAGAACGTAGAGAAGAAGTTCTTAGCGAAGCTACTGAAGAAGAGATGGCACTTGATAATCCAGAAGCTGCTGCTAAGATGCGCCAAGCAAGACAGCAAAAAGGAAAAGCTGCTCAATCAGGTAGTCAACCAGACCCCTTTGCTCAAGCTTTGGCTATTTTTGAAAAGTATCAGAAGAAGGGAGCATAAAGTAGATGAATTATTCTAACGGCGTTGAACAGGATGGATTCCCAACCGCTATTAAGTCTATGCTTGAAGGTGCTAAAAACGCCAAACTTTCACAGACTAGAGCATGGGATTTATCTCTTATGTATCTTAACGGACAGCAAAACGTGCGTTATGATAAATCACTACAACAATATGTAACTCTTCGTTTTCAGCCCGGAAGACAGCAACTTATTGTTAATCTTATTCTTAATATGTATCGTGCTGTTGTATCACGATTAGCAACTAACTATCCAGGCATCTCTGTTATGCCTGCTTCTCCATCTAACGAAGATATTATCAAAGCAAAGTCTTCAGAAGAAGCACTGAAATACTTTTATCACAGCCAAGAAGTTAAGAGGGAACTAACCAAAGCAATTGAGTGGTTAGTGTCTTGTGGCAACGTAGGACTAAAAGAGTTTTACGATTCTGAAGATGATTGTATAAAACTAACAACAATTTCCCCTTATGATTTATTTTTTGAAGCAGGTTGCTCTCACCCAGATGAATCATACTTTATTGCTTGCCGTAAAATTGTACGCAAAGCAGACTTAGAAAAGGCTTACCCACAACATGCTGAAGATATTAAAAACGCAGAGAGTTTGTCCTCTGACCAATCCGAAGATAATACCTTTCCACATACCCAATCATACGAAGGTGAATCCTATTACTACCCCCGTGTGGAAATATTTGATGTGTATTTTAGAGACGGAAAATATGGTGTCGTTATGGGCGACAAGTGGTTATTTAAAGGCAACTCACCCATAAAAAGAATTCCAGTTCAATTTATTCGCTACACAAACCTACCTGATAAACTATGGGGTACAGGTATGATTGCGAATATCCTTGATCTACAAAACCTTTACAACAAAGTTAGAAATCAAATCGTTCAGAACGTTGAACTTATGTCTAACCCAAAGTGGTTGATTCCAAAAACATCTGGCGTAAACGGTTCTGCTATTCGTGGAACTCCTGGTGAAAAAATTTATTACAACGCTGCTGGCGGTGAACCAAAACAAATACAGATGGTAGGTATGCCTTCTTATGTTTTAGATCACGTTGCTAAACTACAAAGCGAGATGCTTGATGTTGCTGGTGTTCACTCAACTACACTTGGTAAACGTGCTGTTGGTGTAACATCAGGTAAAGCAATTGAAGCACTAGCAAACCAAGATGTTAGTCAGTTAGTTATGACACAGGAAAACATCGAAGAAGCAGTCAAACACATGTCTGAGTGTGTTCTTATGATGATGAAAGTTTATTACACAGAAGAACGCTTTATGCGCATGATGGATTCTACAGGCAAGATGATTTGGCGTACTTTATCACAAACAAATATTGTTGATAAACCAGAAGTATTTATTGAGTCTGGCTCACTATTCCGTGATGAATCACAAGATAGAGATGCTAAGGTACTTAATCTACTTGAACTTGGTCTTATTGATAAAAACATGGCGATGCGTGAACTATCCTTTAAAACAGGTAACGCTATGGTTCTTGAAGAAATTCAGTCTCGTAATCACGTTCAGGATATGCTTGATGCTGTTAAAGCAGGCGCACAGATTGAAATCTTTGCTACTGACGATATTGAAAAGTTCAAGCAAATCTTTGGTGACTTTATGAAGACACCAGATTATTATGAACTAATCCAACCAGTACAAGATTACATGCGTGATATTCTAATTGCTCTTGCTACTTGGAGACCACCAGCAGAAGACGACGCAGAGGAAAACAGAGTTAAATACAGAGTATTCCCAGAGCATGTCAAACCAAGCGAAGAAGAAGATCTACTAGGACAACTAGTAACTCAGTCGCCACAAGCAGCAGAACAACAGCTAGAAGGTGCTGCTGAAGATGCTATGATGGCTAACGCTATGCTTACTCAACGTGGTCAGATTAGACAACAACCTCAAGGCAACGACCTAGCGGTAATAAACAGAAGGGCTACGGAGTAACACTATGTTAACAGATGCAATTTCACAATTATTTATTCAGTATGTTGATGATGCAGATCAAACTTTTATGGATGATGCAACAAAGGTCAGCTTCCTTAACCTTGCCTACAGAGAACTTGCTTACAGAATTAGTGAGTCAGATTCAAACTTGTATGCTCAGTCGCAGGTTTACATCAATATTAACGATGATGAACTTGATTTGGCAACAACGGTTTTAGGTAATAAGATTATGGGATCTAACTTAGATGCTGAACGCCTTTATCGATTGATGCGTGTATCTCGTTGTGAAACAAACGGTGATGTTCGTTATTATCTCCAACCTTCTAACTCACTACCAGAGATGAGAAACGATGTAAACCGCTATATGCTTCGTGGAACTAAATTACTTTTTTCAGAACAAGCAGACAATATCTTAGTTGAGTATGTTGGTTTCTTAGAAAATCCTTTTACTATTGGTAATACTGCTACTGGTGCTGGTATTTTTTTAGATGAAGTTGCTTCTTTCTTTGGAGATCTACTTGCTCTTATTGCTTGTAAACACTATCAGATTAAAGACTTTGCTGCTAATCCTATTTTGATGAACCAACTTCAAACTAGATTACAAGAACTAGATTCTTACTTGATGGCAGGTAGAAACTGGGGTGGCAGCAATAACGTTGTTGGCTCCGATGAGTTGACGTTCTTAGGATACTAAACTATGGCAGCACCAAGAGAAGAAATAGATATTATTAAAGAGGGGATGCAATTACAAGATCCCTACAATAATCAAGTATTTATTCAGAACCTTTATAAAAGTCGTGGTCTTTACGAGACCCGTGATGGGTTTGGTACTCTTATGGAGTTTAACGCACCACTAACAGCAAGAGATGTAGATATTGTAAATAACAACGAATTTGGTTTACGCAAACATCTAGGTTCTTTTAGTTTTACAACTTCTTTTGGACACGATCAAATTATATCTGTATTCTTAGCAAGAGGATGGACAGCATACAAAGCATCTGGTGATACAGATTATGTTGATTATTATTGTGTAAATATTTATGACGTAACAACTGACAACTTTTGGCAGGAAGTTCTTTACAATCATACCTCAGAACAAAACAAAGAAAACCAAGATACAAACTTTTACAAAGGTTTTCTAGAAGCAAGACCACCACTATTGAATTATAACGGAGTAAAAACCGCCGATGATTTAGATTTTTATTTTGTTGAGTATCTAAATAAAGTTTATTTTGGTTCTCCAGAAGCAGGTGTGTTTGTTTATAACCCTGCATCGTTTATTAAAAACAGAGATAAAAGAATCAACAACGTAAATAATAGAAACCATAACTGGGCTGCACTAACAAACCAATATGGTGAGTCATCACTTATTACACCAGTTAGTTTTAAAAACGGACAGTTTAGTGATTTCTATGCTTACATAACAGACGACGAACTAAAAAACGTTGTAGATATTGATGCTAACGATGGTAGATTAGTTTATGCTAGTGGCAGAACAATTTACTTTTCAGATATTGGTGTACCAAACGCAATCATAGGCGACAACAGTTTTACCGTTCATGAGATGAGAGGTGAGATTACAGCAATCAAAACCTTTAACGAGATGGTTATTATTTGGTCAGAAGATCAAACTTTTGTTTATCAACCATCACAAGGTGCGCTTTTATCAAGCGGTAGAATAGTGGAGGTACACAGCGAAATTGGATGTTTAGGTCCAAACGCTGTTTTGTTTCGTGCTAATAGAATCTTTTGGGTTGATGGCAACGGACTTTATTCTACTGGAACAGGCTTTTCCGCTGAAGAACTTTCCGCACCAATCAAACAATTCTTTACAGATAGTACCCTCAACCCTTTTATACACTACTTCACAGCAACAGGTTTCGTGGGAACAGATGAAACTAGCCCCGACTTTGTGTACCGTTTTAGAGATTATACTGATGGCGTCCATCTAAGTTTTGATGAAGTTTATGAGCAACTTATTTTTGTTGTACCAAAACTAAACATCGCTTGGATATTTAAAAGTGGTTGGTATCTTTGGTCTTTTACATCTATTGTTGCTTATGAAGGTGGTGAATACATAGTAAACGGTTCTGCTAATATTTCAGAACCTTGGATTACCTCTACACAAACAAAAACTTTTGCAGTAGGTGGTGCAATAGATAAGCAAATACAAGTTGGAAGAGGAAGTGGTCAATTTGATATAGGTAAATCACGTTCCTTTAGATTATTTGAGTGGGGTAAAGGTGGTGCTCTTGATGGTTCAACAAGAGATTTTGATGAAGGAAGAAGACAAATAGGTTTTTATAAAGAAGAGGGAGTCACTTCTGATTTAGATGTTTGGTTTGATCCACTAGAAAGATGGGGTAATAAACTATCAGCAGACGGAACACAAAATACTATTTACTCTGAAGAAGATGATCTTTGGTATTTGCCTATTTACTTTTCAGCAAATACAGATGGACATCATCAAATTTTGTCTTATGAATTGGAGTTTAGTTATGACACAACAAAATACGAAACTGTTCCTTGGGCAGGAGCACCAGATAACTCGATTGTCTTCATGTTGCCAACCGAACGAGCCGTCAACTATAGCGGATATTCACCAGGACTTGCTTTACCAACATCGCAAGTTTCAGACACGGCTGGTCTTATTACTATCAGTTATAACGCTAGTATTCCTTTTACAGCCGGTGATACGTCTTATCCGTACTCTTCTTTAAATCGTTATAATAAAAATCCTATTATTTGGATTCCGTTTAAAAAAATTGGTAGAACTGGTTCAGGAAACGCACAATCTAATATAATTACTTCTGTTAATACTGCTACTTATGTTTATGGTGATGTTGCACCAGGAACAAACGAAACAATACAAAAATTTTACTTATGGAATCCAGGTTATTATTATTTAGAAGATGATAGCACTAGAGTTACTGGTGTAGATTGGATTTATAAATCAGATCAAGTTGGTATTGAAAACGCAGGACAAATAAAAGCAAGAGGCTCTTATTCACTAATCAATAGTCGTGGTGTAGGTCAACCAATCAAAACTTGGCTATACGGACCTTGGAATACTGTTGCTGGTTCTGATTACAAAGATTATGTTACACAGATTGTTGATGTAACAGATACAAATATAGATAGAGCAGCGTTAGTAGAAGTTACAAATAAAAATTCTATTAGAACTAGATTTAAACCTGCTGGATTAGAAGACAGATTATTTGGCAATAGTGCTCTTTATGGCGACAATACTAACGCAGCAGATGGCAATTATCTTGTAGACACAGAAGAAATAGATACTATTGCTACATCAGATTCTGTTAGAGGTGAGTCAGTCAACTACACCTTCTTTGGTTTCTTGTTAGATAAATCATCTAAAATAAATATTAGAAACATCAAAGTAGTCCTTCAGGCTGTAGCAGGGAGACGCAGACGTGGCAGATAAAAACACTAAACTCCTTGAAGAAAGAGAACTATCACTTAAACAAAGAATAGATCGTTTTCTTATGGACGATGTAGTAAAAAGCAGAGGAACTAATTTTTTTAGAGATGGTACAGCACCAACAGAAACTCAAGAATCAGAAAACTTTATGTATCTAGAAGAAGGAGACCATAAAGGTATTACATCAACTAAAAAACAAACAGTTATTATGGGACAACCGGGAGCAAGATTTACTGCTCCAGTAATTATTGACAACGGAGCTTCTGCTATTTTTACAGGTTGTTATTTTGAGCATACAAAACAAAACACAGACTTTCTAGTAAAAATAAAAGAAGGTGGCAGAGCAATATTTCACAATTGTGTTTTTAAAAGATTTGATGTAAAGGATAAAGAGAAGGTTGGTATACCAGCAACAAACGCCTGCTACATCGCTCTAGAAACGTCTGTATTGGGCGAAAACTTGGGAATCGTAACCAACTGCATCTTTCGTGAAGACGCCCCTTCAGGAGCTTTCCAAGTGGTAAATAACGTAGGTACTGCCGCAGGAGCGATGGAGTTTTATTTATCAATAAATCAAACTGGTTTAGCACTTGGTGTCCCATCAACAGGAGTGATTACATAGATGAGCAACAGAACTATTACAAAACACCAATTTAGTAATCAAACAACTATTGATGGCAATAGAATAGAAGGTGCTTTACAAGATGTTCAAAATCGCTTTAACTCTTTTAAGTTTAAAGATATTGATGCTTGGGTCGAAGTACCTTATTACTGGGCTAATACCCCTGCTTTAGTAGATTCAATTGGAAATAACGATATTTATTATGGTCCTTGGGCTTGGGTTGCTCGTTCTTACATGCCTAACGATTTAGATAACGAACCGCCAAATAATCCTTTTAGAATCAAGTCTTGTTCTAGAACTGATCCTAATACTGGACTTCCTATTTATCCACCATCACTAACAAGTTTTGATACGGGTTGGTTATGGACAACAACAAAATACTTTGATAAACCAACTATTATTAACGATTTTACTGTTATGGGTTTATTTGATTCTTCTTTAGATGATACTAGACCAAGCCAAATAGATGGTGGTTATTATTTTAATAATAAGTGGTACGATGAAACAAGTGAAGAGTGGTTTCGTCATGTTATGATTTGGATTATTGTAGACAATCCACTAAACACAGGCGACACTTTTATTCGTAATAACGAAGTTCACATGTGGGGATTTGATGAAGGCACTTTTCTTATGTCTAACAATCTGGGTGTAGTTCCAGCAAATTATACTTATGGACAAAATATTACTTGGCGTCCAGATGCCGTAATTGATAGAACTAACGGGTGTGCTTTTAGGTTACAAAACTTAAATATTCCTTTATTTTCAGGTAGTAGAGTTCGTTTTGTTGTAGGACTTCCTGGTGCAAACGATATAGACGCAGATGATTTTCCTAACGCTACTGGGCAGGCTATTGGAGAATACGATGACAATCTTTGGTCGGACAATCCAACAAATCCACAAGCCAATAACATCTGGACTGTAAACGTTTCTACTTTCCAGCCTTTGGAGAAAATAGATGAGTAAGATTACACGCAAAAAACTTACAAAAGGAACTAAATTACAAGCACAACCTGTAAACGATTTTTATCAAAACGTAGAAAATTCTATAAGAAATAGAACTTTAGACAAAGATAATTTATCTTATGAAACTCCTTTTGAGTTAGAGTGGTCGATTGATTCTATTAATTGGACAGATGATACTACTACACAAGAACAAGCATGGACTTATCCTTTTATACTTCCTGCTACACAAGACATATTTAGTACTCAACTAACAGAAAACTCTTTACCTTATACACTTAGACAAATTGTTGTTTCTATGGATCAAGGAGATGAACCTATTGTCTGGTTTCCAAAACAATCTAGATTACTACCTGCTGGTGGTGTAGAACTATTAGGCACTTCAGAAGGAGATGCAGGTAAATTTACTATTAAATTAAACATCTTTAAGAAAACTCCATCATCAGTAGAATCAGGAATTAAAACTTGGGAAACTGAATTAGCGTCTTATGAAATTCCAGGTACTGCTTTTGCTGTTGCTAATCAAGGAACTAACCCTTACGTTATTAAAAACATCAACCAAAAGTTTACATCTGATTCTGCTTATTGCATGTCAGTTCAGTTTATTGGACAAACACCAAGCGCAGATGAGGCTGGTTTGCGCAATCTTTGTATAAAAAATCTACAGATTTCTTTAAAGTTTACAACTCCAATTAGAACTAGGGATGAACAAGCAGACACAGACGATGACCCAACAGGGATGGCAAATAACCCAGTTCTTTATGGTGGGGGTGCTGATTCTCAAGATCCTATAAGTTTAGGAACAATAAACCCTGGAGATACAATCCAAGAAGACCCACTACAAACAAACATAGAAGAGCTTGATAAAAAACTACAACGTAAATTGAGTGGTGGTTTTTCTTCTACATGGTCTAAGCCAGATTTTTACGAACAACTAAACGCTCAGGCTTATCATGCTTTTACTGTTCCACTTTTTAACAACGATTATGTTTATGAAGAAGATGGTTTAAATATGATTATTTCACCATACACACTAGGAACTGTTAGTCCTTTAATAGTTGTTCCAAACGGCGATCCAGCAGCAGAACCTTTACAATATGTTTATGATCGCAGAGTTATTCCTATTACAGAACCTTTTGAGATTCATCACATCTTTTTGTGTTATGAAGGCAGAGATGGTTTTGGTCCAAGACGCACAATTCAATCACATAGCGCAGGAAAATCTACTCCTTTAACAAGTGTAGGTACTATGCAACTTGAAGTCTTTTTGGGTTCAGGCTGGAACAGCGATTGGTATGGCACAGAGTCTATCGCTTATTGGGACGAAACTAACTGGAATAGCACTAACGTAGTTGATGAAGCAGTAGACCCACTAACACAAACTAGTTTTCAAGACGTAGGTGAAACAAGAACAAGAATTATTCAAATCCCACTAAACTATGAAGCCGCTGGAACTAACTCTGAAGGTCAAGGTTATTTTAGAAACGGTATTCCTACTTTTGTAGGCAGGGGTGTTGGTTATAACTCTAACGATAGAACAGATCATGTTCGTACTAGAGGTAACGCACCAACATCATCAGGTACAAAAGGACAGGAAAAATTTATTCATATAGTTATGGGCTGGTATGGTTTGCCTTACACAAACGAAACAAATAACCATAACGCTGAAGACTTACTTGCTAACGGCGGCGCACACTTAATAATCGTAGGTAAAAAATCACTTGTTAGAAGCGAGTGGTAAATAACGAGGTACAAACATGGCAGTATTAACACCTGAAGAACAACAAGAAATCACCAAAAAGCGTGAAGAACGCAGAGAAAAAAGTAAAGAGCTTGCTAGACAAGCCGCTGCTCGACAAGAAGCAGGATTTCAAGATTTTGAAGCCAGACGTGCTGAACAACTTGCTGGTAGAGAAACAGGCATAGAAGCACTCAAACGTGCTGAACAAGCAGGTACGAGAGGCATGAGACGACAAGCTGCTGCTGGTTTGGCAGCAGGACAAGCCGCAGGAGCGTTTGGAGGTGGCGGTACAGGTGCTTCTCTTCGTGGCGCTGCTGCTGAACTAGGTCAACAAGCCGCAGAATTTGGTGCTCAACAGAATCTATTACAGCAACAATTCCAACAAGCAGAAACAGCAAGAGCCGCAGGATTGGCTGAAAAGTCTGGTGAGTTTGGTGCTGTTGCTTCTGTTCAGGGTGTTGAAGCTGAGAAGTTTGCTACTGAGGCTGGTTCTGAAATTGAAGATAGACAGCGCAAATCTCTTGAAGCAACTTCTAATATGGCTCAAATCAAGAAAGATCATAAAGGCGACAAGTGGTGGAAGTCAGACGATGAAGAAGGTGCTGCCGCTGCTATTCAGGCTTTGGCTGATGCTGAAACAGATCCAGTTATTAAAAAGATGTATCAAGACGAAGCAAAAAGAATTAGAGACAAAGGCAACATGGCGTTCTAACCAAGGAATAAAATTATGGCAAGAGTTATTAGATTACCAAGCGGACGAGTTTTCAGAGCAGAACCCTTAGTTGATGATCCAAGAAAGTTAGGTATGGGCAACAAAGGTGCTTTTGATTTTAGTGAGACAGTAAAATTATTAGACCAAGTAGCAGAATCAAAAGGTATTGGTGCTGTTGCCAACTTAGTTGAAAAAGGTTATGATGCTGTTAGAGGCGATGTTAAACGTCCAAGCGAAGAAAAAAAAGATAAAGGTCCAGCAGATGCTCTTACACAAGCAGCAAAAGCCAGAGTATCAAAAGCAGGAGAACGTATGCCTGCTGCTGGTATGCGTCGAGAAGGACAAAGACCAGCAGAAACTGCTTTACCTCGTGAACCAACCTTTGACCCTCGTTTTTCAACACCAGACCCAAATTTTGGTCCGTTATTCCCTGCTGCTCAAGAAGGACGCAGACAAGCGATGATGCGTGAGCCTGATCGTCAAAGAAAAGCAATTGCTGAACTTCCGGAACAACAAATCGTAGTTAGAGATGATTCTGTCACACGTTTGACACGTCGTCCAGAGCGTAAATTAGTTCGAAACACTCGGGCTGGTATTGAAGCCGGTGGTCCTCCGATAGTTTACGAAGACCAGTTGGCACGCTCACCAGAAGGTGTTGTTGAACAACCAAAAGTTCCACCACTTCAAGTTCCCGGTCCCGCTCAACCCGCTCCACCACAAGCACCTCTACCACAGATGGCTACTCCTACTCCTGCTCCTGCTCCTGCGCCTGCACCTGAACCACCTCCACGACAGATGGTAGTTCCTGTTCCAACACAGCCTGCTCCCGGTATGGTTGGTGGCGGTGCTCCAATTACACAAAGAAGTATGGGAGCACAGGCACAAGCAGCAGGACAACAAATTGCTGCTAACGTATTACAGGAAGCACAAAGAAAAGAGCCTGTTCAAGCAGCACAAATTGATTTAACACAGTTTAGTTCACCAACAGGACAAGCAAGAGGTTCTATCCAGTTTTTTTCTGAACTAGCAGACACTTTACAAAAAAGAGGTGTTGGTATAGAAGAAAGTTCGCAAACACCTATGGAAATTCCTTACACAGTTTCTATTGATGAACTTTATGGTTATGCTAGAAACGCTCGTACTTATGAAAATCAAAAGCGTGTTCTTGATGCTCTTGCTAATAATAGAGTTACAGGTATGGGTTTTGAAACTTTAGCAGATAGATTGAGTGGTGCTTATCGTCAACGTTATCTTGCTAATATAACAAGTATGTTTCCAAAAATTGCTAATCAGCCTAATTTAATTGAATCTATTGGTACAGTTGGTAAAGCATACGCCGCAGAACAATTAGGACGCCGTAGAGCAGAAGATATTGCTGCTGGCGCTCCAAGTGCTGCTGTTACAAGAACACTTGCTCAGGCAGGACAAGCAGCGGCTGGTGGACAACTTGCTGCTGAAAGAGCCGTGACTGAAAGAGAAACACGAGCAGCAAAAGCACAAGACTTGTTAGGCAAAACTGCTAGTAGAATTTATAACGATGCTTATAAAAGAAGTAAAAAAGTTGGTAAAAAAGGCAAGACTAAAATTAACATAAGAGAATTCAGATCAGTAACATCTGATGTTTTTACTAAAGAACAAGATAGACTTGGTAGACAACTAGATAGACTAGACGATCAAATTGCAAAAGCACAAGGCGAAGCAGCCTTAGCAGATATTCCTCCACCAACTCAGCGAGATGTAGTTTTGAATCCACAAGGTGCTAACCAAACACGAAGAGATATAGCAAAAGGTCAAGCAGCAAAGAAAAGATTAGCAGCACTAGAAGCAAAACGACGAGAAACACAAGGTGTTTATGATGGTTTGGCAAAGAGAAGAACTGCTTTTGATACTTTGATTTCTCGTATGGCAACAGGTTATAAACCTTCGCAAGAAGAGTTAGAAGCAGCAGGATTGTCAGCACAACAAGCACTACAATTTATGAGAGGAATAGGTGGTATTAGAAGCCGTCGTAGAAGCGGACCATCAAAAACTCCAGCGACTAAACAAGCACCAAAACCAAAAGTAGATATTAAATTTTAAGGATACTCACACATGGCACAAACTTTTCAAGAGTGGGTAAACAGCAATAAAAAACGTGGTGTATCCCCTCAAGATTTAAAAGATGGTTTCTTTCAGCGTTATGGCGTAAAACTTGAAGACCAAGATGCTACCGCCGATTATGATGCTTTCAAGGCAGATTTTGAAGCAAAACAATTTGTAGGTCCAATACTGCCTCAGACGCCCGAAAAACCTACTCAGACGCCCGAAGAACCTACACAGGTAGTAGCACCTACCCCTGCACCTACAACGCCTACACAACCCGTTGTAGAGCGTGACACGGGTAGTTTACGAGCTTTAGGAGGCGAGCGTGGTGATCCGTTTGTAGAACCAGAAGGATTTATTAAAGCAGGCGCTAGATATTTATTGCCAAAGTTTTTTGGTATTGAAGAAGCAATACTAGGTCCAGATCCTGATACTTTGCCTCAATATGATAAAGAAAAAGCAGAAGCAGAAATAGCAAAATTCAGAACAATAAAAAAAGGTGAATACGAATTTGACCCAAGACAGGCAGCTCGACTTCCCGGTATGGTTGCTGGTGCTGCTGTAGAAACAGGTAAGTTGGCTGTTGAAACTCCAGTTCAGTTGACTGCTGCGCTAACTGGACAAAGCCCTGAAGAGGTAAGAGCTAAATTAGGTAGAACAGTTGCTGACTTAAGTCCGGGTGAATCACAAGAAGCTTTTGATCCTAAAGCATCTAAACAACTTGTAAAAAGATATTTAGGCGATGATCCAGACGAAGAACTTCGTTTAAGATCAAAAGATATTTATACTCTTATGCAAGAAGACGTTGAAGAAGTTCTTGCTGGTGTAACACAAGCAACCTTTACAGATATTGTTCCTCTTTTGCCATCCAAAAATCGCAAAGATTTTAAAGGTTATTTTAAAGAAGGTTTTGAAAGAGGTGAACAACTACCGGGATTTGCAGCAGCGGGTGGTGCTATTATTGCTAATTCAGCAGGACTAATTGCTCAAGGTGAAATAGGCAAAGGTATTCGTACTTTATACGAAAGACCAGCAACTTTTTTACTTACTCTTGCTCCTATTGCTGGTAAATTACCTGCTTCTATGAAAGCAAAATTATTAAAAATTTATGCTTCTCCTGTTTATGCTCCTTTTCTTACTACTAAATTAGGAGCTAAAGGTCTTGCTAGAGTTGTTGATGCTTTAAAAAAACAAGAGCCTGGAACTGCTGAAACTTATGTAAAACAAAAATTTGTTGATCCTTTAGAACAAAGAACACCAGAGGAGACAGCAAGAGCAGAACGTATTTACGAAGAAGCAAGAGCAACCCGTGAAAAAACAAGAACTGCTACAGAAAAATTAGCAGAAGAAGCAGAAGCAGCAGAACCTAAAGTTCGATCACCAGAAGAAGCAGTTATTACTGAAAGCGGTGTACAAGTATTAGAAAAAATAAATCCTGAGTTTTTTAAAACAGGTGATACTTCTTTGTTATCAGAAAGACAAAAAGAATATTTTGCTGAACGTGATAGAAGGATTTTACAAAAACGTGGACCTAATACAGACATAACTAAACTAAAACCAAAAAATCTAACACTTGCTGAGATGCAAGAAGGAAATATTTTTGGTGGTAATTTACAAGGTGAGTTTTCACTTGCTTATGATGTACTTCTTCAAGATGCTACAGAAACAAGTCGAATAGCAGCAGATGCTCCAGCAGAAGCAGATATAAGAACTAGATACGAAGATTGGGTTGATCGTTCACAAGCACAAATAGCAAAACAACAAGGTGAGTTTAAAAAATATACCGATGCGGCTGACCAAAACAAACTAGATAGAATAGCCGCTGAAAAAGAATTAGTAGCTGCATCATCAGCAGGTGCAAAACCAAGAGTAATAAAAAGATTAAGAAATAAAGTTGGTCGGCTAGCACAAGCAGAAGTAAAAAATAACGCTAAAGCGAGTGAAGCTTTTAGTAAGTCTCAAGAACTTACAGAAAAATATCAACAAGAATTACCTGTTAGGCAAAAAAGATTACAAGAAGCTAGCGAAAGACTTAGAGCACAAGCAGCAGCCGCAGGTGAAAGACTATCTAGATATGAAGAAAGACTAAGACCAGAGGCAGGTGAAGCAGCACTAATAGAGCGTGCTGGTCTTAGAGAAGGTCTTACTGCTGTTGAAAGACAGCAGATAGCTGAAGGACGAAGATTTGCTAGACAAGGTGAAAGATCAGCAGTTTTAGAAGAAGGTGCTGTATCATATGAACGCCCAGGACTTAGACGATATAGTTTAGGTGCTGAAGACTTAGGTGCTGTGAGAGCAGCAGGAGATGTTCTAAAAGAATTTTTTAAAGACATACCAGAAGAATACAGAAAATACGCAATTGAAGAAGAAGCCAAACGTGCTGGGAGTTCTGCCGCAGAAGCATATAGACAACTAAGTGGAAGCGATGGTCGTAGATTGATGCGGGATGCTATTATAAAAGATCCAACTTTAGACATAGAAGCGTTTTATCAGCAATTTCTTAGAGAACAAAAGCCTGCGGAAGTAGTTACTAGACCAGTTGATTCAGATGTAATTGCAGATGTAAAAGAAAGTTTTAGACCTTCTTTTCCAGAAGGTGAGTCAGGAAAAAACTTTCAATTTACACCAGAAATTCAACGTATTGTTGCAGAGGGTGTTGCTGATATTGTTGAAAAAGACATCAACGTTTTATTAGCAGAACCAAAACTCCAAAAAGGATTTTCTGATTATCTTGCTAGAAAATATTCTGACAGAGTAACTTTTAGAGAACGTTTTACCCGTGAAGGTAGAAGAAAAAGAAAATCACAAGAAGAATCTATTAGAACAACCAGAGGACACATACAAAGTTTATTACAAGAAAGAGCATCTAAAAGAACAAGAGGAGATTTTGGTCTTAGATCGGCTAGACTTACACAAGAAATTACACCAGCAGAATTAAAAGAATCTTTAGCAGAATACCTTTCTATTCCAGAAAAAGGTGGTGCTGATATTCTAAAACAAGAAATCAAAGATAGAGTTTTGTTTGATGTTCGTAACAGAGCGTTTAGAGAAGGTTTAGCACAAAACATAAAACAAGAAACAGCAGGTCTTAATTTTCTTACGGGTGAACCAATTGCTGATCCTGTTGGTGTAGCACTAGATATTGTTGATAGACAAAAAAGATCTGGTCATGTTTCTTTTGCAGTTAGTGTTCCAAAAGGTAGGTTTACTGATGTTTTATCTCAAGTAGCAGAACAAACAAGAGGAACATCAAACAATCTTGTTAAGACACTAGAAAAATATGTACCAGCATCACCTGAATTGGCAAAAGTTATTGGTCCTAATACTTATGTAAGTCCTAGTTTTAACTCTGCTTTTACTTCTATCATCAAATCTTTTGATACAATTGGTAAAGTTGAATTAGGTTTTAATAGAATTGTTGCTGAACTAAAAAGAGGTTTTACATCACGCAATTTATCATCAGCAAAAAACAACTATTTATCAAACGTTCTTTTGTACAGTCTTTACTATGGTGCTATTGAAGGTGCTAAACTAGTTTTGTCAGGACCACAAGAATTAGCAAGAGTAATAGCAAGAGATGTAACTGGCAGAAGAAAACCAACAATAGCAGGTTATTTAACAGATCCAGTATTGCAACCACTAACACCAGAATCTAATAGAGTATTTACACGTTTTGTTCGTCAATCACCATCTAATAGAAGAGAAGCAATCTTGTTTGATTCTTTTCGTGAATCAGGTTTGGTTGACAACACAAATATTTCTAACGAAGTTTCGCTTTTATATAAAGGAAATTTGGTTACAGAATTTGGTTTAGATCCCGCAGCTAGAAGAGGTGTTCCGGGCGCTGCTGTTGCTTCAAGAGCAATTAAGAAAATAAACGTTGCACAAGATGCCGCTTATACTTTTGGTGATAACTATTTTAAAATTTTAGCAGCATCAACAGAAGCAAACGTTGTATTTGATATTTTAGACAACGTATTAGAACCATCACCACGAGGACAAAAACCAGTTACTGTTACTTTGAGATTGGGCGAACGACTAACTGTTGAGATTGCTAAAGACCCTGAAGGTAATTTCTATAGAGTAGAACCAGCACCTGCTGGTGGTGAAGGTAAAGTTATTCGTCGTCGTTTAACAAAAGATGGATTAGCAAGACTAGTAGGTAAGTCTGCTTCTAAAACAGCGTTAGATAAGTTTGTTGATTACGAAAGGATTCCGGGTTATCTTGCTTGGTTGCGTTCAACTGCTCCGGGTGGTATTGTTTCTTTGTTCTCTACATGGGCTTACAAGATGATGGATGCTCCGGGTAAACGAGGTATTCTATCTCACATGTTAGCAAACGAAGGTGCTATTATAAATTCGTCTTCACCTCAAGTAAATTCATATTTAAACCAAGTAAAAACAAATCGAAGTATGGCAAGAGCCGCTACTGTAGCAATTGCTAGAACCCAAATAGATCAAGAACAAGATGGCGATGTTCGCAGGATGTTAGCGTACAATCCAACTGGATTACAACTAATAACTTATTCTACATCAGAAGTAGATCCTAGCACTTTGATATATCGTGATTCAACTGCTACTAACTTCTTAGGACCGTCAGAGGCTATGACTAGATTATTAATCGGTGGTGGTGCTTTTGCTGCTGATCTTTTCTTGAAAGCAACTTCAAACCAAGTTGGACCCGTTGTTGATTCAAACGCAGCAAGAGAGGTTATGGGTAAAGATGATTATGAAATCATGAAAGACATGAGAAAATTATTTTACCGTTATAAATCAGGACAACTTATCTCAGCAAAAGATGCTTTGACTGTTGCTCAATTTGCTGGCAACCCTATATTTGATTTCTTTGATATGTTCATAGCATCAGATTCTAACCCCTATATTGATGTTGCAGCACACGCTATGAAGACTTTTCAGTCTATTGCTGTTGGTGGCACAGGCAAGTATATGATGGATGCTGCTGTAGCAAACTCACTAGGTGCTGAATACTTGAGACAAGGTAAAGGTGGATTCTTACCTCTCTTATTTAGCAACGTCTATAAGAAAACTTTGAACTACTCTTATCGTTCAGAACAAATAGAATCACAAAGAACTATGGCAAGAGATGTAATAAACATGACTTTGGGTACATCTTATAGATACTCTTTTATCCATAAAAGAATTGGCAATAAAGATAAAGGTGCGTTTTCTAAGTGGGTTGACGCTCACAAAAAGAATTTGGATGCATCCTTACTTAGAGCAGAAAATTTAAGATTAAAATCACTAGCAGCAGCAGGATATAAAGAGGATGATCCTGCTATGAAAGAAGTTGTTAGAAGGTTTGTTTTGTTAAAAGAAGCAGTAGAACTAGAACACGCTGCTTTTAAGATAAGAGTATTTAACGCAATTGATCGTTCAGGTTTCTACGAAAATCTAGAAAAAACAAAATAAGTGAGTGGTAAATATTACGGACAGGAAATAAACTATGACCGAACAAAGACAGAAGACAATAAACTATCGTATTTCAGCCGCACCTGTTATTGGCGCTGATGGCGATGTTTATGCTATTCCAGGCAACACCCCTGGTGCTGGTGCAGCACAACCTATTCTTCCTTACATCAGAGATAACTACAGCGTATCAACTGGCAACGTTGTAGGTATTTTAATTAGTTGCGGAACAGGCGGTTCTGGTAACCACCATGTACATATTAGAACATCTACTATTGGTCTTGGAGCAGGTGAAGCAGGTAAAGGTATTTCTATTCCAGTAGGACAATCTTTATATCTCCCTAAACCAACAGACGATTGGGCGGCTGAGTGTCCTTCTGAGTTTTATGTTGCACTATTTTACTAGGATATATGATGAAAAAGATAAGTCGCAAACAAGAATATAGATACGGTATGCCTGCTAAATACAGCAAAGGCTTATCAAACAAAAAAGCTAAACGCCGTGCCGCAGCACAAAAGATGCGTAGCAAAAAGTATAAAGAAAACCCTAACGACCCAACGCTTTATGAACCGCTTCCAAGCGATGATAAAGCACCTACTAAAAGGAGCAAATACGCAGATGGCGAGTAG
>Ga0070753_1000590_pt1 | contig 21888 bp, 20 predicted proteins | sample VirMetDEL_Aug_31_FD_77441 | JGI IMG/M metagenome (GOLD analysis project Ga0070753, IMG submission 77441) | Aqueous microbial communities from the Delaware River and Bay under freshwater to marine salinity gradient to study organic matter... | ecosystem: Environmental > Aquatic > Marine > Coastal... | reverse complement strand
TAAGAACCATATCTGCATATTTTAAACCATTTACGATATCTCCCTGAGCAATAAACTCAGGATTATAACATACGTCCATTCCGTATTCTGAAAGTCTCTCAGTAACAGTATCACAATATCCTGGATTTGTGGTACATCCCACAACAAAAATCTTACCAGCTAAGTCGTGACCTGTTTGATACATTGCGTCAAAAACATCAACAACCTCTTCAACATATTCGTGATTGTATTCCCCACTTGGTAATGAAGGTGTTGGTACAAATGTGAAAATGATGTCACAATTTTCAATGACATCAACATTGTGAACTGTTGGGTGAAAGTTTTTAGACTCTTTTAGAAATTCTTCAATATAAGGTTCGTTACTTTTAAGAGTTTTATTTTTTAGGTGATTGATGTATTCTTCAGACACATCTGAACCCCAAACTTCATAACCTTTATTTTCTGCTAGTAGTGCGAAAGATAAACCTAACTTTCCTACACCGATTACTCCTATTTTTTTCATTTTTTAAATACAGGTATTGGTTTCATTTTATGTTTGTTTTTGTTGTGAAATGATTGGTAGATATCTAAAACTACTCTTTCTCTACGAGTTAGTTTTTCTTCATCATAATCTAAGAAACCTTCACTCTCCATTCCTTGTTCCCAGTACCAATTTTCTTTCACAAACTCCATCGCCCATTCTAATTCAGGATATGTGGCACCGATTTGGTCCTCGTCATTACGAGTATCGTCCCATAAACCATCTGTCGGAGGTGCAACAATAATTTCTTCATTGATACCAAGTTCTTTTGCTAATTGATAAACTTCAGTTTTAGTTAGGTCGGCAATTGGTGAGATATCAACGCCACCATCACCATATTTGGTGTAGAATCCAACACCAAAGTCCTCAACTTTATTTCCCGTTCCAACAACCAAACCATTTGTTGTTGTTGCTAATTGGTAAAGTGTAATCATTCTCAAACGAGAACGTGAGTTTGCAAACCCTAATTCAGAAGATGCGTATTGTATTGTATCTACAAACTTATCGTAGACTTCGGTTAAATCAAACTCATGAAGACCTACGAGTTCATGGTCTTTTTGTAACCATCTAACATGATTTAGACCACGTTTTGTGTGGTCAGGATGTTGATGGATTGGCATCAACACACAGTGTGTTGGTAATCCTGTTTTCGCACATAATGTTGAAACTAATGCAGAGTCAATTCCACCTGACACTCCAACTACCAATGATGAAATTCTATTATCATCAGCATAATCTTTAATCCATTTTACAATTCTATCAATCATTTTTATCTGATATTGCACGACCTTTTAATTTATTCCAATCTTGCTCAGGTCTAACCTCAAGATTGGTTTTCCATGCTGCGTCTAAAACATTCATGTTAACACCTACATCTTTTGCCATATTCATAAGTGCATTAATATCTTTTGGGAAACAAGTTCCACCAAAACCGACTTTACCATCAGGTCCTGGTACATGTAAGTGTGAATCACCAACTCGACCATCAGATGCAAATCCGTATAATGCATCATCCCAATTAACACCCACCAACTGTGCAAGTCTGTAATATTCATTCATCAACGAAACCTTAGTTGCGAAGAAAGTGTTATTCATGTATTTGATAAACTCAGCAGTTTTCGAGTCAGTATGTATGAAATGTCTATTCATAAATCTTTTGGAGAACATTCCTTCAACTTTCTCAGTTAATACCTTATCACCACCAAAGATTACTCTGGCCTGAGTTAACATATCCAACTTTGCAGTTCTTTCGGTTAAGAATTCAGGTGAGAATATAATGTTGAGATGAGGGTATTGTCTTTGTAACATTTCAGTTGTTCCAGGTAATACTGTTGATTTAATAATATAAATCGGACCTTCTTTAGCATCCTCAAAAACTCTTTCAATATATGATAAGTCTTGTTTACCTCCTATATCCATTGGTGTGGGTACACATACAAATATGAAGTCAGACATATGTGTATCTTCTTTTGAGTGTGTTGACCTTAGGGGGTCAACATCATAAATTCTAATTTCGTTTGTTGGTGAAAATGCAAACGCTTGTGATTCACCAACGAATCCATTACCTATAATACCTATAATTTCTTTCATTTTATCTTCTATGTCTGGCAGGAATCCATCCTTGGTTTCTATAATTTATAACAATTTTATTTCTTAAGTCCATATGTGAACCCAATTTCCACGAAGCGTTATTATCGGTACCATAGTCCCAACCTGTTTTTTTCATACTACCCCATAAGTCTTGGTTTTCTGGTGGATGTGGAGGGACGTAAGTTTCAATATTTCCATATTTAAGTGCTAAGTAACTTAACTGTATATCTTCACCATTATCCCACGTCATTGGTTCTTCATAAAACAGGTATTTTAAGTTTTCTTTTCTCAAAAACCAAGAATGACCAACCAAGTCAACTTTTCTTATTTCGTTGTAATTTCCACCGTTCCAACCAATTTTGGCGTGACGACCGTAGTCGTATGTATCTAATTCACCAGTGAAAAATACACCTGCAGTTCCTAAGATAGCATCACCAGTTTTTTCTAATGTATTGAAGCAGTTTTCGAACCATCGGGGACCTGGAATTGTGTCATCATCAAAGAATACCACATATTCGGTTTGGGATAACAGACCTAGAGCAAATCTTCCATGAAATTTGAAATTATGATTTGATGTGATGATTTTATAATCACCAAATTCTTCAGATAAATCTATCTGTTCACGGTCTTCAGGATTATTATACCAAATCCAAATTTCTTTTGGTTTGATTGTTTGATTTTCAATTGCCTCAATCTGTTCTTTAAGATATTCAGGTCTTTTATAACAATTTAGTATTACTGTGATATTATTCATGATTGTATATTTTATTTTTTAACTACCATATATCCACACTTAAGATGTGAATTTCGAGGATTTATTAATTCACTATTATTACCGGAAATGGGGTTATCAGAGACCATATATTTCTGATTGAATAATTTTTCAAATTTTTCTAACTGTAATCCTGGTAAGTCAAATGTAGAAATAAAATAACCACCTGGTTTAACCATCGAAAAACTTTTTTGGAATACATCTATGTGGTCCCCTCTTACCTCTTCTAATGTTGAAATATTTAAAACAAAATCAAATTTTTCAATCCACTCTTCTATAGGTTCATGTAATAAATTATAAATATAAGTGTTTGGTTCGTCGGAATTTTTTATGTCGCTATTGATGTTATTTTTGTATTTTTCATCCAAAATATTTTTGAACCATATGTGAACCCCTTCCCATCCCCAACAGGTATTATGTATATGGGAATCACTATCTGCCCCATACTTATCTAATAAATCTAAAACCAAAGGATACTCATAGATACGAGACCAATTGCCTTTTCCAAGTAATTCATACCTGAATGTTCTATCAACACTTTTAAATTCTATTAATTTCATATATTAAATTTTTTACTTTTTTAGAGCTCATCCCGTCGCCATACGGACATTCCGAATCAACAGGATAGTCTTTGTTTATAATTTCAAATAATAAAGGTAATTCTTTGGGTGATTCACATATATAAAGATGACCCGTATCTATCCCTTCTGGACGTTCAGTAGTCTTTCTACATACTATCACTTTTTTATTAAAGAAACTACCTTCTTCTTGTAGTCCACCACTATCACTAATCACAAATTTAACCTTAACTAATAACTCTAAAAGTTCTGAATGGTTTAGAGGTTCAATTAAGTTGATGTGAGTTAAAATGTCTTTGTGTTTTTGAACATTAGGATTTGGGTGTATAGGTAAGATGAATTCTAAATCAGGATTTTCTTTTGCAATATTATTTAGTTCAGTAAACCACTCATTCATCCAATGATGGTTTTCTCTCCTGTGTAAGGTTACCAAAACCTTATTTGTATATTCACATTTGTTTCTATATTCTAAAAGATTATCTAATACTGTATTACCCACTACATGACAAATCCCATTAACTTTTTCACTGATTAAGTTATCCCTTGATAAATCAGTTGGGCATAAATTAACATCCGATATTCTTGCAATCATCTGTCTGTAACCTTCTTCAGGGTAAGGATGTTCTAAATTATAACTTCTTAATCCGGCTTCTAAGTAATAAATCTTTTTTTGTCTATTAAATGCGGCAACTGCACAGGCAAATGCCGATGCGGTATCTCCTTGAACCAATACGGAATCAAAGTCTCCGTCAGGAAATTGTAATAAACAATCACTAATTAGTTGGTCTAATCTATTATCTGAGTTACCAATAGTTATTCTATAATCAACTTTAATATCTTTAAGTAAATCAGGATGTTGGCCAGTAAATAAAAGTTTATAGTTGTCTAACTCTTTTATTAGTGGTTTAATTTTCAACCATTCAGGTCTAGTTCCAAAACATAACAAAATATTACTCATAACTTACCATCTACATACTTTATTATTTTTACCATTCAAATAGTTTCTATTGTTTCCTACTGTCCAAGGATTTATTGTAGACCCAATATCAAGGTAAGTATTGTTTTGATTTTGTGAATGCATCAAATATGATAGGATATTACCCAATGGACCTGCAGAGAATAAAAACAGCTGATTATCTTCTTCTTTACTTAATGGTAACGTTTCTTCAATTATATTACTAAGATGTGGTTCTTTCCATGAGTTTAAGTGTAGTGGAATGTAATTATCAACCTTAAAAGGTAGTTCTTTATTCAAACCCTTTTCATTTGCAAAAAGGGTTACCTTACCCTCCCACTTATTAAACTCAGGAATAAAATTATCAACAAAAAAACTATAATTGTGGTTAACAAAAATATTGGCCCACGTAACATTTTTAGTTCCTACGTTGTCTCTCATCCAATTCACATGTAATTTTGATTGACAACATGGGCAGCTAATTCCAACATAATAATCGGGATGGTCATACTTAAAAGAATCCAACAAAAGTTCATATTCTTTTATATTAACACCATGTTCAAATTTCCAACCATCACAATTTTTGATATCCTCATTTACCAATATTTTATATTCGCCATCTGCATATTTGCTAAACGCAAACTTATCTCTATTTTTTAATTTCTCTAATAAAAATTCTAAATCTCCTCTAAATGAGCTATTTGTTGTAAACATCTATATATACTTCTTTAAATTTATTGATGGAATAATCTTTTTCAAATATGCCCAAATTTTCAGGAACCTCAGTTAGTTCCTTATATTTAACATTACCTTCTTTGTCTACGTAATAAATCCATCCCGGTTTACCACACAAATAACCCTCAATTGTAGTTCTACCTAAAAGGATGCCAGCAGTAACATCACACTTATGATAATAGTCTTCTACCTTATCACTTTCCCCAAAGTATTTAACGTTTTCATATTCGTTAGAATACTTGGTTGCATAACCCATAGTGTCTTTACCGACCAACCATAATATTTTGTCTTCAGAATTAACTTTTTCAATCAAATCTTCGATAGGTTGTTTTCTCAAATAATCCATTGTTCCAACAAAAAGAATGGTTTCCTTTTCATTGTTGGGTAATTCTTTTTTAACAAATCGTGAGGTATCAAAGGGGTTGTAGATTACCTCAACATCTTCATTCTCTATTTCAAAGTTATTAACAATGTAATCTTTGATTGATGGGCGTATTGCTATGTATTTTTTAACATTTTCGTTGGGTACAGGATTTTCTAAATCAATAACTTCTGACCTAACTACGGTCACAAATTTATTTGTGGGGTATAGTTGTAATAAAAACTCACTAATTGGTTTATGATTTGTTTGTATTACATCATAATCCACATTTGTTATTTTATAATACCTTCCCTTTTCAGTTTTTATTTGTCCCTGAGGTCCGTTCAGTGTTTTAACACCATCACCAACAATATACCCTGGTGGGTTATTAGTTGTGTAAGTTTTAATATTATGTTTTTTACATATCTTATCAAACTCAGGACTAACAGTTGTTGATATCACAGAGACATCACAACCATTAAGGGATAACCCTTTGGCCAATTCTAAAGTAGAGACTTCAGAACCTGTTAGACCCTGAAAATTTAAAACACCTAAGAGAATTTTTAACGGTCTATTTTTAAATTCATCATATACTTTTAAAGGTAATGAGTCTTTGTATTTTTCAGCGTATATTTTACGGTTTTCATCCCATTGTTCGTTGGTTTGTCCAATAGATAAGTGAGTTACTCGTATATCATATATAACTCCAACCTTAACATCTTCAATAAAATTACGGGTGCAGAAATCTACGTCATAAAGATGGAATCCTTTTACTTCTTCATCAAAAGTTTTTTGAATATTTGATTTTTTAACGGCTATAAATAAACCGTCAACCAATACTACATCATCTATTTGATTACCAATACTGGTCGAATATTTGGATTCCCATTTTTTACCTTCATGTTCGTGATTAACGATACCTCTCATCTTTACCGGTTCTTCCCACCACATACCACTTTCAGGTATTTTAACAGAACCAGCAACACCTAATATTCCGTAGTCAGGATTTCTTTTGAAGTGTTTAACCAATTTCTGAGTCCAATTTTTGGTGTCGAAATAAATGTCGTCGTGACATAAAACAACAATATCATTGCTCGATTTCTCAAGAATGATATTGTAAGCTTCTGAAAGTGAGTGGGTACCTGGATTTTCAAAAGGAATAATTTCAACTTTTGGGTTTCCCGAACTCTTTCGTAGGTATTCTACAAACTCAGGGTCAATTTTCTTTGTGCTAAATCCTATTGTAATCATTTAATTTCCTGTTGAGCCGAATCCGTTGTCTCCACGGTCTTTGTTGTCAACATCTAATACTCTTTGTAAGTTAACGTGTTTCCCTGCAACCACAGGACACAAAACGGCTTGTGCAATTTTATCTCCAAACTCAATGGTTTGTTTTTCATTACTCATATTGAATACAATCACCTTAATCTCACCTGTATATCCTTGGTCCACAGTTCCTGGTGTGTTCAATACTGATAAACCTTTTTTAATTGCTAAACCACTCTTTGGTCTAACTTGAATTTCATAACCTTCAGGGATATCTAAGAAGATGCCTGTGGAAACTAATGACCGACCAAACGGTTCTAAGGTTACTTGTTCGTTGGCTCTAAGGTCAAACCCAGAATCTGTTGGGTATGCGTATTCAGGTTCTTGGTTCACAGATTTTTGTGAATAACGCAGTGTAACCTTCATATTTGACTGCTGTTGAACGAACTGTTCGTTAAGGTCGTCCATAGAGATACCCATGTCTCCGAGCAATTGGTAAGGGTCCATAGACTCTCCTGAAGCCATTTTCTTCTGAAGGTCCTTCAACATCTTTAAGTTTTTTCTGTAATCGTTAAATCCCATTATACTAAACTATAAATTTTATCCATTAATTGTCGTAATACGTCCACATCTTCTTCACAATATGTTGCAATTGGGTCGAGTGCTCCCGTATCCCAATATGTTTGGTGAACGATATTTCCTGTTACTTCTCCTTCTTTTGGTGAGGAGATACCCATAGCCACACACATAAGTTCCAATGAAGACATTGAGAAGTTGTTTCCAAACTTCCAAATGTCCATTGTGTCTACAGCTTTCACTTCCCACGGTTTGGTGTCGTAAGTTGGAATGATGGATGGTGGTTGAATTCCGTGAATCATCATTCGTTTGCCAATCATCGGTATGTCAAAGTTTTTGATGTTGTGTCCACACAGCCAAAAATCCAACTTACCCACCTTATTTAATAATCCTTTAATGTCATTGAGAACCTCAACTTCTTCATCAGAGGAAAATGTTTGTTTATGTGTTTTCCCATCGGGGGCAATAAAAGAGAATGATGCAACGATAATCTTTGCAAACTCAGGTATCAATGCCGCCTTATTATAGAACATTTCATCGATGGAGTTTCCCTCTTCTTCAGGGTAACGTTTGGTAATCCAACTCTGATATTTCTCAAACATCTTTGCCAATTCTGGCTTGTTCTTTTTCAATGTTTTGAAATCAGGTTCAATACCGACCGTTTCCAAGTCGAAGAATAACAATTTCGTTTTTGGTGCGTTTACAATCATTTTGCAATCTCTTTATAAATTTGTGCTCTTGTTTCAGTTACAATATTTAAGTCGTATCTCTGTGATACTGTCTCATACAATCTCTCACCCAAATCTTCGGCCCATGATGGGTTGTCGATAAGTTTCTTCATAAACTTATGCCAGTCAGAGTGGTTTCTGTTTTCTCTTACCAACAATGCGTTTCCATCAACAAAGTTACCATTTTGAAGTGAGTGTGTCAAATCAATGGTGTAAGGTCCCAAATCTGAAGCAATAATAGCCTTTTTGTAAAAACCTGCTTCAATAACTTTTAATTGAGACTTAACTCTGTTGAAGATGTGGTTTTTAAGAGGTGCCAATGAAACGTCAAACTTTGAGTAGTTTTTAGCATAAGAGGTAACAGGTTTGGTCCAAACTCTGTGGTAGTAGTAAGGATTGTCGTAATCTTCCTCTTTGTATTTGAATAGGAAGTTTTTGTAATCTTCAGGCAATACCTCGTAATTGTTTGTGAAGATTTTTTCATATTGAGCCCATACCGTCTCGTGTGGAAGGATAGGTCTTTGTTTTTGTTCACCTGTTTGTCTGTTGATTTCAGTAATCGTTCCACGAACATCAAAACCACATAAGTAGAAATCAAAAGAGTCAGTTTCTCTTTTTAGTTTGCTAAATGCGGATTCCAATAATTTAAGGTCGTGTAAGTGTGAAGAACCTCCCAACCATCCAAAACGAAGTTTGTCTGACGGTTCAGTTTTAGCTTGAAATTGTGGTTCATTAGGGTTGATTGCGTTTGGTAATACGAATACGTTTTTATTGACCTTCTTAATCTCATCCGCAAAAACCTCGGTCGTTGTGGTTACATAATCGGCAACTTTAAGGTTTTCAATAATCTTTTTGTGCATGTTTGCTTGCATCACCAATTGATGTGCGGGATGTTCTTTGGTTGGTAACCAATAGTCATCTAAGTCCATAACAGTTACAATACCTAACTGTTTCAACATTTGAATAATCTGTGGGGATTGGTCGTAGTTTTTACCAATATTACGGTGAAAACATACCATATCGTATTTTTTCCAATAATTAACATCGTTAATTTGTGGTTCGTAGTCGATATCTACGTGAAAATCTTCAGGAAATTTGTTTTGAAGAAAGATATGAGGTTCCACGGAACGGAACTTCCCAACTCCCGTTCTATCTGACGGGAGAACTAATACATTAATCTTTGACATACTTAATTATTTTACTAAAAAGTATAATAAAGATTAACCAATAAGAAAAGGGGGGTTACTTAACTTTTTTAATCTTCAGGACCTTACCTTCGAATACATGTTTACCTACTCTGAGTGATAAACTTTCGTTGGTTTTTGCACCTCCTTCAGTCAACATACCGGCACTTTGTAGTTCTTCTCTAACAACATCTCTAACTGTATCCCTAACAACGTCTCTAATCATTTGTTTAAGGTCATTGTTATTGATTGATGGAGTTGAAACATTAGTGGTTTCATTAACAGTTGGTTGAGTGTTACGTCCCATAAGTCTCGCGGCACCTTCAATTACTTCATCTGAAAGAGCGGCACCACCACCACCGAAAGACGGTTGTTGGATTGGGTGTTCCATCATTAGTTGTTTAATCTCATCTGGTAGTTTTGAGTTGGCTATTCTATCAGGTGTTGGAGCTTGTGGAGTTTGAGGTGTTTGCTGAACACGTTGTTCACTCATCATCTCTTGTGGGATGTTATATTTGGCATTTACGTTTTCACTCATAGGTAGATTACCTGTTGCTTGACCTGGTTTAATATTATCAGAAGCATCCATTATCTTTTTTGAGATGGCTAGTTTTTGCATTAAATCGTTATTCATCTTTAATTAGAATTTTGCGTTTACGATGACTTGGGTCATACTCTTATCACCGTTAAAGTTATAGCCAGGTCGTGCAGTTGTAAAGTTTTCACCTGTTGGTTTAAACATTAATATCTTATCTGCTCTTAGTAATCTCCAACCTGGTAAGGGTTGTTCCCCTGTTGTGGCTGTGTGAGAAGCACCTTCACGGTCCCATATTCTCACAACTCTATTTCCTGCTTTGGATACACCATAACACACCGGTTCAACTTCCCTAAGACCCTTACCACCCGGTAAGTCTCCGCCATAGTTAAGTAATACCACTTGTTTTTGTTTGATTGCTCTTTGGATGTCGTCCGCAGATGCAATCTCAACAAGAATGGATTTAAGTGTGTTGGTTAGTTTCATTATAATCCTGAGTTTCTTCTCGCCGGTTCAGCCGCGTCACCTTCATCACTTACGTAATAAGGTTTTGCTGCATTATATTTATTAATCTTAATATCATCAACTCTTTCATTGATGTCCAAGCTAGTTCCTGCAGATTGATTGTAGATATCCAAGTAGTTACCTGTTCCTCTTCCTAAGTTATCACCATCGGCCATCGCGTCAGGGTGTTGACCTGAATATGAATCAGACTCAGGAGAGTAGTCGTTACGAGGAAATAGTCTACCTCTTTCTTGCATAGCAATTTTTGTCAACGCATTGTCTGGTTGGCTAAAATCTAATTTGTCATTTTGTGTTGCCATAACTAATCAAGTTTTTCATTTTATTAACTTCTTCAGTAATTGAAGAGTCAAATTTGTTTATTCCTTTTTCATGTTTATCGTGAGGGTTAACCACCATTCCATCTTTTTCGTGATTGTCGATGAATTGATTTTCCATTCCCCCTTGAGCTCGTCTGTTCTTTCCGTCTTTGTCGACACTTCTCCAATGGTCCAACACGTGGTGACACCATTTTTTCATTCTGTCTCCACCGTTCAATACAAACGGAGCGTCTTCATTATTTCCCTGATAAGAATCAAACCAATTCTTAATCCTTTTCAGTTGTTGGTAACTAACCACAGGATTTTCTTGAAGCTCTTTGTTTCTGTTAAACCCTTCGGTGTTACTATCGGCTTGAACAGTTTCAAACGAAGATTTCAAGTGGTCCACCAATGATTGTGGTAACTTAGCTTTTCTATCGTAAAGATTACTGTTCATCTTTTAAGTATTTTGCAAGTTGTGATGGAGAAACTCCTTCTTTCTTTGCTAACTTTTTAAGTGCGTCCAAATTTCTTAAAATGATTTTGGACATTGTTTTTCCTACAGGTTGAATGTCGTTGTCAACATTTTTGTTTACGAAGATGTCTTCTTTCATTTTTAAGATTTCTTCTTTGGTAAACATCTTTTCTTTTTCCTGTAACCTTAGTCTCATGTCTGAGCCTGGTTTTTTCTTATCTTCCAAGTCAGGGTCTTTACCCATTTCTAGTGCTCTTTCTTCGGCGTTATCCACACCCAATTCTTTTTCTAAGTATTCAATAGTTTCTTTAGCACCCAAATCTTTGGTTTCATCCCAACCGAATGCTTTGGATAAATCTTCTTCCCCAACATACCTTCTAAAACCTAATGCATATGGGTCTTGAGAGGTTCTTGACGCTTTTACTGTTTGGTCAGTAGTTTTCTTTGGGGTAACATGTGGGTCTAAAATTGGAACTTTTGAATTTAACATTGTCCCATCAAAATCGATTAATTCGTCAATTTCACCTTCCTGTTTCTTACCGTCTTGAGTTAACTTTTCCCACTCTTTGTGAGTCTTACAAGGCATAAAACCACCATCGTGTTTGTGAGTTCCTTCACAACCGAGTGACTCTGCTCTTTCCAACGCAGCTTTTTCCTTTCTGAAGATATCCCTCTTTATCATTTTGTTTTTTAACTATAAATACAACAAATAAAGTATTTATCATAAAAAAGGTAATGGCAACCCAAAACATCAATAACTATAATTCCAAGAAGTTTCGCGTTAAGTTAAAAACGAGCGAGTATTTTGACCTTACTTTGGCATCTGATGAGCAAGATTTTGATACGGAAGTCTTATTCTCACCAGAAGTTATTGCCGCAAATGATGGTAACCGTTTACCTGTGAGTTTGGACCTAACAAACACGGGGACAACCACTCAACCAAAATTATATTGGGATGTTGCCAATTCAGCAAACACTTTAACCTCATTAAATTACTACAATCCTAACAATGAAGACCTTTCATGTTACACAGGATTTACAGGTTTATGTGATGCAGGATTAACCATGATAGATACTGGATTATTCCCAAAATTGACAGGTGAGACCCTATACTATTCTATGGGTGTTTTCCCTGACAAAACACATGACCCTCTCTACCACGACCGCAGAATGAAGTTCCACCCTGTAAACACCTATGCAAAAAGACCAAACCATAGGTTCTCAGGTAAGACTAAAGATACTGTATATAATATCGTTGATAAGTCTGATATGAATGCAGGATATTATCAAGAACTATATGGTGGGTTCTATCAGGGTTTTTACAAACTGTTTGGTTACGATTATGAGGTATTCCCTGAAAGGGTAAATAAGGGGTGGACGATGGAAACTATCATCAAACCTCGTCAGGTTTCTGAGTATAAATTAAGAGACGACGAACAATACCTTAACGACATATACCCTGACAATGCGGGGACATTCTTCTTCTTTGGAACGAGAGCTGAGGATAAGTTTTACCACCCAGCAAGTGGTTATGTCGACACCGTTGGTGTTTTCCCATGTGATTACGGGTTTGAGATTGAAGGTGCGACGGTAAACGAATATGAATACCAACGTGTCACTTCAGGACTTACAAATTGTTTCAAAACCTGTGGATGTGCTGATACAGGTAACACCACGTCTCAATGTCAAAAGATTTATCCCGTCACAGGAAAGACGGTAAATCAGGTAAACGGTCTAAATTGTCGTGGATATGATGTGCCATGGACTGGAGATAGTAAGGACCCGAGATTGGATATCTTGTCAAATGCCATGTCACTACGATTAAGTGGTGACCCTAAAAACCCTAAACTGTGTGTTAAATACATCAGATACACTGGTGGTTGTGAGACCACAGGAACGTGTGAAAACACAGGTACAACCTACACTTCGGGGTATTGTATCAACGAGGTATGTTCAACCAGAGGTATCTATGACATCTGTGGTTTCCCATTGGATGAAGCGGAAAGAACAAAAGAACAATGGGTAATGTTATCTGCCGTCTTTGAAAGGTACACTTACATTGACGGATGTGACCTTCTTAATTTGGGTGGGTTAGGTGACATTAGGAAGGAGGTTTACTCCGCCGAGACTTATGGTGTTACAACAAATCTAATTCAGCCACCACAGACTCACAGTGGTGCAACACATGACGACCCTTACATACAAACTAAGTTTACCGAGAAATGGTTGAACCAAGTTGATTTCAGAAGAGGTCTATTGAAACTATATGTGAATGGATATCTGTTTATGATATTGGAGGATTTTGAAGAGATTATTCCTCACGAATTACAAACAGAAAAAGAAAAACAAATTGGTGTTCCATTTAACATATCGTGGGGCGGAGGAACTCAAGGGTTGAGAGAATCTTTAATTCCAAGTGGATGTACTGGATTTGAAGGACCATATATTCAGGACCCCGAATTAATGCCGAATGAAGTGTTGTCTGCGAGCACGTTATCAGGACTTACCACAAATATTGAAATGGAACCTGCATTTGGTGGGACATTCATGGGTGGGGTGTCAAAGTTTAGAATGTACGCCGAACCGTTAACTAGTCCACAGATTCAACATAACTTCAGGGTTGAGAAGGACCAATATTGTTTATTTGATTATTGGTGTCCAAATTGTTTAGAAATACTTTCTCAATGTTACTTTGAATTTAACGTTGACGATGTCGTTTGTGACTTCGACTTCATAATTAATGATATAGCGTGTGACTTTGACTTTAATATTGTTGATACGTCATGTGCGTTAGACTTTAACATAAGTGCCGTTTCTTGTGCGATTGACTTCAACATAAGTGAGACATCATGTTCGTTGGATTTCAACGTATCTGACGCGACTTGTCAGTTGGATGTTAACATAACTGATGTATCGTGTGATATGGGTTCAAATATTCTATAATTGATGGAGTTTTTTATTAGAAAAAATAGTACCTTACCTAAACTTCAAATTGAAGTTATTAACGAGTCACGCTTTGGGTATGCTCAATTGGATGAGTTATTATCTGTATCCACCATTACCTTATCTTTATTTGACCCTGAAAAGGAAGTATATAAGTTGGTTAATCGACCAGCAACTGCGCATGCCAACGATGACGGTAGTGGATTTTACATCTCATATCAATTCACACAAAAAGAAACATCAAAGTTAGGAAGATATCTTGCAACATTTAAGATTGTGAATGCTCGTGGAGAATACGAGGTTCCTGTTAATGATGATTTATATGTGACAATCACTGAGTCTTTCGCGGATTCTGAGATGTGTTGTAAGAGGAGAAAACAAATCAATTTATTGACATTGGATATTGATGTTATATGTGATGATATCATTGAGGTGGTTTATACTTTATCATCTTCATATCCTGTTGATGGTCAGGTCGATATGTTATTTGATAGTTACATCTATTTAGAAAACGACCCAGATATTGTTGACCAACTTATTATGACATTGAATAAGGGTGAGAGTATCACAACTTATGTTACAAAATACAACTACAGTTGTAATGAAATTGAGTTAACAAATACGATTAGAGATTTAAGTATTGATGTGAAGTGTGACTCTAAATACAGTTACAGATATGCGGACAATATTGATTTCTTAATCACTCCAACTCCAACGGTCACTCCGACAAATACACCTACACCATCAGTTACACCAACCAACACGCCAACTCCGAGTGTAACTCCAACTTATACACCGACACCAAGTGTCACTGCATCTAATACTCCAACAATATCGTTAACACCGACTAACACGCCAACTTCATCTATTACACCAACTCACACTCCGACCCCATCAATCACTCCAACTAATACACCAACATTGACACAAACTGCAACTGTGACAATGACACAAACGGCAACTTTAACTGCCACTCAGACACCGACTCAAACGATAACTCAGAGCCCAACTGCGGGTGTAAGTAATACTCCAACATTAACACAAACTCAGACACCGACACCAACACCATCGGTAACCACAACTCAGACGCCAAGTGTGACTGTGACTCAAACTCAGTCTCAAACACCAGATTCTAGTGTTACTCCTACACCTACAATGACACAAACGGCAACTGTAACAGTTACTCAAACTCCAAGTATGACGGTAAGTCAAACTCCTGGTGCAAGTATTAGTGCAACTCCAACATTAACACAAACACCTACAGTTACAACAACTCAAACTCCAAGTATGACTGTAAGTCAGACTCCTGGTGCAAGTATTAGTGCAACTCCAACATTAACACAAACACCTACACATACGTCAACACATACACCAACATCAACGCCAGATTCAACACCGGATTTAACACAAACGTCAACACCGACTCTAACTCAAACACAGACACAAACTCCAACACATACTCCATCTGCTACACCAGATTCAACACCTGATTTAACTCAAACATCAACACCTACATTAACTCAAACACAGACACAAACTCCAACACATACTCCATCTGCCACGCCAGATTCAACACCTGATGTTACTCAAACACCAACACCTACGTTAACTCAGACTCCATCTGCCACGCCAGATTCAACACCTGATGTCACTCAAACACCAACTCCAACAATAACTCCGACAACACCATGTTGTGATACTTGGGAATTATATGGTGGTATGGTATGTGCAACAGGTACGACATATACTTACGTCGATTGTGATGGTCTTCCTCAAGAAATTACTGTACCTCAGTTCGAGGGAGCTACAATTTGTGCGTTAAGTGTGGTGAATACAAACTACGATTGTGGAGGTGGAGACCCTTACACATACGGTGACTGTATTTGTAACCCAACACCTACTCCAACGATGACACAAACACAGACAGAAACACCAACACCTACACCAACATCAACACCATCAGTTTTAACAAGAGCAGCAACAACAAGATGTTGTGACGGTGCAGATGTAGTTTTAACAACTTATGACGGTATCATCGTCGGAGATTTCTTGATTTATAATAATCAGTGTCACCAGGTAACTTTAATCAATCCACCGGCCGGTGGTCCACTTGCGGTAAAAGAAACTTACCGTGATTGTGTAAGTTGTATTAATGATTATCCATGTCCTGACGTTACACCTACACCAACTCCGTCCGTAACTCAAACAGGTACTCAAACACCAACTCCAACACCTACGTTAACGGTAAGTCCGTCACCAACGGAACCTCAGTCCTCTGAGATTTGTATTCCTTATAACTGGTACGGAACGGGAGCAGTTCCTGGTTCGTCAGCAACAGGTGTTGCATACGCGAATAGTGCAACTCCGTCATCGATTACTCAATGGTATTTGTCAGATATATTATGTAGTGGATATGACATTAATAATTTATTCCCACTATTAACGGGTAACTCGTTAGAGGTTAAAATTGGTAATCAAATTGCCACGTATACTGTAAACAGTTTTACCAACGCACCTGTTGGTAATTATTGGATTGTGGGGGTAAGTTACGTTTCGGGAACTGTTAGTGTCTCACCAGTAACTTGTCACCAACAAAACTTGTTCTGTTTCGACACGACTCCACAACCAGGAATATCTCCTTTACCAACGGGAACTAATACACCAACACCGTCGGCAACTCCGAGGTCTACAGAAACACCAACACCTACGCCTCAACCAACGTCAACACCAACTGTTTCTGTAACCAATTCAGTTACTCCGACTTCTTCAGTTACACCAACCTCAACTCAAACACCTACATTCACACCAAGTGCCACTATAACACAGACGATTACTTCTAGTGTAACTCCAACATTATCACTCACACCAACATTAACACCATCACCAACACAGGCAATTATACCGTCAGACCCTTCGTTGGAAATCTATTATGATGCCAGTTTAACTTCAAACTTTGTTGGAGTAACTGAAAGTGGTGATACCTTTACTCAATGGACTGATTCATCTGCCACCGCACATAATGCAAACCCAATAGGCGGTGCATCAGCAAGACCTGCGTGGTGGTCTAATGTTGTTTGTGGCAATGGTGGTGTTAAGTTTGATGGAAATTCTGATGGTTTAAGTGTAAACCCAATTACTGAAGTTGCGAATATCAATGGATTTACAGTGGTAATCTTATCTCAATTGACGGACATTGCAAGTCCTCAACAATTTATAACTTCAGGTATCGGTTCTAAAAGTGTTAATAATAGTAATTTCCGACTTAGTGGTGGAACATACCTCGTAGGTGCTGCCGATGGATTGGCTCAGACTGATGTGATTGCAGATACTAATCCACATATTTGGACGATGGTATTTGACGGAACACAACCTACCGATGATTTAAAATTGAGACTATTTAAAGACGGAACACAAGAAAACTTAAACTTCTTAAGTCCTGTTGGTCCCCTTACAGACCCATCTATCGATAGTTTATATATTGGTGTTGATAGGGTTGGGGTAAGTAATTTCCAATACTATTACAGTGGTTTCCTATTTGAAGTATTACTTTATTCAAGAGTATTGCCACCAAGTGAGTTAGACGCATTACACCTATACTTAGATAATAAATGGTATTCTTGTTTATAATAATTCTTTTATAAAAATTATAACATATTTATAAAATAAAAATAAAATGGCAAATATCACAATACCTAACTTATCCTCGTTTTCTGGACGACCTCAGAATACGAATTTAATGATTATTCATGACGGAACGAACGCAAGAAAAATCTCATATGCCGACTTATTCACTAAAGTTTACTCAGGTTCAACGAGCTTATCTGCCGATGGTTCACAATTAAACTTAACAGGAAGTATTATACCTACTACAAATTCTCAATTTGACTTAGGAAGTGCCGAGTTTAAAATTAGACATTTATATCTATCAAACAATTCTTTGTTCTTAGGTGATACGTCGGTTACAGAATCTGACTACTTAAATAAAACAACTTTAAGTGAAAATCCAGTACCTGTATCTGCTAACGAACCAGGAACTAAAGGTGAGATAAGATATAATGATACTCACATTTACATATGTATAATTGAGAATGTTTGGGTAAGAGCAAGCATTCAATCTGCTTGGTAAGTAATTTATTATGTCTAGAGGAATTAGAATTGATAGTAACAATCTGAGTGGAGATACTGTCCACATAACTTTTACGCCAAATACGGGAGATACGTCAGTAGACTTTGGTGTTGTGACTTTTCCCGCTAGTTTGGTTACTGATTATTACTATGGCGAATATACAATATCCTCACAAACATATCAATCAGTATACACATACGTAATCAGTCAAGGAGAAAGTGTATTAATTGATAATTTAGGTAATTTTATAACAACCGATGATGGAGACTTAATGATTATGTTGGAAATTGTTTCACCAACACCAACACCTACAAATACACCTAATCCAACAGTAACACCTTCAATCACGACTTCGGTAACCCCTACCCCAACATCGACACCAACTATTGTTGATTGTTATGTTGCTGGACCGTTAATTACGGATTCAAGTAACGGTGCAGTTTTCGATAGAAGTGTTAACGTTAGTGGTATGTTAGAGGTCATTGCCGGTGCGGTTGGTGGTCAGGCAGCGGTACCTGATGAGTTCTCTAAAAAAGTTGCTCGTTCATTCCAATTAATAATGGACCCATCAGCCACGGGAATTACCCTATCATATCAAAATAATTTAGTAGCAACTTTAAGAGGTGATGTGGGTACCATACACGAGGGGTTACCAACGGCTCAAAGAATTGGGTATGGCAGTGGAGATGACTATGACCCTAATTGGTTAACAGATGAAGGTATAACTGGATATACAGGTTATGAAGAATTCTTAGATACTCACGCAGTTAATGACATGGTATGGTATCAAAGTGGTTCCACAAGTGGTGATGCAGTAATAACTGAGGTATTTGAACATATTTTCCATACCGTACATTTATTTGGTATTATGGGTGCGGTTCCCGGCTCATCGACTGCGGTAAATTGGATGGCGGAAGAAAACCCAAATTGGCAAACAACAGACCTACACTTATCCATGAAACAAGCCATCGAGAATGGTATGTATGACCCAACTGACTATGCACCTAATTGGAATACCGACACAGGTCAAGCTCAAGTGGCGTATAAAGAGTATATGTACTTATTAAACTTCGGTATGTGGGAAATGTCCGAGTTTTGGGATGGTGGGTCATTATCTCCAGAATGGAATGATAATATGAGAACTCCATCAGGTATTCAGACAAATAATATTTTAGGTTACAACCTATTTAATTCTTATTTCGCACCGGTTTTAACTAAACCAAGTTTTGTAACACTAAGAAATATTTTCCAAGATAACGGAGGTGGAGTTTCAGGTTATTTTGCGGATGATTGTATAACACCAACACCAACACCAACACCAAGTATTACTCCGTCAGTAACACCATCACCAGTGCCGGTAACAGGATATGGGTTTAATTTAATTGCATTACCATATAATTTTCCGACCTCAGGAAATACTATTATGACAGATAGTGCCAGTGGAATACAAACAGGTAGTACAAATCCTAATTTATTTGTTGGACCAACCTCTAACGGAATATATTGGAATAATGTAGATATAGATGGTATTAATCGAGATAGTTATTTCTCTCAATTTACAGGTCAAAGTGTTACATTTACAATAAGTCAAAATGGTAGTGCCGCAATTTATTCAGGTGATAGTAACTCGATTCAATCATGGTCATTTGAGGGTAGTAATGGATATGTATTTGGATATGGAATTCAACAAGCGGGATATCCATCAACGGGTGATACTGTGTTGATACAATCTGCCGCCACACAATGGGTTATTGGTGACCCAGTTTATATTAGTGCGGTTATTAACAATCCAGTGACTCCGACACCAACCCCGACTCCGACTCCGACGGCGAGTTGATACAAATAATTGGACATTATGGACTAATGATTATCCAATATTACAGGTAATTGGTACACCAACCAAGCAATGGTAATAATTTTTTAATCTGTAACAATTACATTAAGTTATTTCTAAGTATTTATTAGAGTGATGGTGTTTTTTAATGCCGTCCAATAATTTGTATTCAAGATTAAAAAAAATATATAATGGCGTCGGGCATTACTTTCTTATCGGATAACCTAAGTGGAGAATCAGTAAACATTGTTTTTACTGCTGACACAGGTTCAACAATTACTAACTTTGGTGACGTTACCATTCCAGCTTCTTTGGTGACAGATTATTTCTATGGTGCATACACAATTTATGTTTATAGATACGATGCGTCATATTCTTACATTATTGATAAACCGATTCCGAGCCCAACTCCGACTGTGACTATCACTCCGACGATTAGTCCTGACCCGACATTGACCCCAACTAAAACTCCTGCATCAACGTCAACACCAACACCAACAACAACTCCTCAGTCTACAGTTACACCGACAGTAACTTCTACTTCTGAGGCGACTCCGACACCGACAGGAACAGCAGCCGTTACATCAACACCTGGTGGAACGAGCACACCTACACCAACAAATACTCCTGAGGCGACAGTAACTCCGACGGTTACTTCGACACCGGCAGCAACATCTACCCCTCAAGCAACGGTAACCCCAACAATTACCGCACAACAAACTCAAACTCCAACCGCAGAAGTTACTCCAACACATACACCGACCCCATCTAACACTCCTGAATCTACGGTTACACCTACACCTTCTAACACGGCAGGTGTAAGTCAAACTCCAACACCGACATATAGTCCAACACCTTCAGTGACTGCTGAAGTTACACCAACACCGTCATCTACGTCTGCAGTAACACCGACACCGACAGGTACTCCTGGAGGAACGTCAACTCCAACACCAACAGAAACGGCGGCAGTTACATCAACTCCTGAAGTAACTTCAACATCTACAGTTACTCCGACATCAACGCCACAATCAACAGTTACTCCTACTCCATCGGTAAGTCCTGGTGAGTCGGCAACTCCAACTCCGACATATAGTCCAACTCCTTCTGTAACTGCTGAAGCAACTGTGACTCCAACCGCAACTCCAACATCAACACCACAAGCAACTGTTACTCCAACACCATCAGTTAGTCCTGGTGAGTCGGCAACTCCAACTCCGACATATAGTCCAACACCTTCAGTGACCGCACAAGCAACTGCAACCCCAACCGCAACTCCAACATCAACACCACAAGCAACGGTTAGTCCGACCCCTTCAGTAACTCCTGGTGAATCTGCGACTCCGACTCCAACATATAGTCCAACACCTTCAGTGACATCACAAGCTACGGTTACACCAACTGCAACACCAACATCAACACCACAATCAACAGTTACCCCAACGGCAACTGCAGCGGTGACACCTACCCCATCGATTACGTTATCCGTAACTCCAAGCTCAACGCCTGAACCGACACCGACAAATACGGTGACTCCATCGGTGTCAGTTAGTCCTGGTGAATCAGCAACACCAACACCAACAATTTCTGTTACTCCGTCAATTACTCCGACGAATACACCAGAACCAACAACAACACCAACGGTAACACCAACAAATACACCAGAACCTACAACTACGGTAACACCTTCTAACACATCTACACCAACACAAACACCACAGTCTACGGTAACTCCAACGGCGTCTGTAACTCCAACACATACTCCGACACAATCGGTAACACCGTCTAATACAGCACCTGTTACTCCAACGGTTACGGCATCTAACACTGCAACGCCAACTCAGACACCTGAACCGACACATAGCCCAACGGCATCTGTGACTCCGACTCAT
>Ga0070753_1000583_pt1 | contig 22056 bp, 23 predicted proteins | sample VirMetDEL_Aug_31_FD_77441 | JGI IMG/M metagenome (GOLD analysis project Ga0070753, IMG submission 77441) | Aqueous microbial communities from the Delaware River and Bay under freshwater to marine salinity gradient to study organic matter... | ecosystem: Environmental > Aquatic > Marine > Coastal... | reverse complement strand
CTCCGAAAAGCACCGCCTCATCTATCGCCCGCATCCGAGAAGTGGCGTGATCGATCGCGACTACAGGGCCGCCAACGCGCACATTATTGCCGCGATCGAAGCGGCCAACATCGCAGACCCCACAGCTCAACACGTCTTTGACAACGGACCAAGCCTCGGCTGGCAACTATCGGCAGCGGATGTCGCGATCACCGACATCTCGGCCATGGTTTACGACCGGCTAGCCGTGGGCCGCCCGCTCATCGTTACGCGCCCCGCATCCCCCCTCGCCGAAGTTGACGAGGTCGGATACTTGGGCGCGTGCGAGTGGCTGACGGCGGAGACGGCTGGCGACATCCTGGCTATTGCGGAGAGGGTTCAGCACAGTGAGGATGCTCAAGCCTCTCTCGAGTTTTGGGTGAAACACCACTTCGGTGATACCACCCCTGGGGCCGCGACTGCGCGATTCCACGCGGCTGTCGAAGACCTTGTTGCCGAGTGGGAGCGCCACGCGGCCCTGCACGAGGGTGATGTCGCAGGAAGCGAGTCTGACCCCTTCGACGGCGACGATGAAGACGACGAGGATTCAACGCCACCCGACAACGACTAGTCGTTTGTGGGAGCCTCGATTGCACGGGGCTTCTTCTCGCGCTTTACTTTGGGCGCTCGAGGCTCTTTCACACGCGACTCCTTCACACGGAGCTCTTTTGCGCGAGGCACCTTGATGCGCGGTGCCAGAACCTCGGGGAAGCTGCGTGGTGGGGGCGGGAACGCTTCGCGCGAACCTCGAACGATTTGTCTGCCAAGCAAATGGTTTCCCGTACCACCGATGACGGCTCCAATGCCAAACGGAATTGCACGCCCGACAATATTGCTTCCTTGAGTGACCGAGAAGCGCTTCATAAAGGTCTTTTTCATCTGATTGGCGACCTGATTGACAAGTCCCGCTGGCAGATTTTTTGTCACAAGCTCGCCCCAAAACTGGTTGCGACCGGCACCTTGTCCCGTTGCTTGAGCGGCGAGTTGTTTGAGCAGGTCAGTTCCAGCGGTGCCAAGAATGAGGGTCATGACAAGAGTGCGAGCGCGGTCGGGGTCATCAACAGCGATGCCGTGAACTTCGGACACCGATTGTGCGAACAGTGCGCTTGCTTCGAGAAAGCCACCCGTTTCCGCCGCGGACAAGGCGAGGGATGCCCCGATCCCCACGGCCGGTATTACCGCGCTCGCGCCTACGAGTGCACCGCCAGAGGTGACAGCGGTGAGGTATCGCCGCTCAAGAATCCGAATGACGTCTTCGGGCGACGCATTGGGCCGACTCTGACGGATGCTGCGCAAATGCGCAAGGACCACGGGCCGCTGCACTGTGAGCAAACGGTCGATTCCCGACACCACCATGCGGTTTCCAGCACTCATGGGGGAGGGGGCTTGGGTCATACAACCCCATTGTAGTCAGCGTTGTAGCGCGCGAGCACGTCGCCGATAGGCCCATCCAGCACAAGCTCGCCCTTGTCGAGGTAGAGGCCGCGCGTGCAAAAGCGGCGCAGATCTTTCTCGTTGTGTGAAACAAAAAACAGGGTGCGTCCGCCCGCGAGTAACTCTTCGATACGGCGGTAGCATTTCTCGCGGAAACCTTTGTCTCCGACAGCGAGCACTTCGTCGACAAGAATTACGGGCTCTTCGAGCCTGGAGATCACGGAGAATGCGATGCGCACCTTCATGCCGCTCGACAGATGTTTGTATGGCGTGTCGAGGAAGTCGCCGATCTCGGCAAAGTCGATGATCTCCTGGAAGCGCGCGGCGATCTCTGCGCGCTTCATGCCGTGAAGGCCAGCAGTCAAGTAGACGTTGTCGCGCACAGTGAGATCGTCGACGAACCCGCCGGTGATTTCGATGAGGGGAGCAACTCCGCGGTGGACATCGACGGTGCCTTCGTCGGCGAGCATGACCCCAGCCACGATCTTGAGCAGCGTGGACTTACCTTGGCCGTTACGTCCGACGACTCCGATTGCTTCGCCTTGAGTGACGTCGAAGCTCACCCCGCGGAGTGCCCAAAACTCACCAGAAAGTGTTCGCCTGTTGCGCCCTGCGAAGAGGTCCTTGAAATTGCGGCGTGAGCGGCGGTTTCGGCGAAACCTGATTCCGGCATTCGAGACAGAAATGACAGTCTCGCCCGTCTCGAGAGCCTCTGACAGTTCTGGAGTAGCCACTTAGATCTCCTTCAGAACTGCGCGCTCGGTGCGCTTGTAGACGAGCATCCCGATACCAAAAAAAAGCACGCTCATGGCCGCAGCTATAGCTACCGAGAACCAGTCGAGTTGTTCGGGGAAAAACGCCGCTCGGTAGAGCCCGAAGATGCCCGAGAGCGGGTTGAACGCTGCCCAGAACTGCAGCCCCGCGGGCAAATCGGAGAGCCCGTAGATGATCGGGGAGGCGTAAAACAGAAATCTGAGCGTGAGCTTCACTGCTCGCTCGAGGTCGCGGAAAAACACCACTAGGGGAGCAACAATGAGACCGATTCCCGCCGTGAGCACTGCTTGAATAACGAAGCCGAGTACAAACAGCAGGGCTTCCCAATGGATTGTGGCGCCGGTCACGATCGCAAATAGCGCGAGCACGGGGAGGCTCAGCACAAACTCGATTCCCTTCGCGAGGACAAGACTCGACACCCAAATGGTGCGCGGCAGTTTGGTCGACCTGATGAGCTTGGCGTTTTTTAGGTACGCGCGCGTTGAATCCGAGACTGAACCGGTGAACCACATCCACGGCAACAGTCCCGTGAGCAAAAACACAATGTAGGGGTCGTGGCCGATATCGGATCTGTCAAACACTTGCGTGAACACAAACCAGTAGATGCCTGCCATGACGAGAGGATCGAGTACAGACCAGAAGTAGCCGAGGGCGCTTGTTGAGTAGCGCACTCGCAAATCACGTCGGGCAAGAAGCCACAAGGCATGGCGGAACCGCGACGGGGCAGACCACGCCTCGCGTTCAGGTAAATCTAGGCTCACGGACATCCTTCTCGGGGCAAAGCCGCGCGGGGTGAACCTCGCTGGCTTACGTCAGAACCCTACTCTGAGAGTGGGTAACGAGAAAATGGGCGCGCCCCGCCGAAGCCGGGCACGCCCACAACTCGCAAGAGAAGTAGTAATGCTATTTAGACGAAGAGGTTTGCGCGCTCGAGGTCTTCAGCGAAGTCGACCTCCACGGCGTAGAGGTCGGAAATATCGACGGGCTCGATAAGCAACTTGTCTTGCTCGATAGCGAGCTCGATGCCGCGCTCGAAGTAGTCCTGGTCGCCCACTCGCTTGAGCTGGCGGAGCAATTTGGCCTTGTCGTCGCGCGAAATGTAGTTGATGCCAACAGCCTCGCCGAGGCCGCCCTTGACGGTCTTGGAGAGCTCCTTGATGTAACCCTCAGCGTCGGTCGTGTACTTGACCTCTTCGTCAGACACCTTCGCAGTGTTGACTGAGACAAAAGACTGGTCGCGAGCGACAAGCTTCGCAGCGCGCTCAAGAGCAGTGGGGTCGAAGACAACGTCGCCGTTCATCCAGAGAACTCCGCCGGGAGCCGACGCTTGCAGAGCGCGCATGAGGCTCTTCGAGGTGTTGGTCTGGTCGTACTGTTCGTTGTACACGAACGACGCCTCGGGGAAAGCTTCAATGATGTGCTCGAGCTTGTAGCCAACAACGACGGTCACGGTGGCGTTTTTGCCGAAGGCGTGAGCGATGTTGTCGAACTGCTGGCGCATGATCGTGCGGCCGTCGGCAAGCTCGGTGAGCGGTTTGGGTAGCGAGCGGCCGAGTCGGCTGCCCATGCCTGCGGCCAGAATGACGATTTGGGTGGTCACGATGTGTCTCCTCTTGGTATGTGACGCTCCGGTTACCCACAATGGTGGACGGCCCACATGTTGGACGGCCACATATTGGACGAATACGATGTTTGAAGAACTTCGTCTCGTTGTGTTTGGTTGCTGTTAACCAAAGCGTTGAATGCAATACACATCGTTGTGCTGGCACAAGTTTACGGATTGCGCCTGCGAAAGCCATGAAAACCCGCGTTATGTTGCCGATTCGTGATGCAAGCTCACGCGAGCCCCGTCATTAGGTACGGTTGACCAGTGGAACCAGAAGAAGAAGCGACGACCCAGCACGCTGCAGTCGAAAAGCGTCAGCCAGCCGCGAAGAAGACCCCAGTGAAAACAGCGGGCACTGCCTCGAGTCAGAAGACTCGGGCCGTCGCGGCGAAAAAAACTACGACGCCGCCCAAAAAGACTCGCGCAGTCTCTCCCAAGGTTGCAAAACCACGTGTTCAGCGAGGCAAACCGACCGCTCCGCCAGTCACCGAGCGCGAGGTTGTGCTCAAAATTACGGGCCTCGTCAAGAGGTTTGACGAAACCACAGCAGTCGCGGGTATTGACCTCGACGTGCACTCTGGTTCCTTCTACGGAATCGTCGGTCCCAACGGGGCGGGAAAAACCACGACACTCTCGATGGTCACGGGCCTGTTGAGGCCGGATGCTGGCAGCGTCGTTGTCCACGGCAACGACGTCTGGGCAGACCCTGTCGCCGCGAAACGCTCGCTCGGGGTGCTTCCCGACAGGTTGCGACTTTTTGATCGGCTGACCGGTGCCCAGTTGCTCTACTACTCGGGCATCCTTCGTGGCCTCGACAAAACGTCGGTGCGCACGCGCACGGCAGACCTCTCGGCTGCTTTCGGCCTCGATGATGCACTCGACAGGCTCGTGAGCGACTACTCGGCAGGCATGACCAAAAAGCTTGCTCTCGCCGCAGCCATGATCCACTCGCCCAGGCTGCTCATCCTCGACGAGCCTTTCGAATCTGTTGACCCCGTTTCGGCGGCCAACGTTATCGATATTTTGCAGAAGTACGTGGACTCGGGTGGCACTGTTGTCATTTCTAGCCACACCATGAACCTCATCGAGCGAGTGTGTGACTCTGTCGCAGTAATCGTCGGTGGAGCTGTGCTCGCCAACGGCACCATGGAAGAGGTCTGCCAGGGCAGGAGCCTTGAAGAACGCTTTGTCGAACTCGCCGGCGGTCGTCGGGCAGCGGAAGGCATGGAGTGGTTGCACAGTTTCTCCGACTAAAAATCGCACTGCTCGGCAACTCGTTTCGCCGAAGCCCGTGGCACATTATCGGTGTGATCTTCGCGCTCATGTATGGGCTCGGCACGGCGTTGTTTGTTGTCGCTGGGCTTGCAACTTTGCGCACAGCAGATGTCGACCTCGCGCACAGCGCGGTAGTGGTGCTTGGCGCCGTGATTCTTATCGTGTACACAATTTTGCCGCTCACGCTTGGAATCGACGACACCCTCGACCCGCGCACCTTCAGCCTCTACGGCATCCCCACCTCGCGTTTGGCCCGGAACCTTGCCATTGCCGCTCTCATCGGTGTGCCAGGGCTCGTGGTCTCCATCATGGCTTTCGGCCAAATGATCACGTGGAGCCGCGACCCGGTTTCAGTATTTTTCGCGCTCATCGCTGTTCCACTCATTGTTGTCACGGCGATTCTCTCGGCTCGAATTTCCACGTCAATTGCGTCTTTCCTGTATTCGACTCGCCGGGCTCGCGACTTGTCGGGACTTGTCGGAATTCTCACGCTTGTAGCGCTGTCGCCCGTCATAGTTCTGCTCGCCGGGGTCGACTGGGGAACCGTTGGGTTGCGAGTGCTCGGCGAGGTTGCAGATGTCGTGCAGTGGACTCCTCTCGCAGCTGCGTGGGCGATTCCCGCCCACGTCGCCATGGGAGATATGTCAGCGGCGCTGCTTGCTGTGCTGATAGCGCTCGTCTGGATCCTCGTGCTTTTTGCCTTGTGGCGCGTGCTCGTTGCGGCGACTCTCGTCACCCCCGTGCGGCAAGCTCAAGCGCGCACGTACGTGGGCCTCGGCTGGTTTGAGTGGCTCCCGCGCACCCCAACGGGAGCGATCGCCGCGCGAAGCCTCACCTATTGGTCTCGGGATGCCCGCTACAGCACGTCGCTGCTCGTCATCCCTCTCATCCCCATAGTCATGATCGTGACGCTCGTCATCGCGGGAATGGATGTACAGGCTCTAGCCCTTCTGCCCGTACCCGTCATGTGTCTGTTTTTGTCGTGGTCCGTTCACAACGACGTCGCTTTCGACAACACAGCTTTGTGGTTGCACTTGTCGACGAGCACGTCAGGTCGAGCAGACCGCTGGGGTCGCGTCATCCCCGTGCTGCTTGTGGGTGTTCCCCTCATTCTCATCGGCTCGTTTGTCAGCGCGTGGATTTTTGGCGACCTCGCCGTTGCGGCATCGCTCATGGGTGTGAGCACGAGCATCCTGTTCGCTGGCCTCGGTTTGTCGAGCATCACATCGGCTCGCTTCCCGTACCCCGCTGTGCGGCCAGGCGATTCTCCTTTCGCACAGCCCCAAGGTGCGAGCAGCCCGGCCGGCCCCATTCAAGCTGTGTCGTTTTTTGCCATCATCGCGCTCTCGTTTCCCGCCCTCACGTTCGCTGTTCTTGGACTCCTCTACGGCGGCGGTTGGCACTTCGCTTCGCTCGCAATGGGCCTCGCGCTCGGCTTCGTTGCCCTCTTTGGTGGGCTCGCGATCGGTGGACGTGTGTACAACCGTCGCACGTCAGAGCTTCTCGAGTTTCTGCTTCAGAACTAGCTTCTCGCCAACGCGTCTCGCGCACGCGTCTCGCGCACAATGCTGAGCATTGTGTCGCGTGCTGAGGTTTGTGGCGGGCGCGGGTTTTCGCACCTGCGCAGGCGGCACAAACCTGCGCGCTGCGTGAAGGGCGCGGCGCGCGTGGGTGCGCGTCTGCGCGTGGGTGCGCGCGGTGCTCGACTTGCGCGCGGCGCGGCTCGACTTGCGCGCGGCGCGGCTCGGCGTACGGTGACGTAGTGCCACCGCACTGTCGCCCGCCCGTGAGAAAGACGGCACGGATGAGCCGACTACCCGCACTCGCAACCTAGGCGTGTTCTAGAATTGCTGCATGGCTGACACCGATCACACTGGCGGCGGAACCGACACTCTCGACCGCGAACTCGAAGAGCTCCTCAACAGAGAACAGGTTGAAGAGGGTGATCACGAGCGGTTCTCCCACTACGCGCCCAAAAACAAGATCATGGAGTCCGCGCTGAGCGGCAAGCCCATTCGCGCTTTGTGCGGCAAGCTGTGGACTCCGGGCCGGGACCCCGAGAAGTTCCCGATTTGCCCCACGTGCAAAGAAGTGTACGAAAAGCTCAAGCCGTAGCCCAAGTTTTTGTGGGATGCGCCGCTGCCGCTGCCGCTGCCGCTGCCGCTGCCGCTGCCGCTGCCGCTGCCGCGCCGCGCCGCGCCGTTCCTGTTGCAGCGCCGGTGCCGCGCCCTCGCGAAGTACCGACCCGCGCCTAGCGGTATCTCGTGGGGATCGCGGGTTCTCCGCGGCTGAGGCGAAGGGCATCCGCGGGGAGTTCGGCCATGGCCGCTGCGCGATGGTCGCGAGCGGCGAGGGTTCCCGCGGGGCCTGTCCACGCGGCATCCGCGACGCCACCAGTCATGAGCGGAACCATGAGCGGGCGCTGAACCGTGCTCTCGCTACTTTCTGCGCTTGAGGCTGTAGCGCCGCCCGAACCCGCAGCGGGTGCCTCGGTCTCCACGTGAATCGTCTCTTCAGTCGCGATACCTCGAACGAGGGTGCGCGACGCGGTCTTGCGGCCCCCGACGGTCGCTTTGGCCACAGACTTTTTGGCGACGGAGACCCACTCGCCAGCGTCATCCCGGTGGGCAACAAGTTTGTAGACCATTCCCGCCGCCGGATGCCCCGAGCCCGTGACCACGGATGTGCCGACCCCGAAAGAGTTGACCGGGGCCGACCCGAGGGCCGCGATCGTGTATTCGTCGAGGTCGTTGGTGACCGTGATTGTGGTGCCCGTAGCGCCCAAAGAGTCAAGTTGTGCGCGCACGGCGGCGACTTGGGCAGGAAGGTCGCCCGAGTCGATGCGCACCGCCCCGAGGCCTGTGCCGGCGACTTTCACGGCGAGATCGACGGCGGCCGTAACGTCGTAGGTGTCGACAAGCAACGTAGTTCCGGGCCCGAGCGCATCAACTTGGGCTCTGAAGGCTTCTTCTTCACTGTCGTGAAGCAAAGTGAACGAGTGCGCTGCAGTTCCCATTGTGGGGATGCCCCAACTGCGCCCAGCCTCAAGGTTGCTTGTCGCCCCAAACCCGGCAATAAACGCGGCGCGTGCGGCGGCAACAGCTGAACGCTCGCCCGTGCGGCGTGAACCCATTTCGGCGAGCGGTCGGCCACCGGCAGCCGAGACCATGCGGGCCGCCGCGCTCGCGATGGCGCTGTCGTAGTTGAGCACGCTCAGTGCGAGGGTTTCGAGAATGACGGCTTCAGCGAAGGTGCCATCGATCACGAGAATGGGGGAGCCGGGGAAATACACTTCGCCTTCGCGGTATCCGCTGATGTTGCCTGTGAAGCTGTAGTCGGCCAGCCAGTCGAGGGTGGCGGGGGCGACAACTGCGTTGTCGCGCAAAAACTCGAGTTCGGCATCCTCAAATCGGAACTCGCTCACGAGTTCGAGAAGACGCCCTGTGCCGCCAACAATGCCGTAGCGACGGCCGTCGGGGAGGCGCCGGGCGAAGACCTCGAAAATGCACTCCCGATCGTGGCGGCCACTGCGAAGGGCGGCGTCGATCATGGTGAGTTCGTAGCGGTCGGTGAGGAGGGCTGTGCTCATGGTTCGAGCCTAGCCATGCTGCCAGCTTCGGGGGAGAGCCACGGCGTGTGCTGTACAGAAATCCACCGCGCACTAAACTGGGGCGTTGTGAATGATGCGCCGATTGGAGTCTTCGACTCAGGAGTCGGTGGACTGACGGTTGCTCGAGCGATCATCGACCAATTGCCTCGTGAGTCGCTCACCTACGTCGGTGACACCGCCCACTCGCCGTATGGTCCTAAACCCATTGCCGACGTGCGCAAGTACGCTCTCGACGTTCTCGATGACCTCGTTGCCGAGGGAGTCAAGCTCCTCGTGATCGCGTGCAACACCGCGTCTTCCGCGATGCTTCGGGATGCCCGTGAGCGCTACACCGACGGCCTGGGCATCCCCGTGGTCGAGGTCATCCAGCCCGCCGTGAGGGCTGCCGTTCGCCAGACTCGCAACAACCGCATCGGCGTGATCGGAACTGTCGGCACCGTGAAGTCGAACGCGTACGAGGACGCTTTTGCTGCGGCATCCGAGCTCGAAATTTTCACTCAAGCGTGCCCGCGCTTTGTCGAATTTGTTGAAGCGGGCATTACGAGTGGCCCCGAGCTTTTTGCCGTAGCCGAAGAGTATTTGGCGCCGCTCACTGCCGCGGGTGTCGACACTATTGTGCTCGGCTGCACCCATTACCCGTTGCTCGCTGGCGCGATCCAGTACGTGGCCGGGGAGTCGGTGACCCTGGTCTCGAGCGCAGAAGAGACCGCCTACGACGTCTACCGGATGCTTGTAAAGCACGGCCTCGAACGCACCGACCCAGCCCCTCCCACCTACCGCTTCGAGGCGACGGGTGGCTCGCAGCCCGAGTTCTTGCGGCTTGCCTCGCGCTTTCTGGGCCCGGAGGTCACGCGCGTGGATCTCATCGAAACCGGCACGATAACTCTTCCCAAAAATCTGGGCCTCGGCATCCCCGGAGCGGCAATTCCTGTGCCCGAAATTCCGCCGCTCCCAACTCCTGGGCTCTGAAACTTTCACCACAGAATCGCTCAACCCTGTGGCGCTACCGCGCCGCTGAACACACCAGTAAAGGAACACGATGACTCGTCACGATGGACGCACTCCCGATGAACTCCGCACGATCTCCATTGAGCGTGGCTGGAGCGATCAGGCCGAAGGTTCTGCGCTCATCTCGTTCGGTCGCACCAAGGTTTTGTGCACGGCGACGTTCACCAACGGTGTGCCGCGCTGGATGGCGGGCAAGGGCAAGGGATGGGTCACGGCCGAGTATTCGATGCTGCCGCGTTCGACAAACTCGCGCATGGACCGCGAGAGCGTCAAGGGCCGCATCGGTGGCCGCACTCACGAGATCTCACGCCTCATCGGTCGTAGCTTGCGCGCCGTCGTCGACATGAAGTCGCTCGGTGAAAACACGATCGTCATCGACTGTGACGTTTTGCAAGCCGACGGTGGCACGCGCACTGCGGCGATCACCGGAGCCTACGTCGCGCTTGCTGACGCTCTCGAGTGGGGCCGCGGCAAGGGCTTCATTGGCAAAAACGCGAAGCCGCTCATCGACTCGATTGCCGCCGTGAGCGTCGGTATCATCGACGGCGAACCGCGCCTCGACCTCGACTATGTCGAAGACTCGCGCGCCGAAACCGACATGAACGTCGTCGTCACCGGTCGTGGACTTTTTGTTGAAGTTCAAGGAACAGCGGAAGCCGCGCCGTTCGACCGCACCGAACTCAACGCCCTCCTCGACCTCGCCCTCGGCGGAACGGCGACTCTCGCCGAGCTGCAGACGGCGGCTCTCGCGGCCGACGCCGAGTGAACAACGCCGTGAATCCCGATACTGGTGCCGGTTCCGCGCCGCTCGTGAAACTGGTTCTTGCGACCCACAACGCGCACAAGGTTGAGGAGTTGCGCCGCATTCTCGGCAGAGCGCTCGACGGTATCGAGCTCATCGGCTACGACGGTCCAGAGCCTGTCGAAGACGGCGACACTTTTGAAGCCAACGCCCTCATCAAGGCGCGAGCGGCGGCAGAGCACACGGGGCTCGCGGCTATTGCCGATGACTCCGGGATCGCCGTTGCGGCTCTCGGCGGGGCTCCGGGCATCCACTCCGCGAGGTATGCGGGCAATCGTGACGATCGCGAGAATCTCGAGTTGCTGCTCACGAACATGACGGGGGTGGATGACCGCACCGCAAGTTTTGTGTGCGCCGCAGCCCTCGTGGTTCCGGCCGGTCAGGCTCACGCCGCGCAGCCGGGTTCGGCGGCTGACAGTGGCAGCGACATCGACGTCGAGCCCATGGCGCACGTCGAGGCCACTGAGCCCATCGAGCACACGGAGCTCGGCGTCTGGCCGGGCCGGGTGCTCGAGGCAGCCGCGGGAGCTGGCGGTTTTGGCTACGACCCGATTTTTGCCCCCGACGGTCTCGACGTGAGTTCTGCCGAGCTCACGGCCGACGAGAAAAATGCGCAGAGCCACCGGGCTCGCGCGTTCGGGCAGATCATGCCCGTCGTTCGGTCGGTGTTGCTCGGGGCGTAGCGCTGCCGCGCTACTGAGGCTCTGGCGAGCAAGCGGGAGTCGCGCCATCCAGAGTCGCGCCGTCTGCCGCGCTGCTGTGCTTTGTGGCGACCGCGGCGGAATGAACAGCCGCACCCGCCACAAACCTCAGCGCGCGGCACAATGCTCAGCATTGTGGCGCGGACAACACCCTGCCTCCAGGCGCAGGCCCGCCAGGGCTCTACAACCCGAGGTCGCCGAGCGACTTCTTGAGGGCCGCGGCCGAAGCTTGCAGCAGTCCTTCTTCGTGCACCGAGAAGGGCACGTCGATGACTCTCGCGACTCCTGAGGCGTCGACGACGCTTGGCACCGAGAGGGCCACACCGCTCACGCCGTGGTAGTTCTCGAGCATGCTGCTGACGGGGAGCACGGCTCCTTCGTCGCGCAACACTGCTTCGGCGATGCGAGCACCGGAGAGGCCGATCGCGTAGTTGGTCGCGCCCTTGCCTTCGATAACCCTGTACGCCGCGGTTTTGACTTGCTCTGCGATGTCGTCGAGTTCTGATGCGGTGATCGGCTTGCCGTGAGCGGGAATCCACTCGAGAAGCGGAACCGGTCCGATGCGAGCACCCGACCACAGCGGAAACTCGGAGTCGCCGTGCTCTCCGACGATCATGGCGTGAACGCTTGCCGTGGAAACTCCAGCGCGCTCGGCGAGAAGCCAGCGCAGTCGTGACGAGTCGAGCACCGTGCCGGAGGAAAACACGCGGCCCGCGGGGAGTCCAGTGATCTTTTGCGCGGCAACCGCGAGCACGTCGCAGGGGTTGGTGACAAGCATGAAGACGGCGTCGGGGGCGCGCTCAACGAGCGGCGGGAGCAGTTTCTTCAAAATTCCGACGTTGGTTGCTGCAAGGTCGAGCCTCGACTGGCCGGGGTTTTGTTTCGCGCCAGCGGTGATAATCACCATGTTGGCGCCCGTCACCACGTCAATGTCGTCGCCACCCGTGATGCGTGACGATCCGGTGAACTGGGTGCCGTGTGCGAGGTCGAGTACTTCGGCATCCACTTTCGCTTTTTGCACGTCGTAGAGCACGATTTCTCGAGCGGATTCGCGAATGAGGGCGGCGTAGGCAAGGGAGCTGCCCACTGCCCCTGCTCCGACGATGGCTAGTTTGGAGTTCTCAATTACGCTCATATGCCCAGACTGTCCTACTTGTCGCTCGTACGCCATACGCTTGTGGTGTGTCGACAACTCATGACCACAATCACGGGGCCGGTCAGGCCAATCGCACTCGTCTGCTCATTGCCATCGCCATCATCGGCGGTTTCTTCATTCTCGAGGTTGTTGGCGCGCTCATCTCCGGCTCTCTCGCTTTGCTTGCGGATGCCGGACACATGCTCTCCGACCTCGTCGGCCTGCTCATAGCTTTTGTCGCCCTCACTGTCGCCGCGCGCCCCGCAACGGATAGGCAGACTTTTGGTTTTGCCCGTGCGGAAGTTTTTGGCGCTCTCATCAACGGTCTCTTGTTGCTCGGCATCGCGGTCTTTGTTGCTATCGAGGGTGTCGGCAGGTTGCTGAGCCCTGGCACTACCGAGGTGCTCGCCGTTCCCATGCTCGTGATCGGTGTTGCGGGCTTGCTCGCCAACGTTGCGGCTCTGCTCGTGGTGCGCGCTGGGGCTGCGACATCGATCGGTATGCGCGGCGCCTACCTCGAGGTGCTCGGTGATCTGTTTGGTTCCATTGCGACGATCATCGCGGCGGGAGTCATTCTGCTGACGGGTTTCGTTCAAGCCGACGCTATCGGGTCTCTCGTGATTGCCGCGCTCATTGCGCCGCGCGCGTTTGTGCTGCTGCGAGACGTGGTTCGAGTGTTGAGCAACGCCACCCCGGTAGAGACCAACATCGCGCACATTCGTGAGCACATTGTGAAGTACCCCGGGGTTGTCGCCGTGCACGACGTTCACGTCTGGTCGATTACCTCGGGCGCGAAGGTTTTTACAGCCCACATTGTTGTTGACGATGAGACTCTTGAGCCGGCCCGTGCTGGCACTCTTCTTGATTCCCTCGATTCTTGTCTCGCCGAACATTTCGATGTCGCCCACTCGACGTTCCAGTTGGAGCCAGAAGCGCACGCCGCTCACGAGGAGATTCCGCACCCGTGAGTTCCTCTGCCCCGAACGCGCCCACACCGAACATCACAAAATCTCCGCGCCTGCCCCGCGCGACGGTGCTGCTGCTCGGCCCCGCTTTTGTAGCGGCCATCGCCTACGTCGACCCCGGCAACGTGGCGGCGAACCTCACGGCGGGAGCTCGCTACGGCTATCTCTTGCTGTGGGTACTCATTGTCGCCAACCTCATTGCCGTGCTCGTGCAATACCAATCGGCGAAGCTTGGGCTCGTGACGGGCAGCAGTCTCGCGGAGCTCCTTGGTGCGCGCCTCAAAACCGGCCCCCGTCGCGCCTATTGGGTTCAAGCGGAGCTTGTCGCGGCGGCAACGGATATCGCCGAAGTCATCGGTGGTGCGATCGCCCTGTACCTGCTGTTCGGGGTGCCGCTCGTGTGGGGCGGGGTGATCGTGGGTGTGGCATCCATGATTCTGCTTACGATTCAGTCGCGGCGCTCGCAAGCAGCGTTCGAGATTGTCATTGTGGTGCTGCTCGGCGTGATCATGGTCGGCTTTATGGCTGGCCTGTTTGTGAGCAACATCGACGGCGGCGAGCTTCTCGGCGGTGTCGTTCCGCGCTTTGAGGGCACCGACTCGGTGTTGCTCGCGTCGAGCATGTTGGGCGCAACGGTCATGCCCCACGTCATCTATCTGCACTCGGCTCTTGCTCGCGACCGGCACGGTGTGTCGAGTGACCCCGTGCGCATCAGGCGACTGCTCACAGCCACGAGGTGGGATGTCGGTGCAGCCCTAGCCATAGCGGGAGCGGTCAACATTTCCATGCTCTTGCTGGCCGCCGCGAGTCTGCGCGGAGTCGAGGGAACAGACTCGATCGAAGGAGCTCACGCCGCGATTGTGGATGCCCTTGGCCCCGTCATCGGCGTCATTTTTGCCATAGGGCTCTTGGCGTCGGGTCTAGCGTCGACGAGCGTCGGCACCTACGCTGGTTCGTCGATCATGGACGGTCTGCTGAAAGTCCGAGTGCCACTGCTGCTGCGGCGCGTGATCACCATGGTTCCGGCCCTCGTCATTCTGGCGGTGGGCTTTGACCCGACTCGGGCGCTTGTTCTGAGTCAAGTGGTGTTGAGTTTTGGCATCCCGTTCGCACTCATTCCGCTCGTGCACTTCGCGAGCTCAAAAACCTTGCTCGGGGAGTTCGCAAATCAGCGCTGGTTGCGAGTGGTGAGTTGGGTCGCGACGGCCGCGATAGTCGCGATCAACGTTGTGCTCATCACGCTCGTGTTCGCGGGCGTCTAGCGAGCCAGAACCCGGCAGCCGCGAACTACAACCAGCCGCGCTCGCGAGCTACCCGCGTGGCGTCGTGCCGCGCGTTGGTGCCCGTCTTGTGCATCGCCGAGGAGAGGTAGTTGCGCACGGTTCCCGACGCCAAGTGAAGGCTCGAACTGATTTCGCGCACCGAGCGGCCGAGCGCCGTGAGCCTCAAAACGTCGAGCTCGCGGTCGGTGAGTGGGCAATCGTCGATCATCGCGGCCGTGGAGATTTCGGAGTCGATGTAACGACGGCCTTCGTGAACATCACCAATGATTTGGGCGAGCCTCTCCGGGTCAACAGATTTGCTCGCGAAGCCACGCACGCCCGCGTGGAGTGCTCGACGCAACACTCCGGGCCTCGCGTGTCTCGTGAGCAGAATGATCGCTTGGTCGGGGCGGTTTTTGAGCACGGCGATGGCCGCGTCGATTCCGTCGGGCCCCGCGCCATCCGGCCCAGGCATTTCGAGATCGAGCACCAGAACGTCGGGGGAGTGCGCGGCGGCGAGGGCTATGGCTTCTGCGCCGTTTTCTGCTTGAGCGACAACAGTGATGGTGCCTTCAAGTTCGAGGAGCGAGGCGAGCGCGAGTCTGAGCAGTTTCTCGTCGTCGGCGATAATCACCGAGATCACGAGAGGGTCGCTTCTGTCACAAAGGTGCCGTCGGCAGAGTGGGTGGTGAGGCTGCCTCCACGGTTCGCAAACTCATCGCCCAGCCTCGCCAACCCGCTCAAGGCTCGCGCGCTCGCCGCGCTTCCGTCGTTCGTGATTCGCAGGCGGTTCGCTTCGACAATGACACTCACCGAGGTTGCTTGAGAGTGCCGCAAAATGTTTGTTGTTGCCTCCCGCATCACGAGCCCAAAAATCTCGTCGTACTCGCCCGGGGCGACAGTCCCCGCGGAGTTCCACGAAATTCCCGCTGCGGCAAAGAGTTGTTCGGCGTTCGCCATCTCGCTCGCGAGAGTCACCGTGCGCTTGCCATAGGCAAGGTTTTTGGTGTTGGCGAGAGTCTCGGCGATGAGGTCTTGGGCTTCCGCGAGATGTTCGCGAGCGGCATCCGGATCACGGTCGATGAGCTTTTCTGCGAGTTGCGTCTTGAGTTTGATGACGTGCAGAGTGTGGCCCTGAATGTCGTGAAGGTCGGCCGCAAATCTGTAGCGCTCTTCGGAGACAGCGAGGTCTGCCGCGAGAGTTCGTGCGGCATCGATTTCGAGATACAGCCCAAAGCCGTAGCGGTTGAACATGAACAAGCCCACCATAAGCCAATAGGTGCCGAGGGTGAGAAGTGTGAACGGCACGAGAGACTCGCTCGGGTAAAGGACTGCCATGACCGCGAGCGGCGCGAGCACAACAATCATTCCGACGAGGGATGCCACAATCCAGCGCTCTCGTTGAGACACCAAAATCGCCAGAACAATGCTGGGGAACAGCATGCCAAAAGGGAACCCGACCACGACCATGTATACCCAGGCACCGAGGCTCACTGTAACCGCGAGAGCCGTGTGCCAGGCGGGGCCCCGGCGTTCCCAGTGCCGCGCGAACTCCGTGACAACGATCCCGGCGACAATACTCACGACGAGAGTTGCGGGGCTATCAGAGGAGAATGCTGCTACAAGGCAGTAGAACCCGATAACAACAATCAACGACATCGTTGTGTAGGTGCGCATGCGTCCGAGTGGGCTCGCGCCTGAGTTAGAGCGCACGGGGGAAGAAGTCACTCCTCAAGCCTGTCATGGAGTGGCTCAGCATGGTGCCCGTGCTTGTCACGGCTGGGTGTGACATTTGTCACGAATTGTTGTGCGCCCTGGCACTGGGGCGCAGCGAGCAGTCTTGGCAGTGTTGGAGCATGACAACTCGAACTTCAACCTCTCCCGTGCTCGAAGCGCACGACGTGACCTACAACTACGGTTCTCGCGGCGAGTTCCAGGCCGTGCGCGGCTTGAGCCTCGCCGTGCAACCCGGAGAGCTTTACGCGCTCCTCGGAACCAACGGCGCAGGAAAAACAACAACTCTCGAAACCTTCGAAGGGCACCGCGCCCCGACAACGGGTCGTGTGAGTGTGTTTGGTGGTGACCCGAGAGACCGCGCAACGATTCGCCCCCGCGTGGGCATCATGCTGCAAGATTCGGGCTTCGCTGCCGACCTCACTGTTGTCGAGTCGCTGAGTCTCGGCGGAGCGATCTCGGGCCGCGACGATGACCCGCAGAGACTGCTCGGCAAGATCAACCTCGAACACAAAAAGAACACTCGAGTGAGCCAGCTTTCTGGTGGTGAGAAACGTCGTCTCGACTTCGGTTCGGCTATTTGGGGGAACCCAGAATTGCTCTTCCTCGACGAACCGACCACGGGTCTCGACCCGAGCGCCAGAGACACCCTGTGGGAGGTTGTGGGGGAGCTGCGCAGTGCAGGCACCACGATCATCCTCACGACCCACTACCTGGAAGAGGCGCAAAAACACGCCGACCGTATCGGCCTCATGCACGCCGGGGTCATCGAGCGGGAGGGCACTCTCGCCGAGCTCGTCGAAAACCAACCGTCACATATTGAGTGTGTTGTGCCGGCGGGGGCGACATTGCCTCTTGCCGTGGCATCCACCGATAACGGTCTGAGCCGCATCGACACCGACAACCTGCAGCGCGACCTCACGGTGCTGCTCGATTGGGCTCGCGAAAAGAAACTCACCCTCGACCGTTTGAGTGCTTCGCACTCGAGCCTCGACGACATCTTCCGCTCACTCGGCCGCTGAAGCCAGAAACTATCTAAGGACTCCACATGTTTTCTATAGCTATTGCCGAATTCCGGATGCTCGTGCGCAACAGGCTCGTCGCCGTGAGTGCGCTCCTCATACCTCTCGGCCTCGGTGTGTATTTTGTCTTCTCGGGTTCGGGGGGCAACGCCGCGTTTATTGCCGTTCTGCAGACCGTACTCATGGTCGCGATGGGAGTGTATGTGACGGCGACAACAACTCTCGCTGCCCGCCGCCAAACCCTGTTTCTGAAGAGGCTGCGCAGCGGCGCGGTCTCCGACGGCGCCATCATCTCGGGGCTCGTGGCTCCCATCGTGATTGTGAGCCTCGTGCAGTTGGCGATTGTCATGGTGCTGCTCGGTGGCACGGCTGATGCTGCTCCAGCCAACGTGGGTCTCGTGATTGTTGCCGCGCTTCTCACCGAGATCATGTTTACGGGGTTTGCGCTCGCGACGGCGGGTGTCACCAACTCACCCGAGCACGCTCAAGTGACAACGCTGCCGATCTTTTTTGCCGCGATGGGCGCTGCAGTCTGGGTGGCTTTCACGGGCACTGAAGAGCTCGCGATTGTGAAGCGCGCGCTGCCGGGTGGTGGCATTGCCGAACTCATGTTCACGGCGTGGGAGGGCCTGCCGATCGACAGCCTCGTGTGGTTGATCGTGCCGTCGCTCGCGTGGGCTGCCGTCGCCGTCTACGCGGCGAAGATCATGTTCCGGTGGGAGCCGCGCGCCTAGTCCGCGCCGCAACCTGCAACCTGCCGTACCGCGCGAGTGGTCGGTGAGGCTCAGCGCCTCGCCGACCGCTCGCGTACAGTTGTTGTCACTATGACTTCCCACGACGCGCCTCGCGTTCCCTCAGCCGTTCCCATCGATGATTCCCCGGCCGCGCGCATTGCGCACGCCGTGAAAGCGCTCGGTGAGGCAGAAGTCATTGAGCGCGCCACGGCCCTCCTCGGTGGTCTCAACGCCGGCGAAGAGTTTTTGCTCTACGCGGGTGGGCGGCACGCCCAGGGCATCCTCGATGGTGCGCCGCCCCTGTACTGGCCCGAGCTGTGGGGTGCACGCGTCTTTTTGTACGTGTGGAACGATTCCGCCTCCTACGCCATTCGCGCGGGCCTCACCAATCAGGCCTGGCGTGTGCGCGAAATGTGCGCGAAGGTTGTTGCCGAACGCTCCATTGCGTGCCCAGAACAGCTTGCCGAGATTGCGACCGACGAGGTGGCTCGAGTGCGGGCACAAGCGGCACGAGCACTCGGTGTTGTTGGTGGGGCTGAGCAGCGCGGCATCCTGAAATCTTTGCTTAAGGACCCCGACATCGACGTGCGTCGCCAAGCCGGGGCGGCGCTGAAGGCGTTTACTGAGCGTGTTGGTGCGGAGGCTCCGGTTGGCGAGGCTCCGGTTGGCGAGGCTCCTGCTACTGCAGAGTCTTCCGCGGAGGAACCCGCCGCCGAGTAGCGTTTCCGGCGCGCTAGTGCCGAGTACTGCGCTCGCGCTCTAGCGCCAACCGTTACTTCTTGGGGTCGTTCGACTTGTCCTGGTCGAAGAGGCTTTCGTCGAGCACGAGCTTTTCGACTTCTTCGTCGGTTGGCACGTGGGCGTCGCGGTTTTTGCGTGCCTTCACCATTGACGTGATGTAGTGGTACGCCGTCGGTACTACAGCGATCAAAATAGCGGCGAGCAAAATCAGGTCGATGTATTCGACGATGAAGTCGCGCAAGGGCGGAATGTTTCCAACGAGGTATCCGACAAAGGTGAGCCCTGAACCCCAAATGATGGCACCCGCAGCGTTGTAGAGCGAGTACTTGCGGTAGTCCATGTGGCCGACACCCGCGGCGACGGGGGCGAAGGTGCGCACGATGGGTACGAAGCGAGCGATGATGACGGCGAGCCCACCGAAGCGCTCAAAAAACGAGTTGGTGCGTTTGACGTTTTCGATCGAGAACAGCCCGGTTTCTTTGCGCTCAAAAATTCGCGGCCCGGCTTTGTGGCCGATGAGATAGCCGACTTCGCCTCCGAGGAAGGCAGCGAGGCTGATCGAGAGGCACACCCACCAAATGGCGATATCGATTTGGCCCGTAGCCACGAGTACACCCGTGATGATGAGGAGGGTGTCGCCGGGGAGCAGGAAACCCACGAGAAGACCCGTCTCGGCGAACACAATGAAACACACACCGAGGAGGGCGAAAGCGCCAAAACCTTCGATGAGGGTTGCGGGGTCAAGCCACGGAATGAGTGCAGAGGGCACCGGTGCGCCTAGAGCGTGTGCCGCGGTGAGTAGTGCAGTCGAGATCACGGGTGGTGCTCCAGTCGTCGGTTGCCGTTGAGGTCAATCGGCGGCGGCCAAATATCAGTGTGCACTAGTGTCAGTGCGCTGTGCACAGAGTACTAGGTCGCGGGGCTCTTTCGCTGTGAACTGCAGCTGTGAATCGTGGATGCCGCGGGCTGGTGTTGTGCGAACTGTGCAGCGCTGCATCCGCGCGTATCTGTTGTACGGGAGAAGGGACTTGAACCCTCACGCCTTTCGGCACCAGAACCTAAATCTGGCGTGTATACCAATTTCACCACTCCCGCGGAAAAGACCAGTCTAAAGCGTTGCGCGGGGTGTTCGTGGCACCGGCACCGGCGGCGGCGCCTCGCGCGTCATCCGCAAGGCTGCGTTCTCGGGCCTCGGTTTCAGTAAGCGCCCATGACGTCGAGCAGTTTGGCGGCCATGTCGATGAGTGCAGTGGCGTAATCGCGCGCAATGGTCGCGTCGTTCATGTCGGCCGTCGGGCTCTCGTGTGACGGGTACTGCGAGCTGTTGCGGAGTTTGCGCATCCACCCGAATGTGTTGAGTTCGGCGTGCATGGGCGGCACCAGTTGTGCTCGCAGAGCATTTTCGATCGCAATGTGCCCGCCACTGCTTGTGGCGCGGAGCCCTTGATTCTCGAGGATGCTCGCGAGCGCCTTGCGACTCGCGTCATAGGCCAGGGCAAAGCTGCCGGTTGGGTCCATGTGTGCCGTCGCCTCAGCCGAAGCGAGATGCCGATGCGCTTCCTCGAGCATGAAATCTGCAAGCTGCCGGTCGGCCCTGACTGTGCCGAGCTGGCCTTTGGCGATGAGAGCGTCGATCTCCGCTTCTCCCTGTTTCCATCGCGCCACTATCGATCACCGCCTTTCGTGGTTGTGGAGCTGCCGGAAACGGGCGTCGGGCGTTGGAGAGTGAGCGCCTCGAGCGGGCGGGACTTTACTGTTTGGATGAAGCCGTCGGTCGCGGCATCCCACCGCGCTTGAGAGACCACGGAGATGTTGACCTCGCGGCCGAGCTGGTAGGAAGCATCCCGTGACGCGGCGTAGATCGCGCCCTGATCGACGTCACCTACGACGAGAACATCGATGTCGTTGGGTTCTGCGCCGGGCTCCCCGGCAGCTCGCGCGGCCCACGAGCCGAAGATGTAGGCCGCTTCGATTCCGGAGATTTCGTTGAGCACGACGGGCAGCACGGCCGCGGGGCCGTAGCCGAACATGACGATCGTGCGCATCGCCTCGTAGAGGGGGTGGTCGGTATTGACCTGCACGAGCCGGTTGCGGCCAACGCGGCGTTCGGTGAGAAAGCCCGAGTTCACGAGCCGGTCCACGTCGCGAAGCACTGTTGGCAGGGTGGCGTTGGCGAGCCGCGCTAGCTCGGAAATGCTCTGCCCCGCGCGCAAGCCGTGCGGCGAATACAGTTCGGCCAGCACCCGACCTTGAGTGTCAGATCGAAGAATCGGTGCCAGAATCGGAACCTTAGGTTTCATAAAAAATATAATATCGCACCTTTATTGCAAGCGTCTAGGACATCGGGAGTTTCGTTCACACGCTAGGAGAAGGTGGTGGCACGTGTCGGCTCTGGTGCCCTGCTGTGGAAAACTCCACTCCGGCGGCCCGGCGCTGCCGACACAATGGGGCGCATGTCGAGAGCCACCGAGATCATCACCGCCGCTGTGCGGGAGCGGGTGGGGCGTGAGGGGCTCGACCTTCTTGCCGACACGAGTGTTGCCGAGCGGTGTGTGCGCGAGGAGGTGCAGCGTTACAGCGAGCGGGCTCTGGGTGGGTCGGTGCCATTGTTGGCCGATGAGGAGGGCGCCATCCGGCAGATTGTTTCTGCCCTTACCGGTTTCGGTGCGCTTCAGTCGTTTTTCGATGACGCCGAGGTTGAAGAGATCTGGATTAACGCTCCCGACCGCATTTTTGTTGCCCGTAACGGGGTGGCCGAACTCACGGGCGTGAACCTCACGTCGACCGAAGTGCGCGATGTGGTCGAGCGGATGCTGCACTCCTCGGGCCGCCGCGTCGACCTCTCCTCGCCGTTTGTCGACGCATCCTTGCCCGACGGTTCGCGCCTTCACGTTGTGATTCCCGACATCACCCAGAAGCACTGGGCCGTGAACGTGCGCAAGTTCACCAAGCGCATTAGAGACGTGCACGAGCTCGTGGGGCTCGGTTCGCTCACGCGAGAGGCCGCAGAGTTTTTGCGCATGTGCGTTTTGTCGGGCCAGAACATTCTGGTGTCGGGAGCCACCCAGTCGGGCAAAACCACATGCAATCTTTGACACCACTGCAGGGCGTGCGGCTGAGCGCACGCCGTCAGCATGGTGGAGTGGTGGGCCGACTTAGCGCGACATGATGATGACGTCCTGGGTCGCGGTGGCTACGGCCACTCCATCCTTCACGATCCATGCCTGGACCCAGT
>Ga0070753_1000576_pt1 | contig 22227 bp, 25 predicted proteins | sample VirMetDEL_Aug_31_FD_77441 | JGI IMG/M metagenome (GOLD analysis project Ga0070753, IMG submission 77441) | Aqueous microbial communities from the Delaware River and Bay under freshwater to marine salinity gradient to study organic matter... | ecosystem: Environmental > Aquatic > Marine > Coastal... | reverse complement strand
GTCAGCATTACGGCCCCAAAGGAAAAAGTCACCAGAAGCATTTGTCAGCTTTAGGTTACTTGCTCGTATAAACAAGTCTCCAGTTTGGTCGCCACCTTCTGTAATATAGCTATTCGACCCATCATGATAAATCTGCAAGTCAGACCCAGCACCAAACACGGCCTTGGCGTTGTCGCCGAAGTTGATCTGCGCCACCGCCTCAGTGCCGTTGGCGAACGCGCCAAGCTGCCGGGTCAACTCGCGCATCGAGTTATTGACGGCGCTGGGGAGCATGCCCTCCGCAATCGAAATGCCGCCGATGTCGGTGTTGTTGCCGGCGGTGGTGCCGTCGTAATCTGAGAGTTTATCCTTGGACATTTCCTACCTCACGGGGCGGCTGTTCCGGGCGCGTTGAACACGTCCATATTGATGGTGTCGGATGTTGGGACGTTGCTGTTCCTCTGGCATCTTCGCACCTATGTCTTGATGATGTAGTTGAGGATGATGGTCGGCTGCACGTTGTTGTGGGCCGCGCCACCGCCAGCGGCTTCGGTGGAGCCACTTATCAGCCCTGAGTCATTAGAGGTGCCGGATTGCGACCCCTCACTTGGCCCGACATTCCCGCCGCTTGTGCCGTCCACAGTTTTGAGCAAGGCGTTGCTGCTAAGGGTGTGGCTGTGGCTTGGCATCTGCGACGTGGTCAGGGTGTGCGTCTCAGCGCCGCCAGTGGCACCCAGAGTGTCACCGTCCAGACCGCCAGACTGATTGGTCAGCCGGTTGGCGGATGAGCCGCCCATATCATCCTGACCAGCGACAGCGCGCCCGCGCAAGTCTGGCAGGTTGAAGGTTGTCGAGCCGTCGCCAGACCCGTAGGTCGTGCCAATGGCCGAAAACAGTTCGGCATAAGTCGTCCGCGACACAGCCTGACCATATGTCAGCAGCCACCCTGACGGTGCCGACGTGCCAGCGAACGGCATGACCATACCCGACGCAAACGCGGCTGGTATTACTATGCTTGACCAGCCAAGCTGCCCGGAGCCGTCCGTGCTGATCACCTGACCGTTTGTCCCGTCACCGTCCGGCAACGTGAAGGTCGTGGTCGTCGTTACGGCAGCAGGCGCTTGCAGCTTGATTGCGGCGCTTGCGTCGTCATCTACCAGCGACAGGAGGTCAATGCCTGTCGTGCCGTCTGACAGGTCTTTCAGGTGGCTCATGACCTCCCTGATGGCGTTGTTCAAGTCGCTGGGGACCATCACCCCTTCGCTGAGGTTGATGCCGCCCAGAGCCGTGTTGCTTGCCGCTGTGGCGTTATATTCGCGGATGCTGTCGCCTGCGCCCATCTGTGTATTCCTTCGTTGCTGCGCTCAGTTTATCACGGCGCGGGGGTTATGGGTATGCCGGTCCGAGGAGGCTCTCGAAAGTCTCCGCAGGCTGCTGTGCAACACCAGCCGCTGTCATCGGCGCAAGGCCGCGAGCCAGAGGCCGCGCTGAGCCGAGAAGCCCGGTTGTTGCCGCCATAGTAGACCCACCGCCGTAAATGCTGCTCATTAGAGGGATGCCAACCGCTCTGGTGGCCATTCTCGGCACGTCGGTCAGGCCCATAACATCAAGCCTGCCAGCAGTGCCGCTGTCGGGGATAGTGCGCCCCATCACTTCCTGAGCCGCAGCAGCAAAGGGTTGCATTGGCATCTCGCCCTTCGCGAACTTTGTCTTGCGGGGGCCGCGCTGTGCGCCCTTCATGCCTCTTAGGAGTTGAGCGGGCGTGAACGTGCCGCCTTGCCCTGTTGCCGCAACCGTGACGGCCTTCTCGACCGGCAGAAGCTGCTTAAATGCCGCGTTTGCGGCGGCAAGCTGCGCCCCAGCATCGGGGTTCTCTTTGATTAGTTGCTGGCGCAGAGCCGATTGAAGCTCGAAGAGCGCGCGGCCAGCGTCCCTGTCAACACTGTTGCCCGATGTCATGAGGCTGATTGCCTCTTCTCCGAGATCGCTTTCCGCCTTTTTTAACGCCTCGCCACTCAGGGTTCCGGTTTCTTTATTGAACCTATCAAGAAGGACGGCCTTTGCCTTGCGCGAAAATGTTTCCTGAGCCGCATCAGTCATGCCCAGCTTGTCCTCGGAGAGAACGCCAATCGCGAACCGCTCCATCGCATCAGACGATACCGACAACTTAGGCAGGACGCGCTGATATGCGTCGCTGACAGCATTGTGCGCGTAAGCAAACGCATCCTGACCTGTCAGGTTCTTCGGCACCTTTACGCCAATCGGCTCAATCGCTTTGTCCATTGCAGAACGGTTGAACGCCTGCATTGCCCTTGTCTCAGCGCCCTTGATGATGTCTCCGTAGAACTGCTGCCCGGCGATACGCTCCTCAAGCGTCCGCGCTGCGCCGCCAAGGCGCTGGCCCGGAGTGAGGGGAATACCCTCACCGAGAAGCTGCTTTGCCTCTGGCGTTGTGCGGCCCGGCAATAGGCGTTGCGCCGCAGCGGACATGCCAGCACCAAGGCCCGCACCAATAGCGGCCTCTGGCGCTCTCTCTATCGGGGTTCCTTCTGCCGCGCCGAAGCCGTACAGACCGCCCTCAATAGCGCCAACCTTTGCCGCCCCGGTCACGCCAAGCCGAGCAAGGCCAGCACCTCCAGCTAGGGCTGTAGGGAGCGCCCCTACGGCCTCAAAGAAAAGGGACATATATGGATGGGCCTCTTGATATTGGCGCATCTCACCACGAATTTTCCCGATTTCCTCGTCATACGACAGGCCGCTGCTGGTGAATTGCGACCGGATAAACGCCTCGGCCTCGTCCGCTGTGCCGAATGTAAGACCTTGCGCGATTTGCCTGCCGATATCGAACGCAACGTCAATGCCAGTGCGCTCCATCGGAGCCGCGTGTTTTTTCTTTTTTGGAAGCTCAGCCATCAGCCCATCTCGTCAGGATCGTAAATCTGGAACTCGTTGACGCCCTCGAAAGCGTTAAAGAACACATCGCCCGGCTTGATCTTGCCGTCGTCAATCATCTTGGTGAAATCTTCGTCAGAGCCAACTCGCTGATAAACAGAGCCTTGTTGCTCGTCGGCGTACTCACCAAACCCGAAGTCGTGGCCCTTGTCTTGAACATACTTATCAAAAATGCTCAGGCGGCGCTTATTGTAGTCCATCACTTGCTTCTGCATTGTCGCGATGACAAGGTTCGCCTCTGGCGTGTTCGCCATTCTCACGGTCGCCTGTTGGAAGAAGTTCATGTCCCTGTCGGACGATGCGCCAGAGCCGGTGACACGCATACGAGGTGTCAAGAAGGCGGCAGCGGCCTCGATGATCTCTTGCTCGGACAAGTCTTTTACTTGCTCGTCATTCAAGAAGCCAAGTTCTCGACCGATCTGTTTCAGCGGCATCAAGGCGGACTGGATACGTCCGGTTTCTGCGCCGCTGCTCAGAAGGTCGATTGCCGTTTGCAGCCGCGCCGCAAGTTCTCTGTCTTGACCGACCTGCTTCTGCATTTCGCCGCGAGTATCAAGCGCTGCCTTGTAAGCAAGTTCCTTCTGCTTGTCGCCGCCCATAAATATTTGAGTTCCGGGCTTTTCCGCTCGCCTCTTCAAGTAATCGTTATATTCAGGTGTGCCGCGAACAAAGCCCATCGCCTCAGCTTCTGCCATAGCTGCCGTGATTTTAGGCTTGGGCTGCAACGCGGCCTCAGCGCGAAGGCGCTCTGTTTCAAGGCGCATGCGGTCAAGCGCCAGTTTCTGCTGTGCCGCCCTTTGAGCCGCCTCAGCCTCCTGCGCGCTACCATAAGCCTGCAAGCCAGCCGCGCCCATCCGCGCCAGTATCTGCCCGGTCGAGGTCGGCACGGGCTGCGGGCCAGCCTGCTCAAGTCCGGTCAGGGCGGCGGACATGATGCCCATACCCGTCGGCGATGTCAGGGGCTGGCGGAAGGCTGTGCCGAGGCGCTGGCCGATAGTGGGTGCCGTAGACGGCGCAGCGGGTGCTGCTCGCATCGCGCCGGGCATCTGACCGGCACGCATCGCAGTCTGTTCCATAGGCATAGGCAAGCGCGACGGAGTGCGCGCCTGAGCGGCAGCGGCGGCAAGCTGGGTCGCGTCCATATAGGGCGGCTTCGGTTGCCCAGCCCTCGGCCCCGCGCCATAAGTCGGATAAGTGCGGCGCTGGACCTGAGAGGTCGGCGCTGCTGGGCGCGCGCCCTGCAAGAATAGGCGTCGCGCCGTCTCTGGCGGCATGAAAGCAAGCTGTCCGGGTCTAATCGCCATTATCTACGCTCCTGCAAAACCGGCAAAGCCACCGAGAAGTCCGCCGTATAGCGGGCCAAGCCCCGGTATCTGACCGCCCAACATAGCGCCGCCAAGCGCGCCCGACAGGCCACTCGCCAGCGGGTTGCTGTAGTACGGCGTAATTTGTTGTGTGCCAAGCTGACCGCCCTGAACCGCCGCGAGGTAGTTCGCAAGCGCCGCGCCCGGTGCCTGCTGCTCGAACTGGAACTTCTCGATGTCAGCCGAAAGCTCAGCCTGCTCCTGCGCCTCGCGGGCAGCGCCGATGCCGGCCAGCGTCTCAAGGTCAGCGAAGCCGAACTGGCGCGCCATCGGTGCCTGCTGGATGGCCCGCTGCTGCGCCTCATACGCCATCGGCGCGAGAGCCTCAGCGACAGCCCGCTGCTGGTAGCCGGAGCCGTAGCGCCCGGCCTTGCCAAACTGCGCCTCGACTTGCTCAACCGCAGGGCGGAACGCCGCAGCTTGCAGCGGGTTCGTCCCCATCAGGTTCTGCATCACCACATCCTGAACCGCGCCGATAAATGGCGACCCGGTGATTGCTTGCTGGCGCAAGCCCGACAGGGCCATCTCGGTCTCAGGCGAGAAGCCCACAACCGTCTGGCCGGGGTAGTATTGCATCGGCCCCTGCCCGTAGAGGCGCTTCGCCTCGGAAAGCCCGAACTCCTTGAACGGAGCCGTGGTCGGGTCCGTCATTGTCTGCGTGACCTGCCTCGTCGTGCCGCCGCCTTTACCCATCACTGAAATCCTTCATTAGCACCACCGCGCTCTGCCGGTAGTCTTTAAGTTGTCGAGACCAACCCCTGCGCCCGATGATCTCCATCCCGTCGCACCCTTGCGTCTTGGCCCACGCGGAAAGTGCGACTTCCGCTTCTAATAATTCGTCCAAGTCACCACCCGCAAGCCAAATCCGGCACATCGCCTTCTGCGGGTAGTCCACTATCTCCGTCACTATAGCAGACTTATCCAGCGGAAAGAACTGGGCCTTGCCTTCCTGTATTGACTGCCACACATCCTCGATTGTGTGCGATCCGCCCGCATATTCAAGCGCGTCCTCGATGTAGCGCCGGCAGCGCCGCCAGTGGTCTTCCATACGGTCGTCACCCAATAATAAGGTAGGCGAATGGAGCATCGTGTCCTGAATTGCTGTAGTTGATCACCATAGTGCCGTCGGTGCTTGTGCTGTCGATGTAAGGATTGTGATGCCACGGGTCGTGGTCCACGCCCGTGAAGAACACCAGCGACGACACCGAATATCGCGGTTCATCAACCGTGATCTGCGTGGTGGTCCCCGGAAGCGTCACATACCCGACGCTGTTCAAGCCGCCGTTTATTGTGCGGTTCAGAACCTCGGCGATCTCGCGTGTTGTCGCGGTGATTGGGTTCAGGATACGGAAGTTGGCGGTGCGCTGCTCTATCGTCATCGTCTACCGATGTCCCTCGCCTCAACGTCAATTCCAATCGCCTTACTCCACGCCCCCGACAAAGACATCCGCGCCCTGTGATACCGGCCCTGCGCGCGGAAGGGCGCAAAGTCGCCATCATTCGGCGAGATCGCGCTGGTGAATGTTGGCGTGTCGGATTGCCTGTCCCGCGTGCCAACCGCCAGCGTCACACTGCCGTCCTCATAATACGGGTAGACGCGCGTCACAATCGAGTGCTTCCCGGTTGAAATAGGAGCCTCAGCCGTCTCAATCGTCGCGGTAAGGGGCGCGCCTGTGAAGGCGTAAATCTTATCGCCGTAAGCGCCGCCGAAGAAGTATTGCCCGCCCTTGTAGAAGCGGCTGTCTAGCTGGATGCTGAGGCCATCAACCGTTGCCGACAGATTGTCGAGAGCGTCAACTGTGTAGCCAGACGAAAACATCGGCGAAAGCAGGTCAGCCTCAACCTCCGCCAGCGACCACTTGTTCAGCGTGTAGTTGTAGATAATTATCTTGTCGGGCTGGCCGGACGGCGAGGACGTGGACGTATAAGACCACATCGCGACTTCGTTCAGCGGGTCAACGGACGCGGACATGCGGTCGGCGTAGTTACTGTCGAAATCTTCTATGAAGAACTCGTTCACGCGCTCACTGCCAATCGGCGAGACGCGCTGACCGTCGAACGCATAGAAGCCGTCGGATGACAGGAAAAACACAAGGTTGCCCGCATTGCACACCGAGTTCTTGAAGTTGCACCCGCGCTCCGACACGACCTTGTCGAACTGCCAGATCAGCGGCGGGCCGGTGTAGGTGGCGCGGAAAATGGCGCGCTCGGTCAGGACCGTTGCGTACTCGCCGCCGACCAAGCCGGTGATTTCGCCACTGTCAGGCAAGTCTTGGAAGTCGGACTGATCCGTGCCAGCGACCCACCCATCCACATCGTTGAACCCGGACCACTGGCAGCGATACGGTATGCGCCCCGACCCGCTGTCCACGTTGGCGACCCACACGAAGTCGCGCACGGCTGCAATAAAGTCAGCCTTTGGCGGCGACCCGGCGAGATCTGCGAACACAGAACTCGTGCCTAGCTGGAAGTACTGAAGTTCCTCGCCGATACCGCCTGCGGCGATGACATAGTCGCCGAATTGAATGAAGCGCCAGCGCTCTCCGCCGGTTAGGTCATACCCGCCCGTCTTTTTGATGTCGTCAAGATTGTTTGTGGACGTGTTGTGGAGATACAGCTTGGCGTCGTCACCCGCGAACAGCTTTGTGTTGCCGGAACTGTCCTTCGCCGCGAAGATGCCGCGAATAGTCCCGTCAGCCGCGTTTGAGTATTCGACGAAGCTGTTCATCGAGTGATAGCCAGCCGCTGCTGGCATGACGTTGGTCGCGACAGTCACGCCGGAGTTCATGATGTCGGCCTGATCTGGTAGCCATTCGCCGAACTGTATCACGCAAATCCCCTCGACGGTGTTGCTGGCGGTGTAATCGTGTCGCCGCCATCTTCCAAATGCTGAATGAGAGTGTCGGCCTTGTCTGACAGCTTGCGAAGGTTGGCGTGGTAGCCCGCCACAGCCGCCATCTCGGGGTAGCTGTTGCCCTCGTCGTCGGTCAGGGTGTTGCCAGTCGGCGCATAGATGGCCCCAATCTCGTCCACCCGCACCCAGTTGGTAGCCCGAATGACATCATTGCCATCCTCGTCTTGGCTGATGATGCTGTGCGGATACGCCGTCTCGCTGCCGGTGACATTGCCGTCGTCATCGAAGGTGTCGCGTGTCTCGCTTGGCCCTTTCAGTGCGGTAATCAAAGCGGCCCGGTCGGCTACTTTTATGTACCAGTCAACCTGTGGCGGCGGGGTGTTGTCGAGGTCATCAGTCATTGCACATATTCTTCAGCTTTGTTTCATCATTCATAGCTATCGGAAAGTATTGCAGACGCTTAATATGGCCCGACATAATTCCGCTATCAGAGCCGCCAATTTTACATTGGCTTATGTCAAGCGTATCCACAGACACATCTATGTCGTTTACATGTCCGTCATCATCAAAATCAGTTGCTGTGGCTACAGAGCAAAACGTGTCGCTTGCCCTCTGTTCGTAAGATGCTGCAACAATGTCAAAGTCTGGTGTTATTGTTAAGTTGGTTAGAGAATTAAAATTGCTAGAGTCTCGAACCATTGAGTCTATTGTTGTTGTGCCTTGCAGCCTCAAGCCCCAGCCTGTAGATGTTGCGCCGCCACGGCTGAACCACCAAGGGCCACGACTACCACCACTCTGCGTATCAAACGCAACAACCATAGTGCCTTGGTCTGGCCTGTACTGCTCGAAGGGGTACAGTTCTCGGACGCTTACGTTGTCAAAGCTGACCGTCTGCGGATTGCCAGTGGCGCTTGCGTAGTTTTGCAGTGCAATATAAAGCGTTGCTTGTGTAGACGTGAAGTCTATTGTCTTGGTGCTGACTGCACTTTGAATTGACTCCGCAATCAGATTTACCCCTCCAGAGCCATCATTTGCTTTTGTGACCGCTATTCTGCTGGAATTGGATGTAGTCACGTCTACAGTTAGCCTGTAACGCCGTCCAACAACAGTTGAAATAGCGGCTACAGCGCGAGTGAAATTAGCGGTGTCTTCTTGCAAAATCTGTAGTTCGCCGCTTGAGACAGACAATGTTGGCGGGTCTGATGTTGGGTAAGCAACCCAACCAGTCGTGTCAGTGTCAAAAGTGCCGTTGGTCACCAACTCAGTGCCGCCGGTCGTCGGCCCCATCACCGCGACATCTGCGTTGCGGGTGGCAGTGCTGCCGGTGGTCTGGATGTAGCTGGTGGGGAAGGAGCCTTCTTCTAGCTGCGCACCCCAGACAAAGCATGTGTCTGTGCCAAAGTCGGTAAAGAAAAACCTATGCCGCAACGATGTGCCAGTGTTGGTCGTTGTTGTAACTCGCAGCCTATACCAACCATTGCCAAAATCTTCGGCAGAGCCTGATGTGTTGGTAAAGTCACCATCGTCATTTGTGCTGCTTACAGAACCATCTGTAATGTCAAAAACAACTCGTCCACGATTGGTGCTGTTGCCGTCATCAATCGTCAACGTAATGTTTTGTTCATCGCCTGTTTTGGCAAAAAGAGTGGCGGTGTAAGTTTTAGCTGAAGCTGCTTTTGTAAACGAGTCTGACAAAATTGCGTTTGTACTGGTCGCCACAAGTTTTGTGCCTGTGGTAGTGCCATCAGGAGCAAGGACATCATTCCCTGTAACAGTCACCCCAGAGCCACTCCAAGATGCCGCGCTAAAGTCCTCGCTGTCAGTAACAAGATTAGTCCGCGCTTCCTCGATGAGCAGCCCCTTCGGCGTGTTCGTTACAGGGTCGTGGTCGAGCCGTGCCGCATAGACCGCGCTGCCCTCAGTTTTGATGTAGGGGTTGCCGACAGGCAGGGTGGTGTGCTGGGAGAATTGCGCCCCCCAGAGATATATAAATCCACTGCCTGAGCTTGCCCCAAATCTTGGATGCACAGCGCCTGACGCAGGATTGCTAAAAGTAACGCTTAACCGAAACCAATCATTTGGGTACGCCTCTGTGGAGACAGTATGAGCTGCGTTTATTAATGTCCATTCTCCAGTAGATAGGTCAAAAATTGAACTGGTATCTACTGTGCTAGGGGCGAATGTCACAATTCTAAACTTAAAAGTATCCAGACTTCCGGCTTTTACAAAAACTGAGACTGTATATGTTCCGGCGTCTATTGTGCCACTGCTTTGACGAATATGATTCCCACCAGCCTCAAAATTTGCGCTGCTTATCTTGTCAGCGGTTGTTGTGCCGTCAGGAGCCACAATCTCATTTGTCGCAACGGTTACATCACCAATCGCACTCCAAGTAGTGCTGAAATCCTCAGACTGCAAAAACAGATTATGCGGCGACTTCTTCACCAAGCCGTCGCTGTCCACGAACCACGCATTGTTGCCACGGCTAAAATCGATGCGACTGTCAGGCGCACCGTTAGAGCCAATTTGTGCAGCAGCAAAGTTCAGGTCGAGGACAGGTTGCTCGACGCTTTTGCGTAGTCCGGGGTTTCTCAGCATTAGGCCATCTCGGTTACATAAAGTGTTCCGTCTGCGCTGGCTCTGATAGCGGCCACTTTCTCGCCGCCGGTCACGAGGAAATACTCGACCTGATTGGCGGGCAGATACATGCTGCTCGTGGTCGCCGTCGGGCTTGCCGCAAATGCGATGTGGCAGTCAGTGGTGCTGACCAAGCGGATCACGTTTGTCGTGGCCGCGTGGGCAGAGGACTGAGCGCTGCTGCTTGAAACAGACACAGTCGAGACTGTGCCTGCCTTTAGCGCTTGGACATCAATGCCTGTGTTTTGGTTTGCGTAATTACGCTCTGCGATGGGGCCGGTGTAGCTCATTTTTTACTCCTAGCGTTCAGCGGCTGCGTTTTGCAGCGCGTAGCTGCTGTTGATGCGGGTTGCGCCGGAGCCGTAGTGCGCGCGCTCCTCGCCCTTTGCAATCTCATCGATAGAGAATTGTATTGCTATTGTTTCTGTCCGACAAGGCGGTTATGACGCCGGGGTTCAATAAATCAGCCTGATCTGGCAGCCACTCTCCGAACTGTATCATTTAACGGCCCACCTCTCTGTGCCGGTGGACACCTCGGTCCACTCAAGCGTTTCCGGGAACGCCGGTATGTCTAGCCACGTCTCATTCTCTGACGGGGCAACGCTCCACCTGTCGCCGAGACGGTGGGCCAGCGTCGATGTCGTAACCGCCAGAGCAACAGCGCCAGAGTTTACGAACGTGACCGCGTTGCCACTGGCGGCTGTTACGGAGGCGTTGACGGAGGACAGCATGCCCCTTATCGAGAGCGCCACGCCCGACGCAGCACCCGACACTGCGGCACTGGCGTCAAATGGCCTTACGCGAAGGACCGCAGCCGCGCTGGTCGCGGCAACAGAGACAGCCGCAGTGAAGCGCGCGATGAACGACGCGTAGGCCGCAACAGAGGCTGCGCCCGTGACTGCGGCGGCGAAGGCGAGGATGCGCCTGACAGCGCCAGAGGCAGACGCGGAGAGAGACACGGCAGCGGTCGGCTGCTGGAGCGTCAAGCCGTCAAGCTGCTCCAGATTGCCGAAGCTGTCGATGGCATCCATCGTACCCCAGTTGTCTAGCTCCTCAAGCGTCGCCACAGAACGCTCCTTTAGTCGGCGCTGATGTCGAGGTCGCCCGCGTCAATCTTCAGGATGTCGCCGCTCTCAATCGTCTTCGCGGTGGTGAACGCGCCGTGGATCAGCAGGTTGCCGCTCGACGCCGCGTCGAAAATCCCGAAGTGCGAGACGCTGCCCCACGAACCTGTCGCCGCAGCGAACTGGATCGCCGAGGCGTTGTCGGCGGTGCCGGACGCTGCCGCGTTGAACGTGGCCGCGACACGCGCGTAGCCGGAGCCGCTCAACTCGGTACCGCTGTTATCGTCGCCGAAGCTGCCGGTGGACAGGCCGACATACACGGCGCTTGGCATCGTGTAGGAGCCAGTGCCGAGGATGTGGTCGAGAATTTCATTCTCAAGGTAGTTTGACATTGCAGACATGCTAGTTCTCCGCTGCTACGTTCTGGCGTTGGTACACTGATCTCACAGCGAGGGGTCCAGTACCATAGAACGACCTGTCCTCGTCAATGTGTATCTCCTGAATGATGCGCGTGAATTTTGCGTCGTACTGCGACGATCTGGCCTCATCCAGAAGGTATGTATACGCCTCCGTCAGCGCGCCGTACAGATACAGGTCCGGGTGACGCGTGAAGGTGATCGGCGTGTTTGCGTCTGACAGTGCCGGCAACGTCCCGGTGTAAACGATCTCGGCGGTGTATGTGTCGTCCGGCACGGGGCGCAATTTCATCTCCAGCCCCACAACGCTGAACGCCTTCGGCTTCCCGTTGCCGCCGCTGGAGTAGCTGCTGTCGAGGCTGTGAGGGCTTTGATACGACAAGACCGTGAGCGGCGTCGTGTTCAGCTTGACCTCGCGGACCTCGCGCAGGTCCGTCGGCAGCGCGATGTATTCGTCGCCCACCTCAAGCGTCGCGGTGGCGCGCTTCTCCTGCTCACGCGTCTCAAGCTCGCGGGACACGCGCGCCTCGGCGAGTTTAATGAAGTCGGGAATGACGGCGGTGAGATCATCGCGCGCGAGGAAGTTGGCTATCGCCGCCTTCAATTCGCTGTATGTTGTAATAGCCATTATAACATCCCGCCGCCTGTCCTAAATGCTCGGTTCTCGCTGTCGTTCAACCAAGCCTTCCACGCCTTCGGGTTCTCGCGGATCGGGCCGAACTTCTCAACAAGATGAGCATACACTACGTTCGGGATTTCCGCCACATGCTGTAAGTGGCGCTGCGTGTTGCCGCGCATAGAGCCGGGGCGGTAGTCGTCGGACATCTGCTTGTTGATTTTCAGCAGGTCGCCAAATTCCTGCCGCTGCTCGACGTAAGTCGTGCCGTCACTGTTCTGGTGCAGGGACACTTCCTTGCGGGTGTTCGGGTCAGTCCAGAGGTATCGTTTCATTTTGCCCTCATAGAGAAAGGGGGCGACCGAAGCCGCCCCCTAGCTAGATCAGGAACCGCTGAGATCGAAGATCGCGGCGTGCGCCTTCGGTGCGGTCGGCTTGAGCGCCCACTCGCACAGGATGTGGCTGTCCGTCGCGTCGCCGGTCTTGGCGAGGTCTTCCTCAAGGAAGTTACGACCGTTCAGCGTGCAAAGCGACACGAAGTCCGGGTCGATCAGGAAGATGCGGTCGTTGCCCATAAAGCGAGACGGCGTGGCCTCAACCGTGCCGAAGTCGCCGAGGAACACCGAAGTCGAACCGACATAGGTGGTCTCTTTGGCCGCAGTCATGTTCACGTCGTTGCTGACAAGGTTACCAGTCGCGGACAGGTCCGAGAAGTTCGCCTTGTTAGTCGCCGACATGACCATCATGCGCGGGTTACCACCGTCCGTCCAAGCGTCCTGCTGCGCGTCCTCAATGAGGGCGAGCGTCAGTGCGCGGTCGTCACCGTTGGTGATGGTGTCAGTGCCGTCGCCAGTACCGAAGGCACCAGCACCGCCGCCAACCGAGCCGTTGGTCATCCAGCAAGACAGCGAAGCCGACTTGCGAGGGTCGGAAGACGAACGTGCAACGTCAGTGTCGCCGATCATCTTTTCGATGTCGCGGCGCAACTCCAAGCCCTTGAGGACTTTCTGGTAGTTGTGTTCACGCTCACGGCCTGCGGTGTCTACTGCATCCAGAGTGCCGGAGGTCGCGAAGACCTTCTTGGAAATCTGGTGGTAGTTACCCACACGGCTGGTCGGCGTGGCCGCAGCAGTCGAGGTGTCAGCGCCTTCGTTGTGGTAGTTCGTGGTGCTGGCTGCTGCCAGTTCCTGAACCTGCCACTCGGTGAAGATGCCGTTCGAGGTCTCCTTCTTGACGTTGGAGAAGATCGGTGTTTCAGCAGGGTCGATGCGGTAAATCACATCGGCAAGCTGTTCGCGCTCACCTACGGCGGCGCCAGTCGCGAAAGTCGTCATGACTTTGTCCTTTCAAGTTGCGGGGCTATTTCCGCCCCATAAGATACTCAACAGCGGCGTCCACCGTGCCAGCGCTTTCAAAACGCTTGCGGGCTTCTTGCCGAGAACGGTTAGCAACTTCGCGCTTGGTCTTTGGTCGCCCTGCCTTGGCCATCTTCGGGGCTTGTCGGGTGCGCTTCTTGGCGGAGGGGGCTTTGTCTTGAAGCTGGTCCCAACGCCACGCCTTATAGAGAAGTTCAATCGCGCGCGCATCAGATGCGTTTGCAATCTCTTCCTCACTAAACCCGATCCGCTTCTGAGCGTAGGAAATCACCTCCTTGCGCTCAGTCTCGCGAGTGTCGTCATCCTGCCACGCAGGGATGCGGCTCAGCATCTCGCCACGCTGCACCTCAAGGTGCTGGCGCAGGTTCTGCTCCTGCTCACGAGCCTGTTCCGCCGCGATGCGCTGGCGTTCGGCCTCGACCTGCTTCTGGTATTCCCTTTGCTGGTCGAACTCGGCCTTCGCCAGAAACAAGTCACGCTCGGACATCGTCTCGGCCAATGCTCTCCAGTCAGGTTCCTGTTGGGTTGCCTGCTGGATTTGGGCAGCCAACTGATCAAGTTGCTGCGCGTAAGCGTCTCGAAGTTGTCTCGTCTCAGCTTGCTCCGCCTCAAAGGCTTTGCGCTGCTCGGCTAACTCCATCGAGCGCTTAGTGTACGCCTGCTGCCGCGAATAACCGTTCTGTAGTTCGTCGAGGGTTACCTCTACCTCTTGGCCGTCCACCTTCACGGTGTAGACCTCCGGGGGTTCCTCTTCGTACTCTTCGCCGTCATCCGCCTCGTAGGCGTCTTCGCCCTCGTCGTCCTGCTCGTAATCCCCTTCTGCGGTCGCTTCTGCGGTCTCCGCCTCTGGCTCATACGCCTCGGTCTCAGGCTGTTGAGGCTCTTGCGCCTCGGTGGTCTCTTCCGCCACGGTGTCCGCTGGGGGCGTGTTCAGAAGAGAAACTGCATCAGTTAAAGAAATGGGGCCGGTTCCTTGCGGATTGTCGGACATCAAAAAGCTCCTAGTTTATGCGGCCATAGCGCCTGAACTCGTCAAGCTGGGCCTTTGCTAACTTACCATCCTCGACCACGCTAGAGAAGTACCCCTTGACAGCGCCAAGTGCCTGCATGAGGTGGAATAACTTCTCGCGGGCCTCTGCATCATTGATAGCGGAGGTCTTCCACGCATCAATGAATTGCTCGTCGAGGTACTCGAACGCCTCGACAAAAAGTTCATTTCGCAGGAGCGCCTCAGCCTTAGCGGCGCGGTCCTGCCTCTCTCTTACTTTGCCTTCGTTCATGTCAGCAGACTGAAATCCATTTGCTGTTGCGGCAGACCGTAGCGGCGCTGGAACTCCAGCAAGCCGTCAGGTGCTTGATCTAACAGGCTATATGTGCGCGTTGGCGTGCGCGGTTCAAGGGGCTGCATGACCGGCGCGCTGGTGTCCAAGCGGCACGCCTGCAAGTCCTCGTCGAAGATGTAGCCCTCCGGGCAGCGCGGCTGGCCCGTGACATCTGCTACCGGCGCGACAACTTCGGGGTCGCTGCTGGTGTCCTCAAAGCCGGGGATGCCGTACTCGGCCGCGACGTCGGAAGGCAGCGTGCGCCCGGTGTAAACCTGACCGCCGAACGGGCCAGCGCCGAAGCTGCCGTAAAACTCATCGCCCACAAAGACCGGGCGATAGTCGCCGCTCGTGATCTGCTCGTATTTGGTCGGAGCGCCGAGGAGGCCCATAATCTTCGGCACGATCCCGAAGCTGTAATCTTGGCCGGGGCCGCGCTGGAGGTATTGGTTCAAGGATGCTTGCTGACCGGGAGTGAGGGCAGAAAACGTGTCGGGGTATATGTCAGAGCCAAGCGGGACCGCCGGACCCATACCGAAGTTGGTGACGCCCTGATATGCGCCCTGCAACTCCGCAGCCATCTGCTGCGCCTGCCGCTGACGTTGCAAGACCAGTGCGTCCTGTATCGCCGCCTGATCTGCGAAGCGGCGCTGTCGCTGCTCGGATTGGTATTGCAGCGCCGCAAGGTTAGTCAGCGCCCTGTCTGCGGCGTCGATTGCCCCCTGATATGGGCTGGCGGGCTGGGGTGCCGTCATCGGGCCGTAGTCGAAGAAACCCGCGCCGTAGTCGTCGCCGTAGGATGCGGCGATCTGTTCTGCTATCTGTTGTGCCTCGTCGTTCGACGGAGTGCTTGCGCCTGCTGACCAGTCTGAGCCCGATGGCTTCGTTACCGGCATCCCTAATTCCTCGGCAGGTTGGTTGATATTTCGGCGTCGGTGACAGCCTTGGCCATACGCAGTTCGGCCTCAGCCTGCAACTCCTGCCGGCGCAACTCCATCTGCATCGCCATCTTCTCGCGCTCTAGCTGCATCTCCGCCTCCATCTTCTCGCGGGCAAGCTGGATGTCCGCCTGCGCCTTGGCGCGGGCCATCTCCATCTCCTGCTGCATCTTGACCATCTCCGGGTCAGGCTGCGGAGCCTGCTGCTGCGCCTGCTGCATCATCATCTGCTGGCGGATCATCTGCGGCGAATTGAAGAACTGATCGACATCCTTGAAGCCGCCGATTTCCGCAATCGAGCGCAGCGTGTTGACGTATTGTTCCATCGACACAATCGGGTTCTGCGGCCCCATCTGCATCAGGATTTGCTCCTGCTTCGCCGCAACCTGCGTCAGGAACGCGATCTTCGTCTCGTCGTCCGTGGTGCCAAGCCCGACCTGAACCATCACGTCGAACTGCGACTTCCACTCCGCCGGATTAATAGGCACAAAGTTATTACGCAGGCGGAAGACCTTCGGCTTGTTGTCGTGCTTCAAGACAAGATGCAGGATGCCCTTGAACAAGTCCTTCACGCCGGTCTCGGCCATCGTCCTCGCGTAGCTTTCCAGCTTCACCTGAGCACCGCGAACAGTCGCAGCGACCGCGCTGGCGGTCGAAGACTGGAGCGCGTCCGGTGACAGTCCCTGAGACGCGCGGCTCATGCCGGTGCGGTTCTCCTTCATCCCGTCGATGTAATCCATCAGCGGGCGTATCTCGCCGCCCACCGACGCGCCGGTAATCTGCTGCACCATACCGGGCTGGCGTGTGCGGATGACGCCGCCTGCGGAGCCGTCCAGCAGGTCATCGAGGTTCACCTGTCCCTCAACCGCGATCATACGCGGCAGCGTGCTGCTGTAGACGCTGTCGAGGTATTGGCGCATCAGCGTGGTCTTGATGACCTGCAAGTCCTCGGTCAGGTCGTAGAGGGAGCGCCCGATCAGGCGGTGCGGCATCAGGATCGGGGAACACACCGCGAAGGGCATGTGATCCCACGGCTCATTGTGCAAGATGTAGTCGCCGTCGCCGCCAATCGCGCAAATCCGGCGGCGCTCTGCGATGCCGTCGCCGTCGAAGTCCACGTTCATGATGCACTCGTGATAAATCACCGAGCGCAGGGTCGGGTCAGCCGGGTCAACCCCGGTCGCGGCCTCTAAGTCCTGAAAACGGTTATTGACCTCGCGGTCTACGTCCAGTTCGTTTTCGCCGGCGTACTGCTCGATGATGTCGCGGTCGTAACCCATCGCCACAAGCTCACTGACAGTCAGCGACGTGCGGTGCGCCACGAAGTGCGCCTCATCTAGCGAGACGGCGTGGCGCGAGATCAGGAACTCTTCGGGCGGCACGTTGATTGCCTTAATTTGGCCCGTTTTGCGCTTCACCCGGACCGACAGGTCGTACATCACGTCAACCGGCACCTCGGTGCCGTCGTCGTCGGTGTAGCTCGACATGACGGTCTCACTCTGCTCGACGATCTCGATGTTCGGGTCGTTGAGCAGCATCACCATCTCAGGCTCGCTCAGGCCGTTATATTCTTCCTCGTCAACCTCTTCGGTCTCTTCCCAGAAATATTTGATCACGCCCATACGGAACAGCAGCGCGTCCTTGAAGAAGTTATGCAGCAGCTTGTAGCCGTCGTTCTGGTTCTGGATGATGTAATTGACATAATCCGACGCCTGCTCTGCGGCCTCGACGTCCTCGCCGGAGCGCGGGGCGAAGCGGACGTACTTGTCGTTCGTCGTGAACACCCGCATCAGGTTCGGCATGATCGCCTCGACGGTGTCCGAGACGGTGGTGTCGACGACAGCAGATCGACCCTCCACCTCGTTGCCGAGCGGCTCACCGAGGTAGAAGTCCAGCGCGCGCAGGCGGTCCTGCGTGTATTCGCTGTCGAAGTGGTTCAGCGCGTCAGTGATCTCGCCGCTGACAATCGAACCAAGCTGTACGTCGTCCATCTCTGACATTTACTTCGCCTTTTTCTTCGCGGCCTTCTTCGGAGCGGCCTCGACCCTCTTCTCACCCTTCATCAGGACGTTTCCGCTGGTCGTGTTGACGTTCTTCACCGCTGGCTCCTTCGGCGGTTCGGGTGCCGGGGGCATCTTGCCCATAATGCAGCGATCCATAGTGGCGCAGCGGCGCGGGTGTCCGCAGTTGTTACAGGTGGTCATTTTTTCGCCTTTTTCTTCTTCGCCGTCTTCGCCGCCTTCTTGAACGCGGCGTTCGTCGGCGCGCCCTTCGCGCCGGGCTTTCTCATCTTCTCGCCAGAGCCAGCGGCGATGCGCTTGCGCTTGGCGTTGATGTTCGCGTAGAGACCGCGCGGCATTGTTAGCAGTACTTCCCGGTTTTGGTGTTGTGTCCGCCAGACTTCTTGCCGCCCTTGCCCTTACCGTATGCCATCGTGTTTGTCCTTCCTTGAATACGAGCCACGCCCCTTGCGCGGCTTCACGATTTGTTGCCTCAAGCCGCGAAGTGACGCGGCCATCGGGTTACCACTTGGTGCGATCCGCCCAGTACGCGGCTGACATCTTGCCCTTTGCGATGTTCTTCGCATGACGCGCCTTGAACGATTTGCGCCTCGCGGCGCTTGACTTGCTCTCGCCCTTCCTCATTGGCGATCCGCTGACGCCCTGCTGGCCGAAGCGGATCGTCTTAACCTTGTCGCCCTCCTTCGCCACAACCACATGCGACTTCTTCGGGTGGCTTGGGGTGCGCTTCGGCTTATTGTAGCCGGAAACACCGGCTCGCGCTAGGCGGGGGTCTTTAGGGGCGCGTGGGGCCATTAGAACACGTCTCCAAGAAGTCCGCGACGATACATATCCTGAAACACTGACACATCATCAGCTATCTGCGGGGTGATGGTTTGCAACACGTTGCTAATTTCGGCGCTGCGGCGATCAGATGGCAACTTCTTCCCTTCAAGCCTGCGACGAGCAAAAAACTCTGGGAAAATCAAGCTGCGCGGGACTGGCATCTCCAGCATGCCAAGGTCTTCGCCGCTGATACCTTGGCGATAGGTCTTGTGAAAGACTGGGATGTTCCCCTCACCACCAATCGGCGTCATTGGATCGGCGTCAAACCGAACAATCCTTCCGCCGGTCGGGGCCATCATCGCGGATGGGTCGTTCACACGGTAGGCCATATCGGGGTCAGCAACAACGGTGCGGATCACCGACAGGTCGGGGAAGCCCTCTTTCCTGTAGCTGGACTTCTCCATAATGTCCGCGATGGCCTTACGCGCGCCACCCTTTCCGGGGGCGTAAATATACTTCTCAACGTCGTCGCTCAAGATGCCGGGGAAGTCCTCGAATGGCTGGCTTGTGACCTTTGTCCCGTCGTCCAGTTCTTTTGTTACCTTAAAATTCCGCATTTCATCATCAAAGCGCTTGATTTGCGCTTTAGGTATCCAGTCCGCCTGCTTGGTCATGTCGACAACAACATCCGCCACATGATGCGAAAAGTCGCCGGAGCGCGCGCCCATAGCGCTGTAAATACCCAAAAGACCCGGATTTTCACGCGCCTGCTTCGCGTAGCCAGATATGACACCGGGGTCTGACGCCCACACAAGACCCAGTTCGCGGGAAATTTTCTCGGCTGGGAAATCTTTGCCACCCTGCATCCTGACCGGGTTTTTCAGCTTCACGCCCATAACGTGCGTGATTTCCTTGCCAGCCATCGTCATGTCGCCCGGCATTAGCTTTGCCGTATCGCCGATCAAGTTCTGGAGATCGACCGTGGGGCTGGGCATGACAGTCCCAAGGTCACGAATTACCGTGTCAGTGTCCGACCCACGAATAAACGGCGCGACAATATTCTGGAAGCCGGGGTCAACAGCAATGTCGTCCTCAAGGACACGCGCTTGAGCCGCGCCAAGATCATATGCGCGCTGCGGGAGTAAAAGCCCCTCACCGCTCTCTCGCGGCAACTGCATAGCCGCGCCAGCTTCATAAAGCGCCTGTTCCGCCGGGGGCATAGGGCGTGACTTCGGGCGCTTCGCTATCTGCTGGAATAGGGGCATATCTTCGATGCGCCCACCCATACCGAGTGAGTTGCTGGGTCGCGGCGCAAGCAAGCTGCCGCCAGTAAAGGTCAGGCCAGCCTCGACCACATCGTCAATCACGTCTTCGGTTAAAAGGCCCGTCTCTGGGTCAACAGGCACGCCCTCAAAAACCATTCCGCCAAGGCGACCTGCGGCCTGTATGCCTTGCGCCGCACCTTGAAGGAGGCCGGGAAAGGAGGGTATAAACTCGCCCTCTGGGGTCTCGGCGAATGGCAGCAGCATCAGCGGGTTGGAATAATCGCCCTCACCCAGCAGAGACTGCATAAACCTGTTGTCGGCCATCACACTACCCAGTTCGTTTTCGGCTTGACTACGCGGTTGCTATTGTAACCCCTTGAGTAGCCACCCGCAACCGCACCCTGCGCCGCAAACGTCAGCACGAAAGCATCCGCCACGTCGGGTGAGCGCTGGCCGCGCTTCTTCATCTCGTCCTTGCTCTCGATCTTCAACTTGCCGCTGCTCAGGTACTTGTACCTGATCCCCGTCAACTCCGAAATCAGCGTGTCGTCGTGCGGTATCTTGCAATCTCGCGCCTCGAACCACTCGCGCGCGGCCCAGAACAACTCATCGCGCAGGCGATTGAAGCGATCTTTCAGGGACGCGGTCTCGCTGACCGACACAGCGACCGCCGGCATGTCCAACTCGCGCAATCGGTCCGCCAGACCGGCTCCCAGCCCGATGGCGTCAATGTAGATCGCCTGCGGGCGCTTGCTGTACGGAACCGCGTCGTATTCCGCAAGCACGATGCCGGCCAATTCCATCAAATCCTTGTTCTGCCACGTCTTGATCGGCTCAACCAGCACGTTCCCCTGCCGCTTCGCCAGAGCGGACCTGTCCGAGCCAAATCTCGCAACGTCAAGCCCCCACGTCACCGGCGTGGTCGGGCCTGCCTCCACGTCGCGGTGTGTAGCATCCTCCACAAGGTGCAGCGGCAGCAGCACGTCGTCCGACTGCGTCGGGAACTCGCCCAACACGCGCACGCGGAACACGTTGCTCGCCTCGCCGTACTTCTCGGCCATATCGGTGATAAACTTCGGGTCCACATAGTCCCCATCCTCGCACGACACGGTCAGGCAGTGCCACTTCTCGCGGTCACTATGAAATGCGTCGTAAAAATACCCATCGGACCGGGTCGGGTTACCGCACATGATAATCTTCGCGCCGGGGGTGGACAGCGCACCCGACGCCGTCTCGAAAATCACGTTCGGCACGCCGGATGCCTCCTCGATCACAAAAAGCATGTGGGGGGAGTGAAATCCGGCGAGGCTCTCCGGGTTCTCCCGGCGGCTGGTCCGCGCGACGGCGAAGCTGTCCGACGCGCCCTTGAGCGCGATCTTGTCTGACTTGAAATCGAGCAAATCCTTGAACGCCTGCGGCATATTTCGCGCCCAGCGGTCGATCTCCGTCCACAGCACGTCCGAAAGCTGGTGCGCGCTGTTGGCGGTCACGGCGGCCTTACAAGGGTAGTGGGTCAACAGCCACCACAGCACGACCCAACTCTCGAAAGCCGTCTTCCCGACGCCGTGGCCCGATTTGATCGCGACCTTGTCGTGCTGCGCCACAGCGTCGAGCGCCTCGGCCTGCCAGCGCTGAGGCGTTGCGCCGAGGACGGATTGCACGAAAAAGCGCGGCTCGTCGCGGAACTGCGCGATCATCGCTACGAGGTCATTATTTTCGGCGGCGCTGGGTGTCATGCGTTATCTCCGGAAGGGCGGGGGGGTATATGTAAGAAAAACGCGATTTTTTGTGCATATCGCGGGGACGTGTAAGGGGTATATATTTTTCTTCGGCCCCGGTCGCCTGCGCGAGACGGGGGGGTCGATGTTTCACGGAATGTTTCACGAAAATGTCGCATAATGTCCATTATGGATTTTTTTTATTGTGCGTTTTCAGTGATATAGCATTTTGCACCATAACACCATCGCAATGTGTCGCGTCTGGGACACGCGATCAACCGGATTTCGGTTGACCGATGTCGCCATCACGCGCGCGTAGTTCTTTCGGTTGTGTGTCTCTCTCGTCCGTGATCACTACCGGCTCAGTCGCGTTGACTTGCGTTAGCGCCTCAAGATACGACCCGCCCTTCGACGGCGTCACCTCAAGCTGCTGCCTATCGCCGTAAATCTTCGGCGTCATCCGGGCGACCTGCCACTTCGTGATGTCCGCCGCAAGACGCAAGCCCTGCGGATCACCCATCCCCATCTTCGCGTCCCGCTTGATGTCCTCCAGTTCCTCTTGCAGCAGCATGCCACGGAACTCCAGCGCCAGACGGTATTGACGCTCGAACTCCGGTTCGGCTGCCAGCTTCCTTGAGATGGATGTCCAGCTTGGCATCGACTTGTCTTTCACGATTGCTGTGATCGTGCTGCCGTTCGTCAAGCGCTCAAGAAACTCGTCCCAGACCTCTTCCTTGATCTTCGGGTACGCCATCAGTCCAAGTCCTCCTCGAGCACAATGAAGTGCTGCGGATCGCTGTCTATCTCCAGCAGCGGCTTGCGACAGGCGCTACACACGACCGTCTGTGTCTCTTCGTACACCCTGCCGCGTGTCGGCAAGCCGCACCAGTCGCAATCCCAATGCTCACGGAAGAAACGAACCCAGTTGCGCTCCTGCTCT
>Ga0070753_1000571_pt1 | contig 22345 bp, 53 predicted proteins | sample VirMetDEL_Aug_31_FD_77441 | JGI IMG/M metagenome (GOLD analysis project Ga0070753, IMG submission 77441) | Aqueous microbial communities from the Delaware River and Bay under freshwater to marine salinity gradient to study organic matter... | ecosystem: Environmental > Aquatic > Marine > Coastal... | reverse complement strand
GGGTGTGATTGCACAGAATGTGGAGAAAGTTCTTCCTGAACTGGTGGATGAAGATGAGGATGGAATGAAATCTGTGAAGTACAATGGCCTCATCAGTGTTCTCATTGAGGCAGTAAAAGAACTCTCCACAAGAGTTGAGGAATTGGAATCTAAATAAAGATAATGACCTAGTGAATTCACGAAAATGGCCATCAAAATCAATAACACCACTGTCATTGACGACAGTCAAATAGCTGATCTCAATATTTGTAACCTAACGGCTTACACAGTAGATCAGTTGACTGACGATGTATCTCCTAAATAATAACAGGTCTTATCTAGAGTCAGTTAAAAAATAATTGAAGATTTTACAATTTTGATAAAATAATTATGGCATTTCAATCAATATGGCACTTTTCAGATATTCCAGAAAACATCGTAAAAGAAATAGAAAGTGACCTAACATCTAGATTTCAATCTCAAATGGACGACTCTAGATTGATGGGCGATTTCTTAAATGAAGAAAAGAGAAATTCAAAAAATGCTTGGGTCCCATCAAATCATTGGACAGCAGGATTTGTTTGGCATTATGTTCAAAGGGCAAATAGGGAAAACTTTTTGTATGATATAAGAAATATTGACAATGAAACTATGCAATTCACCCAGTATGGGGTCGGCGAATTTTATGGATGGCACAATGATGCAGGTCTAAGTGTTTTTTATAAACCACAATCTGTGGGCAATAGAGTAGATGGGCTCGCAAATGATTTTTTCAATGAAAATATTGAGCTTGTAAGAAAATTGTCCTTTGTAGTACAATTATCAGACCCAGATGACTATGAAGGAGGAAATTTGCAACTTCTTGATGAAGCAGGAAAATCATATTTTGCTCCAAGAAAGAGAGGAACTGTAATTGTATTTGATTCTAGAACTCAACATCGTGTATTAAAAGTGACTAAGGGAGTTCGTAAAAGTTTGGTTGGTTGGGTTGTTGGACCCCGCTGGAAGTGAGGTAGAGATATGGCAGAACAAATGACCGAACAACAGTTATCTTTTCAAGAAAGACAAAATACTGGGACAACTTGGACAAATAATAATTTTTTTGAGGAAAATGGTTATTTGGTTGTTAACAATCTTTGGGACCCAAAAGAACTTTATAGACCTGTTCCTAAAGAAAGAGGACAAATTAATTATTGGGGGAAAAGATTAGATCAATTTATACATATTCAAGTAGAAGAACAGGTAGAAGGGTCAGTTGCATACTATTGGCACCCTCAATATAGAATGATACACTCTGGTATTAGAATCAAATTAGAAAAGGAACTTGGCAGAAGACTTTATAATACCTATTACTATGACAGATTTTATTTTCCTGGGCAGGAATTGAAAAGACATGTAGACAGAGATGCATGTGAAATATCTGTAACTATTCATGCCAGCACAAATCTAAAGACACCTTGGCCAATATGGATAAAAACACCCGATATCTACTCAGATAAAGAAAGGACATCTATTGTAAGAAAGGGGAAAAATGTTTCTGTCAATTTGAATGCCGGTGATGGGATGATATATAAAGGGTGTGAACGACCACATTGGAGAGATCCAATGCCAATCGAATATGAAAAAACTTGGTATGGTAGGAAAGTAGAAAAAGACGGATTGTATTATCACCAAATATTTTTTCATTATGTTCTTGCTGATGGACAACGATCTCATTATGCAAATGATGCGTTGAAATAGATAAATAATAATAATAATAATTTTAAAGTAGAATACAAATGGCGTTTAAAATTAATGGAGATGAAGTAGTAACCAATTCAAAAAAAGGAGTACTTTCTTCATTAAATATTGGAACTTATACTCCAGCAACTAGACCATCTCCTGCATCTTCTGGAGACATTATATACAATTCTACATTACAAGCAATTGAAGTGTGGGATGGAAGTAAATGGGTTAATCTTAGTGGAGGTGGAGGTTCATATGCTGCGACCGGAGGAACTTTTTTTTCCACACCAACATCTTATGTTCATGTATTCTATTCGACAGATAATTTTGTAGTTAAATCTCCAATTCCAGCAGGAGTAAGTTATCTAGTAATCGGTGGTGGAGGCGGCGGCGGACCAACCACTGGAGGTGGTGCTGGCGCTGGCGGTTATAGAACGGGTTCTGGATTTCCAGTTTCTACCGGATCCTATACAATTACTGTTGGTGCCGGAGGAGCTGGAAATAACAGTGGAAATTCATCTATTTTTTCAACTATAACATCTGCAGGCGGTGGAAGAGGAGGTCCTGGATCTAGTGCAGGATCTTCCGGTGGATCTGGTGGAGGTGGTGGTGGAAATACTTATGGGTCTACTTCTGGTGGTTCTGGTAATACACCACCAGTTTCTCCTCCACAAGGAAATAGTGGCGGTGGTGGATTTAACTTATCCGGAGGAGGAGGTGGTGGTGCCGGTGGTGCTGGTACAGCAGCACCTCCTAGTAGTAGTGCGGGAAATAGTACTTCTGTTCCAGCAGGCCCTGGAGGTTCTGGAACTTCATCTAGTATAACTGGATCTTCTATAGTTCGTGCAGGTGGTGGTGGCGGTGGTCGTAATGGTCCTGCAGTAGGAACTGGTGGACCAGGTGGCGGTGGCCCTGGAAATCACCCCAACAGCGCATCTACCAATAATAATGCCGTGATATTTACAGGATCTGGTGGTGGGGGTGGGGCCCAAGGTGGTCCAGGAGCTCCTGGAGGAACTGGTGCAAGTGGTATTGTTATTATTTCTTATCCACATTCATTAACATAAATATAAGTAAAATAATTTAATCAAACAATGGCACATTTTGCAGAAATAGATGAAAACAGCATTGTAAAAAGGGTTGTTGTAATTGGCAATGAAGAAGTTTATGATATTGAAAATCAAACTGAAGTTGAACAATTTGGTGTAAATTTTTGCAAAAAATTATTTGGACAAGATACTGAATGGATTCAAACATCATATAATGCAAACTTTAGATATAATTTTGCTGGAATAGATTACTTTTATGATCAAGATGCAGATGCGTTTATTCCACCAAAACCATATAATTCTTGGATTTTAAATACAGAAACTTACACTTGGGATTCACCTGTTTCAAAACCAAGTGATACTGAAATTTATTCTTGGAATGAAGATTCACTGTCTTGGGAATCAATAGCAGAATAATTATAAACATACGCATAAAATTATGAAAATCAGAATGCCTAGCGTTGAAAATGCCATCAAAGTTCTTAGACCAAATGTAATACATTGGGATTTTTATAATGACGGCGAAACTGCAAGATTTCATATGTGGGATGATCCAACAGGAAGTGATCCGCCGACATGGGATGAATTGAGTTTACAAATTCGAAAAGATAATGCCATTTGGGAATATTATGAATATGCTAGAAAAAGAGAAGAATTGTATGGGGATATTGGAGATCAGTTGGATATGTTGTATAATGATATAAAATCTGGAAGTTTGCAAAATGGAAATTGGATTAAACATGTAGAATCTGTGAAAGAGAAGATCAAAAAACCAGAGGATCCAAAGCCAGATGTTGACAGTTGGACTTTATAAAATAAACATGACAAAAACATATTTTTTTCTCTCAGGACTACCAAGGAGTGGTTCTACTTTGTTATCATCTATTTTAAATCAAAACCCAAATATTTACTGTAGTCCAGATGAATCTTTCATATGCGATTTAATTTTCAGAACCGATTTTTATATAAACAATTCAGATGAATATAATTCTTGTCCAAATGAAAATGGAAGAAATAAAATATGTTCTTCTATAATAGAAAATTATTATAGTAATAAAACAGAAAAATACATCATAGATAAGTGCAGAACTTGGGGAACTCCTGATAATTTAAATTTTATTAGAAAATATATCACAAATGATATAAAAATTATATGCCCAGTTAGGCCCATTTTAGAAGTTTTAACTTCTTTTATACATCTCTTTAACCAAAATGAAGGAAGAAGAATATTCATAGATACTCACATTCAAAGTAATGGAAGGTATTTTTATCGCCCATTAAATGATATAAGATGTGACGAATTAATGAAAATGAATGGAACTATAGATCAGGCATTATTTTCATTAAGTCAATCCAAATTACCACAAAATAAAGATATATTTCATATCATAGAATATGATGATTTGGTTTTTGAAACTGAGAAGACAATAAAAAAATTATATGATTTCTTGAATTTAGAATATTTCAATCACGACTTTAAAAATATTTCATCATCAAATGAAATTAATCACAATTACTATGGAATGCCAGATCTCCACAAAGTAAGAAGGACCATAGAAAAAACATCACCAGTAGTGGAAAACGTCTTATCTGATTATGTAATCCAAAAATATAGAAACTATAATGTTTGGAATTAAAAGAATCGCTAAACATTGCCCCAAGAAACCCAACATGGTTTAGAGTGTCTGAAGAGGCACTCTTTTTTATGCTCATTCTTGAGATCTCTGGGCACCATGCCAGAAAGAAACTCACCAGATCCATCTGTGAGTGGTTTTACACAAAGTTTCTCTCAGAACATAACATCACCCTTGAAGTGAATTTCAGAGGGCTCAGAAGGGAAGGAGTGTGGGGCTGGTGTGTTTCTGATGATGATAAGATCATTCCAGAGAGTTTTTTAATTGAAATCCATAACAGAATGGAAGTGGATGATTATGTAAAAGTGTTAATGCATGAGTTAGTGCATGTGTGGCAACATGCTCGCGGAGATCTCATTTACAAAGGGCAAATTGCACTCTGGAAAAACATTGATTACTCAGATGTTGATTATGAAAATCAACCATGGGAGAAAATGGCTCTGAAACTGGAGGATGAGCTTTACACTGCTTATCTTTATGATGATTCTTACTTCAATTGTGAGAGAATTAGAATGATAATGGAGGATTGAACTTGCCACCTTGAGCAATTGGTGTTACACTCATCCTTGTTACAGTTTCAGAATTTAAGCCTTAAAGCCTTAAAGGCGCGCATTTGATTAAACTAATGGACATTAGAGAAAACATGGGAATGTTTGACACAGTTAGGTCTTCTTATGACCTTGGAGAAGAATTCACAGATGTTGTACTTCAAACCAAAGATTTCAATTGGCATGGAGGCAATCTGGACTTTTATTGGATCGATCCAGCTGGAAGATTATGGAAACAAGATCTCAATGGTGTTGCAGAACCAGAAATGAATAATGAAACCTTCTGGATTACCTGGAAACCCACTGGAAAGAAAGGAAAGATTAGAAGATTTTATCTCACAGATAGCATCAGAGTTTATCCAGCTGATTATCATGGCCCATGGGAGGAATGGCCTGAAATTCGCATTACCTTTCATTGTGGAGAAGTGAAGGCAACTGAACGCATAACTAAAGAAACAACTAACACAAACAGAACAACATGAACCTTACTTACATTTACACACTTTTGGCAGTCTTTGTGGTTTTTGCTTATGTCATAATGACAGACACAAACGCTGCACATTTCTTTGACATTTATTTCAGATGGGTTGGTGTCAATGTAAGAAGGGTTTTAATGATGATGTGGTTGAAACCCCAGTTGATGCTGCAGCATTGGAAGATGCAACGATGGATGAAGAAAGAAATGCCACGAATTATGAAGGAAATGCAGAAAACACAAGAAACCAACTCAGAACCTGTTATAATTAAAGAGTTGAAATGAAACTCCTTATGCATCCAATTGTTTATTATTTGGAATTGATTATTTGGGCTGTTTTTTGTGTTTATGTTTTATTTCTTGATCCATTCGCTTACAAGCGAGCCATAATTCGCATCAAAGGAATTCGCCTTTCATTATTTCAACTTTATGCTTTATTTCTGGTGAATGGTAATAACCCCATTGTGAAGTTATTATTTGTTCTGTTTCCACAATTCGCGAGTTTGTTAATTCTGAAAACAATTATTCATCACAAATCTTTGATTAAAGACATCCAAAACACTTAAGTCTTATGTTGGAACTTTTCATTTTGTTGTCGGTTATGTACATTGTTGCATACCTTCTAACAAGTTTACTCATCCCAAGAAAATGAATTACATCAAAAGAGAAGAGACCCTTGAGGAGAAAGCTAAACAATCACTTAAAGATTTCTGGGATTATGAAGAATCATTCAACACTTATAATCCCGCCATTGTTGAAGAAATGTCCAGAGCATGGAATCGAGACAAATTACTCGATGAATGTGGATGGGACCCCACACTTGGTCCAACCTGTTAATTAGGAGAAAACAATGAATTATGAAAAGGTTTGGCAACGCATGAATGCATTGGAAGAAGCATTCAATCGCATTGGTTCAGTTGAGTTTCTCATTGAAAAGATTGATGATCACTTGTCAAAAGACAATGTGGAAGAAGCTAAAGTGGCACTTCATGCATTGAAGGCTTTTCTTCCTGTCCTTGTTGAAGATTATGACGAGGCGTCACGCAAAGCATGGAATGACATTGTTCTTCCCACTAAGACGGAGGAAATTCGTAACAGGCCTGTTTTTGATCTCGATGCAAAGAATTACAATGAAATCTGTCAGTATTTGAATGAAGAAATGTATCCAACACATGCTGATTACAATTCATTTTATGATGAAAGCATGAACGAAACCGTGGACTGGGAACACATGAATGTTGGGAAATGATTTTACTTACTCTCCTGTTGTTGTCGGGTCAACCTTACTGTCCAACACTCGCAAGAATTGTTCAGAATGTTGAGAACTCACCATCATTGACAACTGAACAGAAAACAGAGGTAGTTCAAACTCTCATCGATCATTCGGAATTTATCTGCAGAACATCAAAATGACTGAAAAGACACAAACAAAGACAACACCAGTGGGCACATGTATGCATTGTGGAAAGGATTATTACACATGGTCTGGATCAATGATGCATTATTTGCAATGTTCAGAAGTGCCTCGCACTCCTGGTCCTAAGTGGATTAAGAGAGACTGAGCTCCTCATCTGTTGATTTGAGGGTGTATTCTTTAATCTTATCGAAATAACCCTCATCACGAATTGCACGAAACACCATGTTATCTTCAGAGGTTTGACCATCACGAGCCAGACCTTGAGTTCTTTGTCTTCTGAGTTTATCGACAATCTTTCTCAAGTGATCTGACGATGCACCATCTTGAATAAGATCATCGATCTTCATCATGTAAGCACGAGCCTTTGTTTGAACCTCTCTGGTTTCCACTGTGGGTCCACCTTTCTGTGGCTTCTGATCCCACTTATCGTGCATCACTGAATAACGTCCAGAACCTTTTGGTTTAGGGTCATCGACATCTTCAATGTAAAGTTCCACTGGAATTCCATAAAATGTGACATCATGTTCTAAGTCAAAGAGTTTCTTCTCGTTGCGGTAATGTTCATCAACAAGTTCTTCGCAACCGATTTCACTCTTATCAACAACAACATGAATGTCCCAGTCAGAATGAGGACCATAAGTGTAACCCACATTGGAACCTGTTACAATGATGTCCTTAATGGCACTTTCTGGAACTTCTGCTTTCTCAGCAAAGTACTTTCCCACCTTAATGGATTGTTTCTTGACCTCTGGTTTCAGTTGGTCTCCATTCCATAATTTTTGATTAAACTTAGGTTCTTCTGGCTTATTTTGCTCAATGAACGTTCTCAGGGACTTCATTGTGTTATACTGACCTTTCATTCTATTTATTTTTATGGCACATCAACTTTCAATCGTGTTTCACACTGTTCTTGCTGTGGGCCTTCTTGTGGGGCTCTTTGATGGTGTTGAACGAGAATTCAATCGACTGGTTAAACTGGAAACTGAAGCAGAGGATTACAAAGTTAAGTTTCGTCTCTGATAATTTTTATTACAACCCTCTCTGTTTCGGCAGAGGGGGTTTTATAATTATGAGGAACGGAGAAACCCATGAACGATTTTGACACCGACGACCTACAAACTTGGGAGAGTGACGATGGAACTGAGTTTGAGTTTTCTCTGAATCGTCTTCAGGCTGTTCGTGAGTCAATGACAGAAGATTACCAGAAACGACTTAATGATCTTGAGGATCTGATGGAATCCACAACCAATGGAGTTCAAAAAGAAACTCTTATGGACGATTACAAAGCGATCGTAAGTGAATGGCATCTGATTGAAGAAGATGGGAATTTTGTTACTAACCTTTGGGAATCGAAATATGCTGATGGGTATTACCAGTTTCCAGAGGTTCTCATTGTTGTGAGATGTAACGAAGATCCAGAAATCTTCACCACACTTAACGAAGATTGGATTGATGTTCCCACTGATGGGTGTTAGTATGAAGGTTGAGGGGGAACTAAATAACCTCTGTTCATTGTCCCAATGTTTTTTTCAAAATGTCCGACCCAAATGACAAGTACGCCAAATACGACTTTGGACTTCATTGCAACGAAGATCACAGCAATGACGAAAAACTCCCAGGAGATGCTCAGCTGAACGATCCAGAATCACGGCATCGTGATAAACTTCTGGATGAGTTCTGTGATACTCACCCTGGATCCCCAATGTGTAAAGTTTTCGATGAGTAGTAGAGAAGAAAACCTCATCAACCAGTTGCAAAATCACATCAAGATTTTGGAACATGAGGTTGAGAAACAAAAGAAGGAGAATGAGAACCTCCTCAATTTAATTCGTTTAATGCAGGATACACATCCATCATCAAAAAAGTTTGAATTATGATGTGATCTGTGTTATACTATGAACACACAAAGAGAGTTATGACTAAAAAAGAACGAGACGCTCTCAATCTTCTCATTGAGAGTGTAATCAAACCTGATCATGACCTGAGACAATCGGCTCATGAGCAGAAATGTTATCATGAGTTGATGCATTGGCGTCAACAAGTTATTGACTATCTTTATTCTAAGTATGATTGACATCAAGGAACATCTCGCCCTTTCTTTTCATAAATCTCCCAAGGGTACTCATTATGAGGTTACACCCTTTAATACAAAATACACCGCCATCTGGATTGTTTATGATCGTAAGTTTGATTACAATCTTGGTGAAAAGTGTAAGTGTATCTGGGGTTTCATAAGAAACAAAGATGGAGCATATGTTGCCCCCATTGATTCTAAGAAACCTGGCAAAGTCGTTGAGTTGAGTAACACTCGTTCATGGACTGCTATGCCATTGAATCTCAATCCACTTGAATCTGCTTTTATATGAGTAATACTGTCCGTCGCGATTCTTTCGATCAGTATCATCGTCGTCGCCCATCTCATCATAACGAGATGAAGTCGATTGATACCTTTCTCACAGATGAAGAGGCAAAGGATTATAATATGGCTAAGGTGAATCGAGCTAAGTCTCGTCTTCATCTTAACCCTTTTCGTTTAGAAGAAGAGACATCCTCTTCCCATCAAAATCATGAGTGAAGTAACATTTTCCAGACATCGTGTCTTTCGCGAGACAGACAATGTCACGTTTTACGACATTACAGTTAGTAAATCCAACGCCACGGATCTTGTAATTCACGAAGGCCCAGCAATCTCACCTCCAAATGATGCTGTGGGTGCTAAGTGTTTTTACATTCATCAACATCAAATCGATTATAATCGTGTTGTGAGTGGTTCTCGCATGTTTGAGTTAGTTAATCCAAAGTGGAAGCATCCTTATCACATTGTGCATCTCACTAAGAGTTCCGGTGCAGTTATCATTCCAGTTAACACTTATCATCGATCAATTTCAGGTGAGGATGGTTCAATTCTTATCAATCATGCTGTGAGGGATGATAAGTTCAATGTAAACACTGAGTTTATTCCAGTCTCAGCCGCTGAAGATGAGATTCTTTATAAGATTCTCACATCAGAATCACCAGTGGTTCATCACTAAATAAAGTTTCGCAACAACCCCTTGGCCCATTCGGTCAGGGGGTTTAGACTAAGAAAGTCAAGAGGAGTTCCCTTTCATGTTCGCTTACCTGCCTCAGAAAACGAAGCATCGAATTACTTTGGAAGTTGAGACCATGGATGATTTCAATCCCCATCAGGTGGATTGGGAAAAGCTCCTGGAAATCCAAAGTGGTGAAACTGTTACTGCTTATGTCGAGGACATCACCCCCTCTGATGTGTGGTAACACTGACAGAAGTGTCACAACTGGTTGGCAACCAACCACCTCCTTGTTATTATTGAGTTATGGAAAACAAAGAACAGAGACCTCTGGTTTCTAAACCAGTTCAAAAGGTCCCAACAGAACCTTCCAAGTCACTTTATCGCGATTATTGGAAGGGTGCCCCTAAGGGTTAGGTGATTGTCCTTGAGGAAGACATTAAAAGACTCATTTGCAAACCTACATTGATTCTAAACAATGAATTTTAAGAAAATTGCACTTGGTACTGCTGCGATTGCAATGGCACTTTCACCGGCAGCTGCGTTTGCTGGATCCGATAGTGGCCGATTGAGTGCTGAAGTGAACATCCCCCACATGTGTGAGTGATAACTCCGAAACCCCCCATCAAGGGGGGTTTCTTTATGCCATAAATTATGTTATTGTTAGTTAGTTCCAAAGCATCTCATCATTGTAATCACTTATGACACACATGAAACACCACGTTGTCCTTCAAGAACTCGATAACCTGAAAAAGAGTTATAAACTTCAGGGGTTCCGTTACACTCAAGAACAACAGGCACGTTATGATGAACTGTTGAAACTTCGTCGAGCTCGTGTTGCTGATCTTTACGCCACCGATCGTGTTTCCTTTGGTTCTGATCCAATTAAAAAGGAAGACTGATCAATGATCAAAAAACTTATCACATCTGCCATTTTGGCTTTCGCCGTCGCTGTCCCCAGTGCGGCATTTGCATCCCCAGTTACTGGGTCTTTCGCTGATCACCAACTATTGTGGAGAGCAGTTCGCCAAGTTGGTGTTCGAACTGTGTTAAATGATCCTAAAATTTGTGGTGATGGGAAGAGAGATGGTGCTTATGTTTCTCAGATGAGGACACTTTTCGTCTGTCAAACTAATGGCACTCCTGGCGGTCCTCAAGTCTCTTGGACCGATGATGACATGGACACCTTGAGGCACGAAGCTCATCACATTATTCAGGACTGTGCTGCTGGAGATGGATTTGGGGGTGGATTTAGAACCCTATTTACTGATCCAAAAACACTTTTTGAATTCATTGATGTATCTGAAATTCCTGTTGAAAGGATTATCAAAGTTTATAAAGAGGAAAAAGCATCACCACAAATTATTATTTTAGAACTGGAAGCATTCGCAACAGCTAAGGGTGTGAGTGCATTAACTATCTCCACAAAAATGGTTGAGGCCTGTGGAACACTGCATCGGTGAAGTGAAATTGGTCCGAATTAAAGTTAGTTTGGTCCAAAGCATTTTATGAATGTAACTACTGAAACACCATGAACACCAAACTCATTGCTGGTATTGCTCTCGGAGCCGCCCTGGTCTTCGGTGCCACCTACCGTGGTGGTGTTGGTCAACTGACTGATGACCTTGCATTCTGTGCCAAGACCGGTGGTGACATCTGCGCTCTAAACGCTGGTGACCTTCGCGTGGGTCTACATCCCGCCTCTAGGGTTCGAGCTCTTCAGGCTGGTGCACAGCAACTGCCCTTCGTGGAGGCAGTGCGGATAAACATCAAGGAGGAGCTTTCACGCCCTGTATCACCTCCTGTGCGTCCTGTAGTGCCTCCTGTGATAATTGACGCAGAATGTCGTTCAATGTCCCCACAATGGCAGACAGAACCATTCCCCTGTCGTGTCACCCTTGATGATAATGATCGGGTTAAGACCATTGTTGGTTTTGATCCTGCCATTGGGCGTCAATACTCTTGGTTTGGTGGACAGAAGCAGACAATGCAGCGTGGCGCCCATTGTCTCAGCTCCATTGATGGTGTGGTCTGTGCCACTGGTAACTTCTGAAGTTATGTAACAGGGGGTTGATTTTCCCTCTGTTTTCGCATAAAATAAAGTCAGCAGCACAGAAAACCATGTGGGATGATTCTTGGGTTGAACTTCCTGTTCTTATTGGGGAGTTGAATGATTATCACCATGACCTTTTTGAGAAAGAAGGTAAGAACATCACTGAAAATGATGAACATGATTGGTGTTATGATGATTCTGACATGGAGATTGAAACCATGGAACCTCTGTGGTAAATAAATAAAGAATGATTGACGCATTCTCTAACATGGACGCCAAAGACCTTCAGAACCTCCAGGAAATTTATGACTCTGAGGTCATGGGGAGGAGCCAGATCCGCAAGATGGGTGATGGCGGACGAGTTGCTCCTAAACATCAGAAAGGGGACACATCCCGCTCTGCCAAACAGAAGACACGCATGAAAGCTGTGGGTGGTGGTCGTGTTGAGCCTGTGGGTTCTTACAAAGACCGCAAAGACATTGGTTCAGTCAAGCCCAGATCTGCAAGAGAACAACAACCTGAGAAGGAAAGGGGTTCTGCTGAAGTCAAGCAATCTTACGCTGATAAGGTGAAGGCTGAAAGACGTGCGGCCGCCCAGGCTCGCATCGCAGCTAAGAAAGGTGGAACTGCACCTAAAGCGGAGAAACCAAAGGCGAAGGAAACAGAGAAGAAGGCATCAGAACTTCTGAAGAAGAAGTCGGACAAACCTGTTAATCCCAATTATAAGCCTCAGGAAAGAACCACTCAGAAGGCCTACACCGAGAAAGAAAGGATTAAGGTTCAAAGAGCTGGTGAGAGAGAACTTCGTGGAATTATGAAGGACCAAGAGACTGATCGTTATCGTAAACTAACTGGACAAAATCCAGATGCTAAGGGCCGGACAAAGATCCTGGCTCGTGTACATAAGCGAATGAGTACTTGATTTATGAAGCACATTCCAACTAACTCCACCATTTTGGATCCCAAACCATTTCCAAGGGGGTTCATAAAGGGTGAATATTATGCTGTGCCTGACACGAAAAGAAGGTTAGTGGTTTTTCACAATGGAACATACTTAAAAACATGCAGAAATGAGAATTCTGCTAAGAATGTTATCATGAAGCACAAAAAGAGAAGGAAATAAAGTTAGTATGGTACAAAGCATCTCATTATTACAACCAACTCCTTATTATGACTGACAACGAAGAACTTCAAGAACTTCGAGCACAACTTGAAGAACTGAAAGCACAACAATCCAACACTCGTGTGAACAATCCAGTTACTACACAACAGGCTGTGATGGTTCGACAGACCGCATCTGGTTTTGAACAGGGTGTGGCTGCAATCGCTGGACTCTTTACTGCTGGACCTCTTGGGGCTTTAGCCTCTTGGGGTGTGATTCGTGGCCTTCAGGGTAAGTGGACTCCTTGGTTTATTCTGGGTCTTCCTGTAGCACCTGTTTTGGCTATTGTTCAGTTGGCATTTCTGGTTGGATTGTCAACCCCTCCTTCTGATTACGATTATGATTCCAATGGGAATCAATCTTCATCTGTAATTGAACGAGTTTATCGTTCCTGAGGGAGATTTGCTCCCACTCACATAAATTATTAAAATCGACGGAGATTTATGACTCTCAAGTTCACTGAAACTGATAAACTTAAGTTCAACATCTTTCAACAAGGAGTTAAAGCTGGAGAACTTAACGACTCAGAACTTCCCACTGACATTCATCTCGTTGAGTATGAGGTCGATGGAACACTCTATTGTGACGCAGTAAGGGCTTACAAACTTGTTGATATCTTTGATGGATATTATGACAAATTGAATTCCATTGGGGGAACTTTGAAAGCCATTACCAATGGTTATGGGAAAATCAAGCCAAAACTTTACCAAGGATGATTATGAAGGACAACTATAAACGTCTTCAAGAAGAAAAGAAGACACTGGGAGACATTTTAACTGGTGTCGTTGGGTTTGCCATCCTTGTTATTATTTTCCTCTGATTGACAAATGGCCTGGCTATTAAAGTCAGTCAGGTCCAAAGCATTCCATTGACACAACCACTTTTTTTATTATGTTCGCAACACAAGACCAACTGGAATGGAGTGTGGAATCGGCAGCGCTGACTGCCACACTGGATACTGGTGTTCAGGTGGAAGTTCCTGGCAAAGTTGCTCAGGTTCGTTCTGATAATGGATCAGTGATTGGCATCACTTCTCCTTCTTATGAGGTGTTTCAAAACTCTGATCTGAAGGGTTTGGTTCTTCCTCTGGTGGAAGAAGGACTTCTGGAAGTCACCAACATTGGTTACCTGAATAAAGGTTCAAAGGTGTTCCTTCAGGCACAAATGACCACTGATTATCGCATCGTTGGTGAAGAACACAAAGGTTCATTGACCCTTCTGAACTCACATGATGGTTCCTCCACTCTGGCAGCAGGTGTGACAGACACGAGAATTGTGTGTTCTAACACCTTCGCCTCAGCACTCTCTGGGTTTGATGCTCGCATTCGTCACAACTCCGAGATGCATGTGAAAGCACTGGAGATCACTGAGACCATCAACTTTGTGAATGAAGGAATGAGGAAGTTCAGCGAAGCAGCTGAGGTTCTCTCCACAACTAAGTGTGATGAAGACACTCTGGATAGCCTTCTGGCTTACGCATTCAAGAAAGATGATGTGAAAACTCTTCGTTCTCGTAACAAGATTGTGGAGTTTTATCGTTCTGGTGTTGGTAACGAAGGCAAAACGCTGTGGGACGCTGTAAATGGTCTGACTGAATGGGTCACTCACGAATCCTCCAAAGACGTTAACAAGCGATTCGCTTCAGCTAACTTCGGTAAAGGTTCTGAAGTCTCTCGTCGTTTCGTGAATTCCGCTCTCAGTTTAGTTTGATAACAATTGGACCTGGCTGATAAAGTTAGTCAGGTCCAAAGCATTCCATTAGTGTAACCACTAATTTCTTAGATTATGCCAAACACTCACCTCCATCATCCCGAAGATCTTATCCTCTCTGGGGATCTGACTGTTCTCACGGATCTTTATGGTGAGTTAACGGTCACTGCAAAAATTGATGGATGTCCTGCGATTGTTTGGGGACCACACCCCGAAACTAAGCAGTTCTTTGTTTCCACAAAGTCAGCCTTCAATAAGAAGAAGTTTAAGTTCTGTTACACACTGGATGACATTCGACATCACTTCAGTGGCCAACAGAATCTGATTGACATTCTGTGGTCCGCACTTCGCAACCTTCCCCGCACTGATAAGATTTATCAAGGTGATGTGATTGGGTTAGGTGGCGACATCATTTACACTCCCAACACTCTCACTTATGAATTCCCAACAAGAGTCAAACAGCATCTGGTTATTGCGCCTCACACTTATTACACTGGCGATTATTTGCCTACCGCTGATCCTCACCCTCTGACTGAACAACTGGAGTCCACAAAGACTGTCCTGTTTGTTCAACCCACTGTGGATCGCGTTCCTCTGAAGATGAATTCTTTTGCCATCACAGGTGTCAAAGGTCTGGCACCTAAGGAACACGCAGAGGCAATGAAACAGATCAACAAACTCATCCGCGATGGTGTTCCCCTTCTCAGAGGAACTCTTCTTCCCATTCTGAAGGATGACATTCTGGTTGACATGTTCCTCTTTACTGTCATGGCGAAGCAAGAGGTCATGAAGAATCTGATTGTTTATGATTCTCCCAAGTGTTATCTTCCCAGTGGTGAGCGTGTTCCCGCTGAAGGTTTTGTTGTTACCACACCCTCCGGTCGCATGTTTAAGTTGGTTGATCGCACTAAATTTAGTGTTCACAACTTCAACAATGGGAGATTCTCATCATGATGAAAGTCATTCCTCTTTTGGCACTGGGTGTTTTTGGTTACAGTGTCACCACTGCCATCATTTCAAAGACACAGAAGATTGATCTGCCTGTGGTTGAGGATGTTTATTTTGAACCTGTGATTGTCACACCAGAGGAAGAACAAATCAGAAGTGTTCCTTCTGACAGAATTCCTAAGTGGGCCAAAGAACTTTGGAACTGGCGACCATGGCAAGCTCACTCTCAACCTCCTGTGATCCCCTCTGAGGTTCCTGATGGGATGAAGAGGGGAGAAGCCAAGGTGCCTGAGATTCCTGTTCTCCCTCCAGTTCCGCCCTCTGATCCCTGTGGCGAGTGGAGATCACTTTATCCTAACTTAGCAAAGCAACTCAAACCTGGACAATCATGTTATGATTAATGTTAGTTAGGTCCAAAGCATCTCATTACTGTAACCAAGAGGAAAATCAAATGAACACTCTCGAAATCATTCGTAATCGTCTTCTGAAAGAAGAGGCACGTAACAAAGCTCTTCGGGCTCAGTGGATCAAACGATTTGAAATCACTGGATGATAAAGTTAGTTAGGTCCAAAGCATTCCATTACTGTAACCACTGATTTATTATGAAACCCGTTGACATTCAAGAATCCATCGATCTGATGGGTGCTCATCTTTTGAAACAGTTTGAACATCATCTCGCTGGTGATGAGCCTCTGGAGGAAGACATCAAAGACGCTTATTCTGTTATGAATGAGTGGATTGTTGATGGTTGTAATCCCGAAGATGGTAATTATGAATTCCTTTTTGTTCCTTATCTGAATAACTGATTATGAATCGTTCTCTCAACCGCACTTATCGAGTTGTTTCTTTCGGAGAAAATGATCATGGTTTCTGGAACTCTCCCTCCTTCCATCTCACTGTTGGAGCAGCTAAACAACGTTTCGATGAAACTTATGCCAACCCTGAAATCGATGGCGCTGTTCTCATTGAAGTGGACAACGATAACTGGTCTGTTCGTGCTCAGTTTGGTCTTGAAAACCACAGTGTCGTTCTTCAACCAATTGGAAACTTTCGTGTCGAAAAGGCTTCAGGACTTGAGTTCATAACTAACTCATAAATCATTAGGGAGAATAACATTTTCCCAACTCCCAGCCCCAGGCAAACAACACAAACTCAATGAATTATGGACAACACTTCAGAACTTCAATTCAAACCAGGAGCGGTTAGAGAATTGGCAGAAGCTGCCTTTGATGAGGTCATTGGATCTCTTTACTCTAACTCAGAACTCATGAAAGCAATTTACAACGCAGTGGTGAAGGGTGTGGATGAATCTTTGGGAGAAATGAATCCCGACATCAGACAAGATATCATCTGGCATATCTTCGACAACGTCAAATTTGAAAGGAATTAAAGTTAGTTAGGTCCAAAGCATCTCATTGGTGTAACTACTAAACAAACTTATGAACTATCGAGTTGTTGTTCCCTCAGACAGAACTGAGGATATTGTAACTGATAATCTTGATAAGGCATGGCAATTCTGTCTCGATCTCTCTGAAGAGTTTGGATACGCTGAGGTTCGCCCTAATCAGTGTTCCTCAATGATCCTCGGTTCTTACACTAACGGTCGTTGATTATGAAAAAAGTTCCCCATCACGTCGTTGATCAACTTCACTCTCTTTTGATGGATGATGATCAGTTTCAGGAAGCTCTTATGAGAGTTGCGCTTGAAGTCGCGGCTGGTGTCACTGATAACACTGAAGATCAGATGAACTTGGCAATGGAACTCACCACACGGGTATCTGTATCCTAGACAAAGGTATTCTGAACAACACCATGATTACACAAGAAGACCGCGACTTTGTGAACTTTCTGTTCGATAAACTCTTCACAGAAACTGACACAGACATGATCGATTTGCATGATGATGACACATGTTGTGATCACATTGAATTTGAACAACTCTCACTCTTCTGAACTGGGAAATAAAGTTAGTTAGGTCGAAAGCATTTCATTAGTGTAACCACAACCAAACCAACCATGACCACCAGTTACCTGACAGACACTCTTCTCCCACTTGTTGAGAGTATTGAACCTAAGACTACCGACAGTTACATTATGTCTGCGATTGGTAAGTCTGAAACCCTTTCTCAGCAATCAATTCTGATCGCGATGGGTGATCGTCTTGAGGTTTTCTGGAACCAAGTGTTTTCTGACTTCGCAACTAATTTGATTGAAGACACCACTGAAATCACTGGTGTTTATAAGGTTGGCCCAAAGAAAGGACAAAACAAGACTAAGACAAAAAAGAACAACAAAGTTAAAGTTGGTAAGAGTAATCGTCAAATCGATCATTACTTTGTTACCAAAGGTGGAACCAAGATCTACATGGAAAGCAAGTGTAATCTGAACTTTGACACCGAGAAAGTTGTCGCTTCTAACAAGAAAGTTGGAGAAGTTATGGATGCTCTTGGTGCTGATCAGGGTGTTTATTTCGTCCCTGTTCTTCCCATTATTCCTCTTGAAGTCATGACCGAATATTATAAGAATGGTCGTGAGATCTTTGGTGTTGTTGATGTTCTTGATCTGATTGACGCCCCCTTCACCGCCACTGAATACTTTGATTTTCTTAAGAACGATGTCGCTAAGGTCCTTGAAAACAAGGGCCTTTGATGTTACAATGTGATTAAAATGATCGAGTAACCCATGAAACCTGTCATTAAATATCAAGGTGGTAAAACAAGAGAACTTCCACTGATTGATGTCCTTAAACCATCCACATATGCTAGGATTGTTGAACCATTCTGCGGGGGAGCCGCAGTATCATTTAACTATGGTGATTATTGTGTCTTGAATGACATTAATCCTATGGTGATTAACCTCTACAAAGTGTTACAAAGTTCAGACTTTCCTGCTCTATTCAATCATATCAATGTTCTGAAGACATTTGAACATGATGCACTTCAGGAGGCATATTATGCTGCAAGAGATGTCATCAACGATCCAGAAAGATTTAGCTCACTAATTCAGGCAGTCTCATATGTGACTGTGCGTCAATTGTGCTTTAGTGGTATGGAACGATATAACTCAGATGGCCAGTTCAATGTTCCTTTTGGTCACTATAAGAAGATGGGATGTAATATATCACCAGATCATAATCGTTTCCTAAGAGACAAGGCAACCATCTGTAATCGTGATGCTGTTGATATTATCAATGAGTGTAATGAGGATGATTGGATATTTTTAGATCCTCCTTATTTGGATCGATTGGGTTACACAACTGGTGATGGTGGAGATGATCTTCACACTCGATTAGTGAGGGCAATGAAGACCACCAAAGCAAAGTGGTTATTCATTCATTCCGATTGTGATTTCTACAGAGATAATCTTAAAGAGTTTGATATTCAAACCAAGTCATTTAGATATGCACAAAACTTTGGCAAAGGAAAGGATCATTCTGGTGCAAAGGTTGATCACATTTATGTGAAAAATTACTGATCTAATAAAGTTAGTTAGGTCGAAAGCATTTCATTAGTGTAACCACAACCAAATCACAAACATTATGTCAACTCGTTCAAGAATTGGAATCGAACTTTCTAACGGTTCCGTCCTCTCTGTTTATCACCACTGGGATGGATATCCGCAGTGGCTTGGTAAGACTCTTGTTGAACATTTCAACACTCCTGAGTCAGTTTCTGAACTGATTGATGGTGGTGACATGAGCACCTGTTGGACAAATAATCGTTGGGATTCTGAAGTTCTCAGGAGGACAATTGTTAATTCTGATGGTTCAACTCGTTCTGAGATTGTGTATGATTCTGATAATCAGATGATTTACACTAATGTGAAATCTGAGTTTGGTCCTCAATACTACTCTGAGCGTGGTGAGGATTGTCCCCCACGGTTAGATGATACCGTTGGTGATTATCTTCAAAACGGTGAAGAATACGCCTATCTCTACACCTCCGATGGTGAATGGGTGTGTTATGATCGTAACGAATATAGTGATAACGATATCGAAATTGTTGACATTCCTTCGAAGTGAGGTTATTTTGACTGAAACAAGAAACCACACTGAAGTGGCGCATGTGTCACTTCCTTCCTTCTTTGTCTATAACTCTTTGGGATCTGTCTACACACTCTCAGATGATGATGACCTTCTTTATACTCATCTGATGGAAGATGGATCTTATTCAGTTGATGTGGATGAGTTTTCTTATGTTGACATTGATGATTGTGATGAGGATATTACAAACACACTGATCTGGATTCACAATTATCTCATAAACACAAAGGGTAATTAATAATGAGACCAGGCTGGGAGGTCTATAAACTCAACCAGCGGCAGTGGGATTGGTTACCCCATTGACCAGTGAGTGGTTACAAACGGAGAGGGGGGAGTGGTTACCCTCCTCTTTTTTATTGCCTGGTTGTTACTCACAAAACTCCCAGCCCCAGGCAAACAACACAAACTCAATGAGAGTTAAAGTTAGTTAGGTCCAAAGCATCTCATTACTGTAATCAACCAAACCAAACCATGATTCTTACTCTCTGGTCTCTCAAGGCCGTCGATAAAAAAGGTCACGAATTCAATCTTCTTCAGGAAGCCGAATCAGCATTCGAAGCTGTTGAAAAAGTTCACAACAGTGGTCTTCGTGTTGTCTCTGTCACCAATCGCAACTGATTAAAGTTAGTTAGGTCCAAAGCATCCCATTAGTGTAACCACTGAAACATCATGAAAAAAGCAACCCAACGTCCTTCCATTCAAGACCGTTACGCAGAGCAGGTTCGTCGTGATCGTCGAGCAGCAGCTCTTGAGCGTCGTGAGGATGATTACCGTCCCGCACTCAACGCCCTCTACATCAAGTGATAACCATGGAGTCCAATCTTTCCAAAATCAAACCCAAACTTCGCACTGAGGGTCAGGTAACAGGAAACTTTGGTGTTCCAAAAAGACTGAGAGAGGCACATAACGCCTCTCTGGGTCTCACCAAAGCCGAACAGGTTAACATCACCACTCAGAATGATTACCTGAAGAAGATGTACCAAATTCTGGATAATCCTCCTAATGGCAACATGAAACAATTTGCTTATAATGAGATCAGAAAGATTCTGATTCAGAGAGGTCAATGGCGATGACTCCATTCGTTTCCAATCATCTGAAGTTTATCGCCACAATTGTTGGATCAATTAGTCTGGGGATTCTTCTCGCAACGGCACAGAAAGCCAACTCAGAAGAGAGAACTCGTTTTCTTGAGTTACAGTTTGTGCCACATCTCGCTGGTTCATCTGAAAGAAATGGTGAGTTCTGTGTTGTAAAGAATGGTGAGGTTATCAAGTTTCAAGAACTCACAGAACATGGATCACTCTGGGTGAACTCCACCCATTGTGTGATTACCCTCCCCGATCGTTATTGAGGTTTATAACATGACCAGCGTCGCATTTCTTGTCACCATCACTCTTCTTGCCATTTGGTTGAAGAGAGGGTTTCGGGTTATAATAGTAAGTGGGTGAGCTCCACTCATTGTGTTATTCAACTTCCAAACGAACTAATCAACTAATCATGAACATTTACACCGTCGTTGTTTACAATGGTTTCTTCAAAGAGGAGATCGAAGTGAGAGCAACCAATCAAGCACATCTGAAAACTCGGGTGAAAGGATTGGGTTATGATCGTCTCGGCCACATCAGCAATGTGAGGCCAGAGTGATGAAATTTCTCGATTGTCTTGTTGTGTTCTTCGTCTCACTTAACATAGTTCTTGCCGTTGGAGGCGGGCTTGAAGTTGTGGAGATGGTTCCACAATCTTATCAACAACTCATTGATCAATAAAGTTAGTTAGGTCGAAAGCATCCCATTAGTGTAACCAATCAAACCAATTATGAACAATCTCACTAAAGCACTCACAGCCACTGGCATCATTCTCACACTTGGCATCAACACTCCATCAGCTGAGGCATTCGGTTTTGGTGGAATCGTCAACACGGTTCAGCAAGGTGTTCGAGTGATTGACCAGATTGATCGAAACAACCAACGGGTTGAAATGGCTGAACAAGAAAACGAAGCTCGTCGAGTTCGAGCTCTGGAACAATCCAATGAGGACAAAATCCAAGCTGAGGTTGAGCGTCGGTTGGCTGAGATTGAGTCACAAAGACAACAACAACAGCAACAACGACCACGAACCTCTTCTAACACCACAGCCAATAATGGTGAAGCCACTAAAGATGGAATCACACAGATTCTTCGTGGAACTGGAATCTTAGGACAGAATGAAACTCTTGGTTCAAGTTACGCACGAGTTGAATGTGAGAAGCGAGGTTACCATCTGGCTAACGAATCAGCTTACAGAAACTGCATCGAACAACAAACTCGAGTGATGGGATTGATGGGTTTCTGATAACACAAACGGACCTGGCTATTAAAGTTAGTCAGGTCCAAAGCATTCCATTAGTGTAACCACAAAGAAGAAACCAATTATGACCAACCAACGCCGTATCTCTGAATACACCAAGCAAGAACTTGGTGATATGACGAACCAAGAAATCAAGGCACTTGTTGAATATGAACTGACCTTCAATGTTCATAATTCTTTCACCATTGAACGAGAAAAGGATCTGAGGGGTATCATCAGTGACATCG
>Ga0070753_1000567_pt1 | contig 22437 bp, 34 predicted proteins | sample VirMetDEL_Aug_31_FD_77441 | JGI IMG/M metagenome (GOLD analysis project Ga0070753, IMG submission 77441) | Aqueous microbial communities from the Delaware River and Bay under freshwater to marine salinity gradient to study organic matter... | ecosystem: Environmental > Aquatic > Marine > Coastal... | reverse complement strand
GCGTGACTTGTTCCTAGCTAAGACCGAATGGGATCAGTACAAGGAACAGCAGAAGACAGTCGAGGCCGAGAGGCAGCGCGTCGCTCAGGAACAGATGCACGACCATCAGCGCAATCTGGAGAAGCACTTGCAGAACCAGCGCGCCGATATGTTGCAGCGCATACCTGACTGGCAGAATGACGACATTCGTGAGAATGAGCGTCAGGAAGTCATCAAGTACGCACAGCGTCGCATCGGGTTTAGTGAAGAAGAGATCGCCAACGCGTCTGACGCGCGGGCTATCGAATTGCTTTACAAGGCGTGGAAGTGGGACAATCTTCAGTCGAAGAAACCCGCCGCCAAAAAACGCACCCGGCAGGCGCCAAAGATGGCTAAGGCAGGACGCCCGAAGACCAAGCGAGAAGTTGCTACCCGTTCTCAGCGTGAGGCACGAAAGCGTTTTGAAGACGCCGGGACTGTCGACGCTGCCGTAAATTATCTGATGGGCAGATAGCCCGAGGAGAAAATAAAATGACTACTTTTGCAACAGGAGCGGCTATTGGTGAGCGCGAACAGCTCGCCGATATTATTTACCGCATCGACCCTGCTGAAACACCAATTTTCAGCAACGTAAAAAAAGAGACCAGCAATGGTATCTTTACTGAGTGGCAGGTCCAAGAATTAACTGCGGCATCTGCTACCAACTATCACAATGAAGGTGCGACCACTGCGACAGCAGCGGCGACCCCAACAAGCCGTGTTGGAAATTATCACCAGATAAGCAAGAAAATTTTTGCCACGAGCGGGACCCTCGATGCTGTTGACACGGCGGGCCGTGAACGAGAGCATAATTATCAAAAGGTCCTCAAGGCCCTTGAGCTTCGTCGCGACATCGAGAAGGCAATCGGTGACACCGACGTTGCCCGCTCTGGTAACGACCCACGCAAGTCAGCGTCACTGTCTTGCTGGATCACAAACGGCTCAGTCGGGGCCACTGCCGGGGCCTTTGCCACTGGCGACGGGACCGACACGATCACCGGCGGAGACGACAGGGCCTTAACACTGGCCCTCATCGAGGACGGCATGCAGGATGCGTGGACCGACGGCGGTAATCCTCGCCTGATGGTCGCCAGTGCCACTAACCGGGCCAACTTCTCAGACCTGTCAGCGTCTGGCAATCTGGTGTCAAACGACGTGAACATGACTGCCGCTAAGGAAGTCACATATGTCGGTTCGACTTCAGTGTTCCTGACTGACTTCGGTACTGTGGAAGCTATCCCATCACGCCTGATGGGCAACGACCGGGTGTTCTTGGTTGACCCAGACTTTGTGTCAATCTGCACACTGAACGGCCGTAACTTCCTTGAGGAAGACTTGGCAAAAGACGGCGACGCCACAACCAGCCACCTTGTGGTTGAGTGGGCGCTCAAGCCGACCGCGCCCAAAGCCCACGCAGGAATTTTTGACCTAAGTGGTTCATAATAAAGGATTTTTTCCTTTTGAGGGGGCGGGCGACTGCCCCCTCTCTTCCAATTTTCATAGGTGGAATATGAAGCGCGTAGTACAAAAAGACCCGCTAACCGGCAAAGAGATTTATCTGCATCAAAACAACGACGGCTCGACATACCTTGAGCAAAAGCAAAGTTTTGAGGGCTTGGTAAAATTAAACCGGCAGATGAATAACGACTACCAAAAGGGCAACATGATCGGCAACACGCAGCGCCACATGCAGCATGTAGCGGAAATCCCAAACGTCGTGTATAATCACCTGATTGAGACGCTTGGCACACCGCAGGAAAACCCGAAGGGTTGGAAGGCGTGGCTAAACGACAACCAAAACCGTGACTTTAGAACAGGCGGCGGAACCGTATAATGGCAGTCGACACATACACAAACCTACAGCTCGCCATAGCCAATTTTCTGGCGCGTGACGACTTAACGGCGCAGATACCGGATTTCATCACAATGGCTGAGGCGCGCATGAGCCGCGAGCTTGAGACGCGCAGTCAGGAAAAGCGCGTCACCGCGTCGACTGTTGCGGGCAACGAATACCTCGCCCTGCCGGTTGACTTGCGTGAGGTGCGTGAGGTGAAGCTAAACACCACGCCGCTGACCGTGCTGTCCTACTACAGCCCGTCTGCTCTCGACACCAAGTTTTCGTCGGGCGGTGCGGGCAAGCCGCTGGGCTACAGCATCATCGGCGACGAGATCAAGCTGCGCCCGATACCGGACACAACCTACACGGTTGAGATTGTCTACATCGGCACGATCGAGGCGCTGTCAGCCGCAAACCAGACAAACAACATCCTTAGCCGGTCGCCCGACGCCTACCTTTACGGCGCACTGGCCGAGGCGTATGCTTACCTGCTAGATGAGACGCGTGCGTCGCAGTACCTGCAACGGTTCAACCTTGCGCTTGAAGAAATCAAAGTTGATGAGCAACGCTCGCACTATGGCACCGGCTCGCTCTTTATCAGCAGTGTATATCAACGCCAAAATTCAGCAGTGGAGAATTAACAATGTCGGCTATGAGTGATTATTTAGAGCTGGAGGTCCTTGACCACATCTTAGGCACCGGCGCCTACACGATGCCATCAACTGTTTACGTCGGCCTGTCGACTGGGTCGTTTAACGACGACAACAGCGGCACCGAGCTGACGGGCAATAACTACGTCCGCGAGGCTATCAGCTTTGGCGCGGCAGCATCTGGTGTTGCATCAAACGACGCGGCGGTTGAGTTTAACGCTGCTACTGGATCGTGGGGTACGGTCTCGCACTTCGGTTTATTCGACGCGGTGTCTTCTGGCAACTTGCTGATCCACGGGTCTCTCACTGCAAGTAAAGTAATCGAAGCGGGTGACATCCTAAAGATCGCAATCGGTGATATGGACATTACCGCCGCTTAGGGGTAGCCAATGTCGACCACCGCACCACTTGATAGGCTAACCGGCACGCTAGACGCCCTGTCGTTTACCGTTGACACGGTTGGCGACAAGGTCTCGTGGACTGCGGTTGCGCTCGATCATATGGACGGCTGGGGCGCGCTCGATAGTTGGAACTATGGCACGCTCGACGCGCTCGCGCTTGAGGTAAAGGTGACGGGTGGCACAGCGACTGCGTCATTGGCTGCAACATCGGCATCAGTAAAGCTAAAAGGCGTAGCCGCCGCCGTAGACGTCTCTGTGGCGGCCTCTGGAGCTGTCGAACGTATAAGAACAGTCGCAGCAAGCGTAACGGCCGTCAACACGGCTTCTAGCGCGTTTGCGCGGGTCAGGCCGTTTGAGGCACTGGTAAACGCTGTCGGCACCGCGACGTCTGATCTCAACCGCGTGCGGCCTATGGCGGCCACCGCCGCAATCACCGTCAGCGCGACGTCAAACTCAAACTTTGTGACGCTTGGCGCTGGCACGGCTGAGATTGCAGTGACGCAAGCGACAGGTGTTGTGGCTGAGTTTGCTGCTACGGGCGCCGAGCAGGTGGCAGTGACTGGCGACGTGACAATGACTATACTGGGCGAGGAGTGGTCGGCGGTTACGCCAACCACGCCGGGATGGGTGGACGCCGCTGCTGGCGCTGCCGGAATTTGGACACCTGCCGCATCAGGCGCAACTGGGAACTGGTTATCGCAATGATTACTTTTGGCGAGTGGCTGCCTGACCAGCCGGACTTTATGAACGCAGGCGTCGTCACGGCAGAAAACGTGATACCGGCATATAACGGCTATCGGCCGCTAAACCAATTTATCAGTTTTAGTAACGCAGCCAGCGGGACAATAAGAGGCGTGTATGCGGCCAAAGACAACAGCGGCAACGTCAAGCTATTTGCTGGAGACGACAGCAAGCTATACTCATTCAACGCCTCGACAAACAATCTGGACGATGTCAGCAAGGCTGGGTCGCCGGCCTATGACCTCGTTGGCGCCGAGAAGTGGCGGTTCGTACAATTCGGTGAGTATGTCATTGCGTCTGGCGGGACAGGCGAGGAGCTGCAAAAGTGGCAACTAGGCACCGACACCGCGTTTTCTAATCTGGCCGGCTCTCCACCAAGGGCTGACTTTATTGCCGTGGTGAGAGACTTCGTGTGGGTAGGTAATATCGACGAGGGGTCGGGCCGGGTGCCGTATAAGGTCAGATGGTCAGGTTTTAACGACATCGACGGTTGGACTACCGGCACCGATCAGAGCGATTTTCAGGAGCTGCCAGACGCTGGCGCTATCACCGGGATGGTCGGCGGCGAATACTGCACGATCCTTTGTGAAAAGGCTATATTCCGCGCCACATACACTGGCCCGCCGCTTATCTTTCAGTTTGACAAGGTCGAGAGCCAGCGCGGCTGTAGCATACCCGGCTCAGTGTGTAACTACGGCTCAAACGTGTTTTATTATTCCGACAACGGCTTCCACATGTTCGACGGCCAGCGCTCGACGCCGATTGGAAATGAAAAAATTGATAAGTTTTTTGCAAAAGATTTTAACGCCACATACAAGAATAATATGACTGCGGCGGTTGACCCGTTAAATCAAATAGCCGTCTGGTCATACGCCAGCACCGCCAGCACGACTGGCCGCCCTGACCGGCTGTTGATTTTTAACTACGCACTAAACCGCTGGTCAATCGGCAACGTCGAGGCGGACTTTATCGCGCCATTCTTCAGCGCTGGTTACACGGTCGAGGATCTCGACAACCTGTCGGCTACGCTCGATGGGCTGACCACGGTACTCGACAGCCAGTTATTTAGAGGCGGCGAGTTTTTCTTCGGCGGCGCGGTTGGTGACAAGTTGTTTACGTTTACCGGCGACCCGTTGCAGGCCACAATCACGACCGGCGAGGCAGCACTCAGTATGGGCAAACACAGCATCGTCACGCGCGTTTACCCGTACCACGAGGATGGGTCGGTCGAGCTGTTTGTGGGATTGCGCGGCACGCCCACAGACGCGGTCGCGTTTCAAGCGGGCGGCACGACAAATGCGGCTGGCTTTGTGCCGTTTAGGGCGCAGGACAGATACCAGCGCGTCAAGATGCTGCTCTCCGGTAACTGGTCATTCGCGCACGGCATTGACGTCGAGGCTAGGCAGGTAGGCAGACGATGACGGTCGCGCAAAGAAAAACAAATTTTAGAACATTGAACCCAGTCACCGCCACGACGAGAGAGGTGGCAGAAGTTGTAAACAGGACGGTTGGGGGTGGCCTAAACAGTGTCGGCTACGCTACTTTAACAAACGGCACAACAACAACTACTGTTAACGATCTGCGGTATGGGATAGAGAGTATTGTATTTTTTACTGGATACAATGAAACGCTAGAACACAGTTTGCCTTTTGTTAAAAGCACTAGCACCAACGGGACGATGATAATTGAACACAAAAATCACGGACATGACGTCGACGTCGCCTATCTTATTATCGGATAGCGACCGGCTCGGCGGACACTGGGAACGGTGCCGCAAGTGGATTAGCGACGCGCTGAAATATGCTGGCGAAACGCACACTATGGAAGACGTCCACCACGCTGTGGCTACCGGCAAGGCACAGTTACATCCGCTAGAGAAGTCTGCTATTATCACAGAAATAGTGGACTACCCACAGCGGTCTATATGCCGCATCTGGCTTGCGGGCGGCGACTTGAGCGAGCTGACTGAGGCGGAGAAGTCCATATCGGTTTGGGCTAAGTCACTCGGATGTGACGCGATGGAAATTATAGGCAGGAAAGGCTGGCAACGGCACCTCAAAGATTACACCGCTACGGCGGTTATTTTGGCAAAGGATTTACACGATGTCTAAAGGCGGCGGATCAACACGCACAATCACCCAGAGTAGCGGCCCACCGGCATACGCACAGCCATTTCTTGAATACGGCATGTCGCAGGCCAAAGAAATGTACGAGGGCGGCCCGCCTCAGTATTACCCCGGCCAGACGGTTGTGGGTTACTCGCCCGAGAGCGAAATGGCGCTAGCCGGTCAGCGTCAGATGGCTACCTCTGGCTCGCCGTTTATTCCAATGACGCAAGCCGCTGTAATGCAAAATTTGATGGGTACGAACCCGCTGCAATCTGCGGCGTTTAAGCCTGTGGTCGATCAGGTTGCGGCTCAGTTTGCCGGCGCTGGTCGCTACGGCTCGGGCGCGCAGCAGGGTGCGGTTGCTTCGGCTTTGGCGCCAATGGCGTATCAGGCGCAACAGGACGCAATCGCTCAGGCACCGGCCGCGTATGAGTTTGGGTTCCGCGACTTGCAGAAGCTGGCCGAAGTCGGCGCGGCGCGCGAGGGTCAGTCTCAGGCAGAGCTTGAGGCGGATATGGCGCGCTTCCAGTTTGAGCAGGAAAGCCCGCTTAACGCGTTGGCGAATTACATGTCGATTATCCAAGGCGGCACGGTTGGCGGCGAGAAGTCTCAGCCGGTGTATCGCCAGCCAATCGGCTCGGCGCTGTCAGGCGCACTTGGTGGCGCACAGCTTGGCGGTATGTTTGGCGCGCCCGGCTTAGGTGCTATCGGCGGCGGCTTAGCGGGATTGTTGGGGGCTTAGTATGGCGCAGATGACACCGGCACAAAGATTTCTAATGATGACGCAGGGGCGTCAGACACGCCCCGTTGCCAACATGATGCGACAGTATCAGACGCCTGCCGGGATTACCCCGCGTATGGCGTTGCAGCGCCCACAGCCACCAACGATAGCACAGCCGACAGCTCGCATGTCGCCAATGATGCAGCGCGTGGCGCAACAGGCCGCTATGCCGCGCATGACACCGCCCGCCGGTACAACCACACCCCCGCCAACCACACCGCCAGCAGGTGGTCAAACTGGTGGGTTTATGGATGCTTTCAGCCAGCCGCTATCGTCGCCAATGGGTCAGGCGATTAGCCAAGCCGCACTAGCAGGTGCGCGTGCCAGTGACTATCGAGACACACCGGTATCGCTCGGCCGTGTATTGGCTGAGATGGGTGCGGCGGCATCTGGCGGGTATCAGGCAGGCTTAAAAGAAGAGCGTGCCGCCGAGGCGGCTGACTTTGCGCGCCGTATGCAGTTGATGCAGTTTGCACAAAAAGAGCGCGAGATTGCTGGTACTTTGGGTAAAGAGACCTTTACAAACGAAAAACAACTTAGAGGCGAGTTTGACAAGCAGGCCAAAAATTTTGACGAGGCGCGGCTTGGTTTTGAAAAGGTGCAAAAAGCCGCAATGACGGAAACGCCAACGGGCGCAACTGATCTTGCCCTTATCTTTGGTTACATGAAGGTTATTGACCCAACATCTGTTGTAAGAGAAGGCGAGTTTGCGACAGCCGAAAAAGCTGGTGGAGTGAGCGAGCAATTAAGAAACCTGTATAACAAAGTAAGAACAGGACAGCGACTTACACAAGAGGTAAGGGATCAATTCGTGCAAGCCGCAAGAACACAATTCCAGCCATATATGGATATGCAGAGAAACATTGAAAACAGGTACACAAATTTATCTGAGGCTTACAAACTAGACCCAACAAAAGTTGTTTTGAGCCGTATACCAAAAGTTGGAACGCTGGCTAACCCATATACAACCTTTACAACAGAAGCCGACGCCGAAGCCGCAAACCTGCCAAAAGGCACTTATGTGATGATTGGCGGCCAACTATACGTTGAGGAATAAGAGATGGCACTTAAACCAGTAGGCGGTTCAGCACCGGCACCAGCCCCAGAAGCCGAGCGTTTTACGCCAGAATATTTTGCGGGTCTTGGCCGGTCAGCGGCACAAGGTATCAGCTTTGGAACTGCTGACGAGCTTGAGGCTTTTTTTCGTAGTGCATTAGGCGAAGAGACGTACAAAGAAAAGCGCGACCAGATACGCGCTGAGCTTGAGAAGTTTCGCTCTGACTTTCCCTTTGAGGCGTATGGCACCGAAATCGCCGCCAGCATACCAAGTGGCGCAGGTTTAGCCGCAGGTCTTGGGCGTATGGGCGTCAAAGGCGCGCTAACCAAGGCGGGTGCAGGTGGCGCGTTGTACGGCGCAGGTGCGGCAGAAGAAGTCGAAGACGTACCTGTTAGCGCGGCTCTTGGCGGCGCATTAGGCGTCGGCGGCGAGGCGTTAGCCCCCGTAGCCTCAAGGCAAGCCAAGGCGCTCGGACAAAAGATACCGCTGACAGTAGGCCAGTATTTCCCCGGCATGAAGCGCGCAGAAGAGGCGCTGACGTCGATGCCGTTTATTGGCGGCGGCATACGCGCGCAAATGGAGCGCGGCATGCAAGCGTTTCCGACATATATGTATAATCGCGCCCTAAAGCCTCTGGGGGTCGAAATACCAAAGAACACGCCGCCAAGGACAGCATTTAATCAGGCGAGAAGTATATTCAACAAAAAATACAAAGAGGCGCTTGAGGGTGTCGAGGTTGATGTAAACGACGAATTGCTCGACGATTTGTCATCTATTGTGGCTAAGGCGAAGGAAAGCGTGGGCGAGGCTGGACTAGCCGAGGGCGTAGATTTCGAGAATATGGTGATACGCCAAGTCTTGGGTCGCGCCAAAGACGGCAAGCTGTCCGGCGAGGCTATCCAAGAAATACAGATGCAACTTGGCAACGAGGCCACAAGATATCTCAAAAGCACAAATCCAATAGACAGCAAAATCGCCACAGCTTACAGTGATCTCGATGTTGGCATGATGGACTTGATTGCAAAGTATTCACCAAAGAAAAAAGATATACTGCAAAAAACAAACAAAGCGTATTCACAATTTGTGCCGTTGCGTGCTGCTGCCGCAAAGGGTTTGGACAGCGAGTTTACACCAGCTCAGGCAATGTCCGCCGTTAGGTCTGAAGAGCGCAAAGCGGGTGCGGCCGGTTTATCGAGACTAGCCGCAGGCGAGGCGCGCATGCAAAAGCCAATCGAGACAGCACGCCGTGTCATAGGCCCAACACTGCCAGACAGTGGCACAGCGGGTAGACTGTTAACCGGTGCCGCATTGTACGGCGGTGGTGGTGCGCTAGTAGGCGCGCCCGGTGACATGTCATTAGAGGGCGCGGCCTTAGGTCTGGCTGGCGGCATGCTCGGTCGCGGCGCCACGACACGCCTTGGGCAGTTTGGCTTAAAGCGCGCAGTCGTGCCTATGGCATCAAGAGCTTTGCGTGCGCCTGCCACAGCGGGCTTGTTGTCTCAAATGATTGAGCCGCAAGTACCCCGCGTAGACATCACCGAGAGCCTGCCATTCCAGCGCCGGATGGGGCAATGACGCGGGCGCGCAAATATGCTATAAATGCCTAACTAGGAGATAGATATGGCGAAGACGAAAATTTCCGAATATGACGTTAGCGCGGCTAACAACACCGACGTCGATAGCATCGACCTTGGCGAAGGCACAATGGTGCCGAGTGACGTTAACAACGCGCTACGCATGATTATGGCTCACCTTGCCGACATGAACGACGGCGTCTCAGCCATACAAGATACGTTCACGCTATCTGACCCGACTGACGACACCAAGCGTGTGCGCTTCGATGCGGTAAACGTCACCACTGGCAACACCCGCGTGCTGACTGTGCCGGATGCCGACGCCACAATCGCTGGCCTGTCTGTGGCGCAAGAATTTACTGCGACGCAGAACTTTGATGCGACAACACTGACTGACGGCGCAAGCATTGATTGGGACGCATCAGCCAATCAGGTGACTAGCGTTACTCTTGCTGGAGATCGCACATTTAACGCCCCGACCAATATGAAGGACGGCGGCGTTTATGTGTTAAGCCTCATTCAAGATGGTACTGGCACTCGCCTGATCAGCACTTGGAACGCAGTCTACAAGTTTGCGGCTGGCACCGCGCCAACTCTGACCACAACCGCGTCTGCCCGCGATGTGCTGGTGTTCTTATCTGATGGAACCAGCATGTTTGAAATCGGGCGGAGCCTGAACGTATCCACACCAGCTTAAAGGCGGTATCATGAGCAGTTTATTCGGAATAGCTGGCGGCGGTAACGTGGGTGCGGCTGGTGGCGGTGGTTTCTACGGTTACAGCGTTGGGCAGTCTTTGCGGCTCGATGGTTCTACGGCTTATCTTTCCAAATCTAATTTTGGCACTTCAACAGATACAAACAAACGCACCTTTTCAACGTGGATAAAAACAGGAAACACTGCGGGGGTAGCAGCTTTTAATCATATTATTGGTGCTGGAAGTAGTGGTATTGATGGTTTTGGTTTTCAGAATGGAACGGGGAAACTAGAGTGGGTTCAAGGTGGAGTTGTTACCAAAACTGGCACGCCGGAAATAAGGGATACGACAGCTTGGTATCACTTTTTTACGACTTGGAATGCCGCCGATAATCAATTGTTTATTTATGTTAATGGGGGATTATATTATTCTGACACGGGCAGTCTATCAGCTTTAGCTAAATTAGGTCAAACTGGTCACACCACTTACATTGGTAAACGCAGTAACGCAAGTACATATATAAACGGATACTTAGCCGAAACAGTGTTTCTTGACGGATACATCGGTAACTTGAGTGATTTTGGTGAGACTGTTAATGAGGTTTGGGTCCCAAAGAACATCTCTACCGCCGGGCTGACCTATGGCACTAACGGATTTTATTTAGATTATGCTGATAGCAGTGATTTAGGAAAAGACGTTTCAGGACAGGGCAACCATTTTACATCAAATAATTTAGGGGCAGAGGACCAATTTCCTGACAGCCCGAATAACAACTGGCCGATAATGAACGAATTGAACAAACATAATGTTTCTCTACAAGAAGGAAATCTTCTCGTTAAAGCAAATAGCACTTTTGGCACTGCCGGCTCAACATTTTCGGTTTCATCCGGCAAATGGTATTTTGAAGCAAGAAACAACGGTGCTGGTGCGTCTAATTTTGAACGAATGATTGGCATTATGAAATCTGAGGCTGTTGTCAAGAATGCATCGTACAGTGATTCAAATAAATATGTTTGGTGGGCGCAGACAGGCAATCTTAGAAATAACTCAAATGTTTCTTATGGCGACACTTGGACTGCTGATGGTGACATTATAGGCATTGCGCTTGACTTAGATAACGGTGCAATGTGGTTTAGCAAAAACGGCACTTGGCAAGCATCTGCAACACAAAGCGAGATTGAAGCTGGCACAACAACAAACGCCGCATTCACTGGTTTGACTGACGAATATAATTTTATTATTTCTTCTAGTGATGTGGCTGGTGGTTCAACAAGTCCGTTGATGGACGCTAACTTTGGTCAAAACCCTTCGTTTAATGGCAATTTAACAGGTGGAAATATTGGTACTGAAACTGACGCCAATGGCGTTGCGACATTCAAATATCCCCCACCATCATCATTCTTAGCCCTCTGTTCAGCCAACCTGCCAGAACCAGCCATCGGCCCGAACAGCGGGGACGGTGAACAGTCTGACGATTACTTTAATACGGTGCTGTATACTGGTGATGGCTCATCATCCAATGCAATCACTGGCGTTGGATTTCAACCCGACTGGACTTGGATTAAAACTAGAAATGGCACAGCATCTCATGCTTTATTTGACAGTGTGCGAGGCGCAGACAATGTGTTGCGTAGTAATGGTACAGACGCAGAAAATGCTTCTGCTATTTCAACAGCAAGTTTTGGTGGCTTAACATCATTTGATAGCGATGGCTTTACTGTTGACGATGGTTCAGATGGTACGTTTGATGCAACTAACGGCTCTGGTGACACTTATGTATCGTGGAACTGGAAAGCTGGCGGGGCAGCATCAACAATCGCCGTCGACACATATAGTTCTGGCGTTCCAAGTATAGCGTCGAGCGTTTCTGCGGCACCCGATGCTGGGTTCAGCATTGTGTCTTGGGTTGGCACAGGTGCTAACGCCACTATTGGTCACGGTTTGAGTGAAGCCCCTCAGCTTATTCTTGTAAAGAACAGAGATGATACTGCTGACTGGCCTGTTTACAATAAAACTATTGGTGCAGGAAATCGTTTGTATTTTAATTTAAGCACTAACTCTAGCGGCGGTGCTACTTTATTTAACAGTACAGACCCAACTAACCAAGTGTTTTCTGTAGGCACCTCAAATTTATCGAACGGAAGCACAGACGAAATGATAGCACTATGTTTCCATAGTGTTGAAGGCTATCAGAAGGTTGGGACCTATATTGGGACCGGTCTTGCTGAAGGACGTTATGTACATTGTGGTTTTACTCCAAAAGTTTTGATCGTGAAATCAACAGGCTCTCGTGACTGGATGATTTTTGACGATGAACGATACCCTGTCAATTTGGCTGCAAGCGCAACTCCGACATTGAAGCCAAACAGCCCTCTTGGTGAAGTTACTACAAGAGGGGCGATAGACTTTACGTCTGCCGGGTTTAAATTTAGATCTTCGAATGTCGAAACTAACGAAACAAATATACGTTATGTGTTCGTAGCCATCGGCTCTGCCCCACAAAAATACGCTCTCGCAAGATAGGAGATTACTATGGCATACAAATATAACGGTAAAGTCATCCGCGCTGGTCGCGCTTGGTCATCAGACGCGGGGCATCATCCCGCCAACTGGATGCTATTATCCGATGAAGTAAAAACCGAAATCGGTCTGGTGTATGAGGCCGACCCTGTTGTCGCAAGTTTTGACAGTCGTTTCTATTGGGCGGCTGGTGTTGAACGCGCTCTGGACGATGTGACAGAAACGGTGGACGGTGAAACAATCGTCACAAAGGGCTTAAAGAGCAACGCAATCGCGCAGGTCAAAGAGACTGCGGCTGGCTTGCTGGCACCCACCGATTGGATGGTTGTGCGCTCCGCTGAGAACGGCGCCGACATCGACGCCGACACATTGGCCTTTCGCGCCAACGTCAGAAAGGCGTCTAACGACATAGAAGCCGCCATCAGCGCTGTGACTACTCACGCGGCGTTTATGGAGCTGTATGACGCACCAGAGGACGGCAACGCACCCATCAACGACTGGCCGGATGCATAGATATGAACGAGGAAAACAAAGCCATTCTCGACGTTGCCGCTGGAACTGGAACGGTTGCGGCGTATATGTCGATGGTGCCTGACTTTGTTGCACTGTTCACTGGCGCCTATGTTTTGATTAGGATCTACGAAACCAAGACTGTCCAGAAAATCATCAAGCGTATCCAAGGCAATGTTTAAGGTTATCGTTTTAGCCTGTAGCGTCATAGTGCCAGAACAATGCTATGAGTATCACGACACGCGCGGCCCGTACAAAGACCGCGAGCGTTGCATATCCCGCGCGCATGAGATGGGCAACGCTATAGCTCAGATAAACAAGGGCGCCATCATGCCTCAAAAATACAGATGCAAACAACTGACGCCGGGGCGGCTGACCTAATGGTAGTCGCAGAGGCGCTGGCCGGGATTGCGCTGGTTAAGGCGGCGGTCGACGGCATCAAAAGCACAATCGGCACCGCTAAAGATATTTCGACCATTGCGTCTGACATCGACGCGCTGTTTCAAGGGTCGGACGAGGTTCAGAAGAAGGCGTCGAAAAAATCAGGCGTGAGGCTGGGTGATCAGTTTGGTGTTGATACGGTGGCAAAGGAGATCATTGACCAACGCCTTGCGGCAGAGGCGCTCAGGGAAGTTGCGGCGATGTGCGACCTGCGCTTCGGACACGGCACTTGGGCTTCAATACTTGCCGAACGGCAAAAGCGTATCCAAGAGCAGAGAGAGGCAGCGGCGAAGGCGCGAAAGGAAGCTCAGATTAAACACGATGAGATGATGGAAGGGCTAAAGGCTGCGCTGATTGTGTCCGGGGTCGTGGCTATGGCGATTGGGCTATTCGTTTTCTTTATGGTGTCGGTAGCCAGCGCGATCGGGATAGCGTGATAAGCCACACCGCCACCGGCCTGATGGGTGAGTACGTCGCGGCCTCGGCTGTGCTACAGTTTGGGTATCGCGTCTCGATGGCGCAGCAGGATAAAGTCGATCTGGTATGCTGGGGTGACGACAATGAATTTTATCGCGTACAAGTTAAGACTAGCCACTTGGTTAAGAATGAGAGGCGTCGCAGCCCGGTGTACCATTTCCAGCTTAGCAGTGGATGCAAGGTTAAACATTTACCATCTGAGGAAGACTATGACCTATTATGCCTTGTGGGCGCTGAACATCGGCGCACGTTGTGGTTGCCAATCTGGTCGGTGCGCCAATATACGAAGCGCGTGTCGGCCAAGCTATTTGATGAGGCTGAGGCGGAGCGTGCGTCATTTTTTAAGGCGATTGAAATTGTCAGGGAAATGAGACGATGAACAAAGACAGATTACGCGAAGAGCTGGCCGACGACGAGGGCTGCAAGTACGAGATTTACCTCGACCACCTCGGGCTGCCGACGTTTGGCATCGGCCACCTGATAGTAGAGGCCGACCCGGAACACGGTGAAGCAGTCGGCACGCCAGTGTCAGAAGAGCGCGTGCGAAAGGTGTTTGACCTCGACATACTTGTGACGATCGAGGACTGCCACCGACTGTACAACGACTTCGACGAGCTGCCGGAAGAGGCGCAGCTCGTGATCGCCAACATGTGCTTTAACCTCGGGTATCCCCGGCTGTCCAAATTTAAGAACATGAAAGCCGCAGTCGACGCACGGAATTGGAACGAGGCCGCCGACCAGATGGTCGACAGCCGCTGGCACGATCAGGTCCCGAACCGGGCAAAGCGTTTAGTCGGCCGCATAAGGAATTTGGTCAATGGGTGAAGTCACAATGGAGCGCTTTTTGCGCTGGAAGATATTACCAAGGTTAATGATGGTCGCCTTTACGGTAATGGCTTGGAATGTGTGTGACTGGTTTATGTCGCTTGGAGCTGATGCGACGACACAGCAGACGGCTTTCGTCAGCACCATAGTCGGTGCCGCCACGGGGGCGTTTGCAGTTTGGATGGGACACGAAGCGAAATGATTACAGCACTGATACCGGCCGTTAGCGGCATCCTCGACAAGTTTATCCCCGACGCCGACACAAAGAATAAGCTGGCGCACGATCTCGCTACAATGGCCGAGAAACACGCTCAGGAGCTTGCTCTGGCGCAGATAGAGGTTCTCAAGGCAGATGCCAAGGGCAACTGGTTCCAAGCGAGCTGGCGCCCCCTCATAGGCTGGATATGCGGCCTGTCGCTGGGCATCAACTATATGGTGTCGCCTATTGCGGCTGGGTTTGGCGTCGCAATCCCGCAGGCTGACATGTCGGTGATGATGCCGCTGATGTTCGGCATGCTGGGTATTGGCGGCATGCGGTCATTCGACAAGGCAAAGAAGACCGACACAAAGTAAAACCCCCAGCCGAAGCCGGGGGTCAGGGAGAAGCTATTTATGCGGGCTTTTTTCTCTAATCTTGAGCATCATGCTCTTGCTCGTGGTTGGCCGGTTCGTCCGACCCAGCCGGTCAACCGGTGGCTTTGCGGCTGGTATGGCGAGCGCCTTTTTCAATTCGTTAATCGTCGGTACTTTCATTTTTTTCCCCTGTTCTGTAGCGCCGGTAATACCGGTCGCCGGTCTGCATGTCCTCGAACTTAACGCTGTAGCCGTCGTCCATCTCTTCGATGTGGCGCACCAGCACGCTGATCTGACGGCCTCGATCGTCGACCAGCCACGCCCACTGGCCGACGCTGAAAGGGACGGCGCTCACTGCGCCGCCTCGATCTTTGCTTTTGTTGGGCGCTTGAAAAACCCAAACTTCTGGTCGTCTTCGCTTGGCTCGATCGCCGCAGTGAATGACACGCGCTTGCCCTTCAGCTCTTTGCCGGTGATCCACTGACCGTCTTCATCTTCTGGCTCATGCAGTTTTGACGGGATTGAACCCCAGACCTTGAAGCCACTGTCGTCGCGCACCAGCATCTTCCACTGATCGCCAAATGAAGTCTCGCGGATGTCAGTCGAAATGATTGTGCCAGTTACCTGCACGCGGCCCTGCGGGCAGTCTGCGGCGGCTTCCCATTCGGCGGCGCGCTCGGCTTCACGCTTTTGAGCGCGCGCCATAACCTTACGCATTGCCGCCTCTTGGCCCTCAGTCAGCGTACCCCACTCCTCAAGAGCGTCGCGCATAGCGATAGAAAAATCGCTACCGTCACCGCCACAAGACACAAACGTGTCAAGCTCTTGGCGGCTCGCGTCCTCAGCCAGCCACTTGCGCTGACGGCCGACTCTGGCGTTGCGCTTGATGGCCGCGTCACGGCCACGTTCCCAAGCGTCGCGGTTTTCGATGTGCGTTGTATGTGTCATAACAAAATCTCCCTTAAATCAAGTAGGCCACCGCCTACCTATATTTGTTGATGAAACGCTCAAGCTGACGAGCATCACGCTGATAATCAGGGTCATCTTCGTTTGCATTGCAGATGACTAGGCGGTTGTCGGCTTCGTTCAAGATGTGAGCATTACTGTATTTTTCGTTGACCTCTGCCTTAACATTATCAGATGTGAGGATGCCATCCTCGACATCAATAACCCGAAACTGGTAAACAAGCCCATCACACTTAAAAGCGTCTTTAACGATTGGTCTTAACTTGGTCATATCAATTCTCCCTTTTTTAATTGATAACTCATTATATCAGGTTGATAGCATAACGCAAGCACTAATGATGCGACATTTTGTCGCACATAAAAAGAACCCCCGCCGAAGCGGGGGCAAGGTAGCGTCGGGAAGGGAGGAACACCCGACGCCAATTACAGTAGCCGAAAGCCGTGGGCGATGCCAGCGGTTTTTTCTGCGGCGCCTCGCTTGACCAGCGCGTTCATGTATCGCGCGCACTGCGTCATCGACTTGCCGGTCTTCTCGGACAGCTCGCGGATCGACGGGTAGTAGCCGTATTTGCGGTGGAACCGCGCTATCACCAGTCGGACGTGATGCTGCTTTGGGGTCAGTGTAACCTCAGTCATCACGCACCTCTTTTACCGTCAGAGTGTTCTGGCGCACCGTGCGTGCCGGCTTGCCCGGCGTGGCTGGCTTAGGCGGTTGTGCCTTAAACTGCCGCATCGGCCAGCGCACCGCGTATTTGGTGTTGCCGACGACGCCGGTCGCGGCCTCGTGGCTGCCCATAAACTCTTTGAGAGCCGCCTCAGCCTCGTCTATGTCGGCCTCGGCTGCCTTCTTAGCATCCTTGGCGTTGACGAGCTGTGCGAGCCACTCAGCCTCGGTGGCCGGCAACTCCAGCGGCTCGGCGCCGTCGTCCACTCGCGGGTATGCGGTGTTGCCGTCAGACGACGACAGAACCGGATACCACTCGATGTCAAACTTGCGGCGCTCAAAATCCTCAACGGCGTCGATTATCTTTGCCTGCACTGCCGCGTCGGCCTGATATAAGAAGATGCGTAGCTCTACACCGCCGTAGAGTACGCACACAGCGCCCCAAGTGGCTTTGCTGACCAGTAACTGCCCCTGTAGCTGTAGCACGCCCCTGTGAGCCGCTGGCGCCTCTTCTGGCTTAGCGCTGGTCAGCTTGCTCTCCAGCACGCCGGTGCCGGTCACAAACACCCGGCCGTTGGGGCAGATGATGCCCTTGTCCCAGTTTGTGTCGACCCACCCGCCGACACCGGCATCCGCGGTGCCGTCGAGCGAGGCTGCAAACGGTATCTTGTCGTGAAACAGCGCGTCGTGTTCCAGCTTTAGGTCGGACAGGCCGAGGCGCTCGGTTGCGGTCAGCAGTATGACCGGCTCAAGTGTGTCACCCCAATCGCATGCCTCGTTGCCGTTAAAAGGCTTCGGGTCGGGCTTGCCCTCGATGTCTGCCAGCACGCTTGCCAGCAGATCGTTTTGGGTGTCCCACGGCGACGCGTTCATCAGAGCCGGTATGCGGCTCGCGGTGATGATGTCGTTTGGTGTTTTCTTTCCTACCATTAGTTTGTCCCCTGCATTTTTAGACGTTCAACTTTTGCCTTCCAGATGCCAGCGCGGCGGTTAGCCACGTTTACACTCTCTTTATAGTGACGCTGGGCAAGTTGACGGACGCCTTTTTCTTTTTCCAACGCTTCCTCAAGATTGCTGGCACGATCACGCCACTCGTCCACCTGAGTTTTCATTGCGTTTACACGCTCAGACATTTTGCGATTATAATCGTGCGACTGATCCACCAAGTCGCGCAACGCGGTCAGCACCATCACAAGCTCTGGGCTTATGCGCTCGCCGGTCATAATTCTGTCGTCCATATCTTTGACGATTTTGCAGTGTCTATCTGTGTTCATTTCAATTACTCCACTTGTTAATGTGCGAGCTTGACCATCAAGGCCCACACGTTCCACTCAGTCGTCACGATGTTGGTACACATCACCAACGCAAACGACACTAAAAACAACATTCCGATTATGTCTTTAATCATTGTGATCTCCCTTTCGGGCGGGGCTGTTAAGCCGCCGCCTTTCTCAAGTTGTACTTGTCAACAAACTCGACGATCTCAGTCATGCGATCCTCGACCTCATCCCAGCTATAACAGCACCGGCCGTCGTTTACCTCAAACGCGTCCTCGCGCGCTGGGCTGTCGTCGTCCTTGACGGCGCCGTAGATGAAGTCCTCGACGTTGTCGCAGACATGCACCCAATACTGGGTGTCGCCGTGTGTCCACGACCTCTCTACATCGTAGCCAAGGCCAATGTCGGCGTTCTGTGCGATGAGCTTACGCACGCGGCTGTACGCTGAGTGCGACTTGCGGCACTTCGGCTTCTCGATTACCGGCACGCGGATTTTGCCGTCCTCGGCAATCGGCGTCAGCTCATACACGCCACTGACGCGGGCGCGGCGCTTGACGCGCTTGTCGCGCACGCTGACCAGCTCCTTGACGATGCCGCAGATATACCGACGGCCAGTGATGATCTGCCAGTGGTTGCCAGCGGCGACCAGAAACACGCGACCGGCGGTGCGCTCGACGACTGTGCCTTTGAGCCAGCCAGCCAGCGTCGGCTTCTTGCTGTCGGTGATGCCGTATGACACGCGGCTCATTCTGATGCCCAGCTCTTTGTAGGCCATCTGGATTTGGTAGTCGCTGGTGCCGCGCACTGCATGCACTTGTGGAAACAGCGACCGGATGAGGCGAGACGCGTCGCCGGTGGTGATGCCCGACATGATCGACAACACGGCCGGGCCGCAGTAGCGGTTCTTGTCACGCTTGGCGGTGCCGTGGTTGACGGGGCGCACTTTGAAGGCGGCGATTTTTTTAGCGATGATTGTCATATTACTTAACCCCCCAATGTTCGTTATTTGCTATTACGGTTGCGATATACTCAGCCACCTCTTTTAAGTTTGGAAACCAACCTAATTGCACGTTGCAGGTGCCAGTGTTGTGATTGACACAGTAGCCGTCCGGCGTTCTCTTCCAGCCGGGTGCGTATGATCGTTCGATTTCAAAACCAAATTGCTTTGCGATGATGTTTAGATTTTCCATACCATTTTCCCTTGGTTAGGGCGGGGCCGTTAGGCCGCCGCCTTTGCGCGAATGACCTTTACACCATCCCAGTCTTCACAAACTTGGTCGGGGTCGATATTGGACGCTAATTCCAATGTCTTTTCTGCAAAATGATAAGTGGCTCCCCATTCGGTTTTGGCCGCAAACCGCTTGCGCTTCCCGTCAGGCACAGCGACAATCTCTAGCGTGTAATCGCTCCAAGCCTTTGTTTCCACAGCCATACCATTTTTGTTAAAGGTAGCATTTCCTTGGGCATCTAGTTTTGCACACCTGCGAAGCTCCCTCACGATGTCACCGATTTTAAATTTGTTGGTCATTTTAGTCTCCCTTGTAATTTACCTGTTTTGTGCCTCTCGACTATTTGAATATGGGCTTTATATTAGTGTAAATCAAGTGCTATATCGTAAAAATATCAAAAAAATAGCACTATGCCTTTAATCGCCCATAGAAGCTCACTGACGGGCTTTGGGTGTTTTGGGGCATGACAGTACCAAAAAGTTGCTAGAGGCGTTTTTAGCTTCCAGCTTAGATCACAGAAGGGATCGTAAAATGTCAGAAATCAAGCCAGTTTTGCTTCGGCTTCGCACGTCGACCATCGAGGCGCTCAAGGGCGAGCTAGAATTATCGGCTCACCGCAGTCAGTCGTCTTTGGCCGACGAGATGTTGGCGAAGCAAATCGCCAGCAACATTCGCCAGCGGAGCGTGCAGTCGTCTCTTGACGGTCAGGCTGGGCGTGCCGGTTTGGAGAAGCTGGGCTGATGCGCGCCGGTGGTGGACGTGCCAAGGGTGCGGCCTTTGAGCGTGAAGTCGCAAAGCTGATCGAGCTGGCGACCGGGCGCAAATTACGAAGACGCCTTTCGCAATATCAGGAGAAGGATCTGAGCGATCTGGAGCCGGCCGACGGCAAGCCGTTCCCATTCCTGATCGAGTGCAAGCGGTACGCCAAGGGCGTGTCGCCGTCGTGGTGGGATCAGATCGTCACAGCGGCTAGGTCTTCGGCCAACACAAATGACGCGTTGCCGTGCCTCATATATAAGCTCGACTTCCAGCCGGTGCAGGTGCGCTTGCCCGTACAAGCTCTGGTCATGCTCGGCAACTCAGGCTTGGCCGGTGACATTGCCGAGGCGTATGACTGGCGTTACACGGTCACGATGGATTGGGACACATTTGAAATGATTTTGCGTGAACACTTGGCGGGGGTGATGTGAGATGGTTCCATCGTATCAATGCGAAAGTTTTTGTGACCATCGTTGGAACAAAAAAGATTTTGAACAGGTTTGTGATTATGCCAGATATAGATTTGGTGATATTGGCTGTCCAAAATGCGGTCATAAGAGAATAGTTTGGAAAACATTGACCAAAGAAGAACAGGCGCATTTGGAAAAAGATGCGATTGTGATGCAGGAAATGTATTACGAGGCGCAAAAACAATTATGGGAAGTAAACCAAGCAAAAAAACAAAATAAAAAATTTAAGAAACGCAGAGCTGGAGCAAAAGCATGAAATATTGGTTGATACTGGTCACGATGACCAGCACTGAGGCGGGCGTGGTAAGCGTCGTGTCGAAGCATGAGACGATCAGCGATTGTCACGTCGCGCTGACGCAACTGGCGTTTGCCCGGCCGAATGAGGCGACGTATTGCCTCACCACCGAGGACGGCGTGGATTGGAATTTGCAATGACCCGGCCGCATTACGAGACGGCGATCGACCTGCAAAACGAGCTGTCGGTCGCCAAGCTGTTGAAGCGGCACAACTACTCGCTTCACAAACTGCCGGTGCAGTATGGCATCGATTGCGCTATCCACTGCGACCAAGAGGACTGCATTGTGGGGTTTGGCGAGATCAAGACGCGCACGTTTGAGATGAATAAATACCCGACGGCTATGGTTAATCTGCACAAGGTCATCCGAGCAAGGCACTTGACAGAGACCACCGGACTGCCGTCTTATCTTATCGTTTTGTGGACTGACGCGCTGGCACGCATATCGTTTGCCAGCGATTTCAGCTTGCAAATGGGTGGTCGGACAGACCGAGGCGATCCGCAGGACGTCGACGTCTGTGCGTACTACCCGATCGAGAGCTTCAAGGTTTTGGAGCAAATTTGAACTAATGTTGATGTTAAGGAGTTAAAGTTATGGCATTAGGTTTTTCTACAGAAGCCCGTTCAAGCGGGGACATTTTACCGATCATCAAGTTTGACGCCAAGGGTGGTGACTGGATCAAACAAGACCGCGTCCAAGGGGCTGACGGGACTTGGCAAAAGCAGGAAGAGGACATTGCGCCGGGCTTTAAGTTTGCCGCGGATCTGGACAATATGGAAGTGGGCTGGCTCAGCTTTGCGTCGGGTGCGCCGGACTTCCATATGGTGCGGATCGGTGACGCAATGGTTGCTAAGCCGTCTGACGAACACAAGCAGGCGTTTCGCATGCGCGTGGTCATCAGCGGCGAGAGCGGGCCTCGGGAGTTTAGCCACAGCGCGAAGACTGTGCTGCGAGTGGTCGACAAGCTGCACGACCAGTTTATGGCTGAGCGCGGCGCCAATGCGGGCAAGATCCCAGTGATCGAGGCTGGCACGCCGGAGACGATCAAAATGCAAAGCCCGCAGGGCGAGTTGCGTTTCAAGGCGCCGGTTCTGAGTATCGTTAACTGGGTCGATCGCCCGGCGGCAATGGATGGTGCCGCAGCACCAACAGAACACGCACCAGCACCGGTAGCGCCGCCCGTAGCGGCTACACCACCGGCCGCTGCAAGCGCAGGCAGCGACCTGTTCTAGTGCGTGGGTGGGCGACGTTTTCCCTTGGCGTCGCCCACCACCTCAAGGGAACAGGGGTCGAGGGTTTTTAAATGCAATTAGATTTATTTGAGAAGTGGCGCAAAAAAACCGGATATCGGATGGCGGATAGGCAAATCGGTTATCGCGGCAAGAAGTTTGACGAGGTTTGCTTTCAGCGGCAGTTAAGAGATAGCCTTGATGATGGCAGGGCGCGCGCATCCCTAGACAGGGCAGTGATGCGAGAGATACCGTTTAAGGCGGCGCAAGAATTTATTTTGAAGTACGAGTGGCTCGGCACTATGGGAACGACAAAGTTCTCTTTGGGTATGTTTGACG